>TARA_R110001599_G_scaffold349755_9_pt1 | contig 38119 bp, 25 predicted proteins | sample TARA_R110001599 | Tara Oceans TARA_R110001599 (sample SAMEA4398360) | marine metagenome | biome: Polar Biome; feature: [MES] marine water layer (ENVO:01000295) within the mesopelagic zone...; material: water (ENVO:00002006), including particulate matter (ENVO:01000060) such... | reverse complement strand
GCTTCACCCCTGACCATTGTCAGGGCGGAGAAATCCTATTACATAATTCGGGTTTAAGAACTAGAACTGATCCACTGAAATCCAAGTGTAATAATTCACTATGGAGTAAAAAGGCATGCTAATATTAATGAATTTGCATTATTAAACGCATAATTCTTTATTAAAATATTTGGAGAATATGCCTAGAAAATCGGTCTTTCCCTCAATTAAAAATCACATAATTAAGAAGATATTCGGAACTGACCAAACTGTCTTTTTTGGAAGGTGAATAATTGAATTTGAGATCGATATTGCTAAGATCCAGTGCGTTGTAAATTACTATTTGTAGGATGTCATTTTCTAAATCGGTGAGCACATAATCGGGACAATCGGGAATTGTTGTTTCAATGGTGCCACTAAAAGGAATAGGGTAGCTTATTTTTAGGTAGTATTTGTCCTCGAAAAGGAAGGAATCACTTATTTTGGGATAGATATGGTTGTAAACTCTCTTCCCATCTAGAATAAGGCTTTCATAATGCAGTTTCTCATTTAGGAATAAACGTTGAATAATACTGTCTCCCTTAACTATATTATGAAAGCCCTCTGTCTTTTTTGAAGTTGCCTTAATGACTTCAGTACTTGGTTTAATAGGACTTGAATTATCATTTATTGGCGATAATTTTTCACCCTTAGGCTTGCAAGCAAAGGAAGTCGCAGCAAGCAGAGAAAAAACCAATAGAATAGTAAGACCTTGTAGTACTAGCTTTTTTTCCACGCTCTTGTCATTTCCTTTTTACCTGGAGGTCCAGGTACTTCATCCAAGGTTAAGTTAAGCGATTGAAGGTTCTTTTTGAGGTGGCCTGCAGCACAGTAGGTAACAAAAGCAGCAGATGGGTTCATACTGTCTTCGATTTTTTCCAGCATTTCCATTGTCCAGAGTTCTGGCTGTTTTTTTGGAGAAAAGGCATCGAAAAACACAAGGTCTGAACCGTATAGTTGTACCTCCTGTAAGGTGGTTTTTTCTTTTTTAATATTGAAATAATCCGTCATTGGCATTCCCTTGTCCCAGGCCATTTGATGGAGACGCTTAAAGTAGCCATTAAAATGAGTCAGGGTTTCATCCAATTGGGTGAAGTTCAATGCCTCATAAATCTCCTTTTCAAGTGGATAAGGTTCAATCGTATGGTAGAGAACAGGTACTTGGTTTTGTTCTGCCCAGATTAGGGTTAGCCAGGCATTAAGTCCGGTGCCAAAACCTACTTCAAAAATCCTGATGGGGAATTTTCCTCTGTTTCTAGCATACCATGCCTCCAAACCATACAACAAGTACACATGAATTGATTCCTTGTAAGCCCCATTGGAAGAATGGTAGCTTTCATTGATTTCAGGAAGATACACAGAATGTGATCCGTCTTCTGTGGTGATGATTTTGGGCTGTTGGTTTTCCATGGGGGAAATTATTAAGTGAATTATGAATGAATCAAGGCCACACAATAAGCAGAAACCCCTTCCTCACGTCCTACAAAGCCTAATCGTTCTGTAGTGGTGGCTTTCAAAGACAATTTACCTTTATCGATTTGCATGACTTTAGCCAAACAGGTTTTCATGGCAGGAATATGCGGATTGATTTTAGGTTGTTGCAGGCAAATTGTAACATCTAAATTCCCTATTTGGTAGCCGTTTTCCTTTAAAAGATCCATTACCTGACTAAGCAATATTTTGCTATCAATGCCTTTGTATTGAGGGTCTTGATCTGAAAAGTGGTAGCCTATGTCCCGTAAATTAGCTGCTCCCAATAGTGCATCACAGATTACATGTATCAGAACATCAGCATCAGAATGGCCTACAGCTCCTTTGCTATGAGGAATGATTATTCCACCCAACCAAAATTCTTCACCTTCTTTCAATTGGTGAACATCGTATCCGAATCCTATGCGAAATGCACTCATATATTTATAATTTTAATGATTTTTCAATAAAATAGATCAGTCGTTAGGTGAACATTTATAATAAATTACCGAAGCAAGATCCTGGTTGAGGTATGTGTTTGTTGCTTGTTGGATTTCCTCTACGGTAATGGCTATTTTTCGCTCAAACTCCTTGTTCATCAGTTGAGTGTCACCTAAATAGGCATAATAGGCAAGTTTCATTGCCCTTCCTAGCAAAGAAACAGATTCATATGTTTGCATCGCTTGTGCCTGATTTTTGATTTTTTGAAGGTCTCGTTGTGGAATAGGTTCTTTTTTAAAGTTTTCCAATACTTCATCTAATTCTGCCTCTGCATCCTCGGCAGCCACTCCTTTTTCCATTTTACCTGTAATGACCATCAATCCAGGATCAATATTTCCTAAAACATAGGACTGACAATTGGCAAATAATGAAGAGTTTTTAATCAAGGTTTTTTCCAATAATGCAGATCTCCCAAAACCCAAAATGTCTGAAATAAGGTCGCAGGTAAGGTAGTTGTTCTCCAGCCTGCCCGGCATCTTATACACCTTATACAAAGCTTCAGTAGGGATAGTTGAAAAGACTTGTTTGCGTCTAATTGTATTTTGGATTGGCTCAGCAACAATAGTTTTCTGGCTTTGCTTTCCTTTGGGAATGTCATCGAACCAATAATGAACCCTTGCCTTGACATCTTCAAAATTCACCTTTCCAGCAATACAAAGTATGGCATTGTTGGGAGTGTAATTTTCCTCATAAAAGGCCAGTAGTTCCTCTCTCTCAAATCTTTCGATGTCTTCAATTTTCTCACCAATGGTTGGCCAGCGATAGGGGTGTTTGGTAAAAGCCAATTGCCTAACATGATGCATGGCATCTCCATAAGGCTGATTGAGGTAGCGTTGTTTGAATTCTTCAATTACGACCTGCTTCTGAGTATTGATGGGCTTTTCCTTAAGATTAAGGAATCTCATCCGATCTGCTTCCAACCAAAGTGCAGTATCCAGATTGATAGCTGGTAAGGTGATGTAAAAATTGGTAATGTCGGTGTTTGTAAAGGCATTGCACTCACCTCCAACCCGTTCTATTGCACTGTCAAATTCGGGGATATGCTCAGTGCCAGAAAACATAAGGTGCTCAAAATAATGGGCTAAGCCTGTTTTGCCGGAGACCTCATTTCTAGAACCTACCTTGTACAAGAGATTGACGACAGCCATTTCTGAAGAATGGTCCTCATGGACCAATACCTGAAGTCCATTGTCTAAAACAAAAGATTTGTATTTAATCATAGAATAGAGGCAAAAGTAATAAAATTTCTACCTATCCTGCCTTCTTTCATTTAAATAGATTCACCCTTATAACCGGATTTTTCCAGTGCAGCCTTTATTTCAGTCTCATTAACATCTCCTTCTACTGTTAGAATTCTGTCAGGAGACTGTAAATCAACTTCCCAATGAGATGCTGCTAAACCATTCATTGCTGGAGAAATGGCTGTTACACAGGCACCGCATTTTACATTTGTTTTAAGTTTAATTTGTTTTGCCATTTTTGATCTTATTTGAAATGTTATTGTTTCGGATAAATGATTTCCTTTTGGAAATAGTTCAGTATAGAATTAACCTTGGTGGTTTTAGGCCCGGTTGGGGGCAGTTTTTAACCCATTGGTCTAACTGTATTTTAGCCTCAAACTGTTACCCACAACTGACAAGGAGCTAAGCGCCATTGCTGAACCGGCTATCATAGGATTTAGCAAAAAACCAGATATTGGGTACAATATACCAGCAGCTATAGGAATGCCAATGATGTTGTAAATGAACGCCCAAAATAAGTTTTGTCGGATGGTAGCCACCGTTTCTTTACTCAATTTCAACAATTCGGATATGGCCATAAGGTCTGAATGCATTAGCGTAACTTGGGCTGTTTCCATCGCAATGTCCGTGCCTGCCCCCATAGCTATGCCTAAATCAGCTAAAACAAGGGCTTCACTATCATTGATTCCATCACCGGTCATGGCAACCCTATGTCCTTTTTGTTGCAATTTCTTAATGTATTCTCCTTTGTCCTGAGGTAACATCCCGCTTTGGAAATGATCGATTCCCACCTTTTTAGCAATTGAAGCAGCAGTTTTCTTTTGATCTCCAGTGAGCATGTGCACTTCAATGCCCGTTTTTCTTAATTTGCTAATGGCGACCTTAGAAGTCTCTCTTACCTTATCGGCAATGCTAACTACACCCACAAGTTGATTATCTTCTGCGAGGTAGATTACTATATCTCCATTGTCCAGTATGTTCTCTGCAGTTTGGGCCAGGGTTTTATCGATGTTTATTCCTAGAGACTCAAGCCATTTTAAGTTTCCAATATAGTACGTTTTATCAGCGTACTTGCCCAGAACGCCTTTTCCAGTAAAAGAACTGAATTCGGCTAAGTCTATTGACGTTTTCTCCTCGGCAAAATGTTCGGTGACTGCTGCGGAAAGGGGATGCTCACTCTTTTCTTCTAAGGCGTAAAATATGGAGGCCAATGCTTTACTATCTATTCCCGACTTCCAAAGTACTTCTTTAACCCCGGGTTTTCCTTCTGTGATTGTACCTGTTTTGTCTAGGATTAAGGTGTCAATTTTTTTACCTGTTTCAAGACTTTCAGCATCCTTTATCAATATTCCCTTTGAAGCGGCTTTTCCGATTCCGACCATAATGGCGGTAGGAGTAGCCAAACCTAAGGCGCAAGGGCATGCGATGACCAATACCGTGATGGCAGAAAGCATTCCTCTTAAAGTAGCGTCCTCTGTACCGCTTAAAGACCAAATAATAAAGGTAATTACAGCAATGGCCAAAACTGCGGGAACAAATATACCAGTAACTTTGTCTACCGTTTTTTGTATAGGGGCCTTTGAGCCTTGGGCTTGTTTTACCCTTGCGATTATACTGGATAGTAAGGTGTCTGATTTACTTTTGTTTGATTTAAATTTAAAGCTACCTGCCTGGTTGATTGTGCCTGCAAATACGTTGTCTCCGATGTTTTTATCTAGGGCTATAGGTTCACCTGTGAGCATGCTTTCGTCTACATAAGATTGTCCTTCAGTGAGAATCCCATCCAAGGGAATTTTCTGACCGGGCTTAACAAGGATGGTTTCACCTGCTTGAACATCCGCAACATTCATCTTTATGGGTTCTCCGTCCCGAATCACTATCAAATCAGTAGGCTGAAGGCCGATTAGGTTTTTAAGCGCTTCAGATGTGCCTGCCTTGGCCCTAGACTCCATAAGTCTTCCTAGTAGAATAAAGAAGATGATCACTGCGGCGGCTTCAAAATATACGTGTGGTTCTATTCCTCTTGATTCTAACCAATGGGGGAAAAAGGTATTAAAGGAGCTATAAAGGTAGGCCACTCCTGTACTTAATGCTACCAAAGTGTCCATATTGGCATTTCCAATTTTGCCTTGTTTGACGCTATTGATAAAGAATGATCTGCCAAATACTGCTAAAATTGGAGTGGTTAGTGTCCACATGATTATATTGGCGTAAGGGAAGTTCATCCAAAACATGCCAATTAAGAATACAGGCAATGCCAATAAGCCTGAATACAAAGTGTTCCTTTTCAGTAGGCTCAACTCTGCTGATTTTATGGCCTCTAGGTCTTCCTGATTATTAATATTTATTAACAGATCGTATCCGATCGATTGGATATTTTTTTTAGCTACAGAAAGATCTACACCTTCATTTTCAAGGGTAATTATGGCGGATTGATTGGCATAGTTGACAGTTGCTGATTGAATCCCTTCGGTTTCCTTAAGCATAGATTCTACACTTACAGCACATGCGGCACAACTCATTCCAGAAATCGGTACTTCGATTGATTTACTCATGATAGAATGCTTATTTATTGGACAAAATTACGAACTGAGTAGTGCATTATTGTTATACAATTTTTGAAAAAATGTATAACTTGTTTTCTGATTTGTAGCTAGAATTGTTGAACTTTACCTTTGGTTTAGCCGTTTTAAATGCATTCTATAGCTGCCAATACAATAATGAAATTTCTCCTTTTATGTTAAAATCCACTTTAGACCCGGCCTGTACCGGCCTGTTTTCATCACTTTTTTTAGATTATATTCAAAATAAGGATTCAGTAAAGCAGTTCTATAAGGAGTTTCCAGATTTGGGAAATTTTAAACAAGCTATTGAAAGTAAAACCTTTGATCAGAAGAAAAGAAATACCCTGGTTGATGTTTTAAACCAACAATATGGAGGCTTTGATGGTGCGAAAGTTAAAGCTAACATTCAGAAACTAAATGAAAGTAACACCTTTACAGTCACTACCGGTCACCAGCTAAACCTAATGACTGGTCCTTCCTATTTTATTTATAAAATCGTCTCTACCATTGCACTGGCAGAAAAACTACAAAAGGAAAACCCCGGGTATCAATTTGTGCCAGTGTATTGGATGGCAAGCGAAGACCATGATTTTGAGGAGATCAACCATTTTTATTTTGATGGGAAAAATTACCAGTGGGACACGGATCAAACCGGAGCGGTAGGTGATTTTGTAATAGATGATTCTTTGAAAAAGTTAATTGGGGAACTGCAGTTTCTACCTGATTTTTTTAAGACGGCCTATACGGAAAGTAAAACGCTAAAAGAAGCTGTCAGGAAGTATGTTCATCATTTGTTTGCAGACAAAGGTTTGGTAATAATTGATGCCAATGAGAAAGCCCTGAAAGAATTATTTGCTCCTGTTATTAAGGATGATCTGTTTGCCTCTACTGCCAATAATCTGGTTAATGATTGCAATTGTGCTTTGGAAGATGCGGGATATGCCACTCAAATATTTCCGAGAGAAATTAATTTCTTCTACATGGAAAATGGCAGAAGGGAAAGGTTGATTTGTGAAGAAGGGGTTTTTAAAACCTATGATGGAGAAAATGAATGGACGGAGGAAGAGATGGTTACCCTTATAGCTGAAAAACCTGAAAAATTCAGCCCTAATGTGGTTATGCGCCCACTTTATCAGGAAGTGATTTTACCTAACCTGGCCTACTTGGGTGGACCTGCCGAGGTGGCTTATTGGTTTCAATTAAAAAGTGTATTCGATCATTATTCAATAGATTATCCCTTCTTATTGCCAAGGAATTTTGCCATGGTGCTATCCTTACCTGTTCAGCGAAAAATGGACAAGCTTGGACTGGTAGAAAAGGAGTTGTTTTTGCCCATAGACAATTTGCGCATAAGCTATGTAAAGGAACATGCTGAACAAGATCTGGATTTAAAAGATGAGCGAAGTCAAATTGCAGATCTTTTTAAAAGTTTGGAAGAGAAATCTGTAACAATGGATGCGACTTTAGCCTATGCGGTAAAGGCTGCCTATAAACGAAACGAAAAGATTTTGGATCAAGTAGCTACTAAGTTTCGAAAGGCAGAAGAAAGAAAAAACACCATTGCCATTCAACAGTTGAGTGATATTAAAAAAATGCTTTTCCCTCAAGGTACTTTGCAGGAAAGAAAAATTAATTTTCTTGAGTTCTATTTAGGTAACCCGGATTTTATACAGTCCCTTTTTAATACCTTTGACCCCTTAGATTTTAATTTCATCCTATTAAAGGAAAATGGTAGCGAAAGAATTGCTAAGGAAGCGTCTCAGAAATGAGCGAAAAGAAATTGGTGCCGAAGAAAGAGCCCGACGCTCCGAAAGTATTGCTCTAAATTGTCTGAAATTCTTAAAGGATTTCCCTAAGGTACAGCATATTCATGTTTTTTTACCTATTAAAAGGTTGTGTGAGATAAATACGGTACCATTATTGCGTAGACTTTTTAAGTTAGAATACCGGGTTTATAGCTCGGTGACCTTACATGGTAGTCGGAAAATGGCCATTGTCAAGTTGACTGCAGACACCGTTTATGAAACTGACAAATTGGGGATCCCTGTCCCAAAATCACCAGAATTCGTAACAGATGCCAAATTGATTGATTTGGTGTTTGTCCCATTATTGGGGGTAGATACACTTGGTAATCGTTTGGGGTATGGTCAGGGTTTTTATGATACGTTCTTTAAAGAGCTTGATTCGAATGTTTTGAAGATTGGATTGTCTTTCGAGGCGCCAATGCCCGAGGAAATTCCACACGAAACGCACGATGTCCCCTTGGATGCTTGTATACATCCAGATGGATCGATCTTATTTAAAAAATAATTAAACAATAGTAACATGGTAAAAAAAGTAATGTTTGCCGCTATGGCAATGATTCTAATGTATTCGGTATCGAACGAAAGTAAAGCACAAGCCTACAACACTGCAGTTGGTCTACGTTTAGGTTCAAGCAGTGGATTGAGTGTAAAACATTTTATAAGCCAAGATGCGGCCATTGAAGGGATATTGCATACCAGGTGGAGAGGGCTATTGCTTACGGGGCTTTATGAAGTACATAAAGACATTGAAGACGTCAGCGGTTTAGGATGGTTTTATGGTGGTGGAGCACATTTAGGAAGCTGGAATAGTGGTTCCAATAATCCTTATTGGGCTGGTAACAATTACAAAGGGTCTACCATTTTGGGGATTGACGGTATTATAGGACTTGATTATGTGCTGGAGGATTTGCCTCTCAATTTTTCTCTGGATTTTAAACCAGCCATTAACCTTATTAATGGTGGAGGATTCTGGGGGGATGATTTCGCCCTTTCCGTACGTTATATATTTTAACGAGTTGTTTTAAACCTTGAGTATGTAATAGACTTTCTATTGCCTATTTCGTATTAAACAGAAGAAAAAGCTATACTCTACCTGCTTATGTCAGGTGAAGCATAGCTTTTTGTTTTTTTAGCTTTGGTTTTCTCAAACCCAGTAGTGGATATTTTAGCATAGCACCGCTATGGTGAAATTGAAAACAGCAACAAAGTGGCTGATTTTGAAGCGATTTCAGCACGTAATAGATTGTCGATTACCTATTTCGGGTTAATTAATCCAGGTCTGAAAACTTAAGAGGAGCATCAATATTTGATTAGCAGACCTATCTTTTTTGTTTGAATGGCTAAATGATTAAGCTTGACTGAGTCTGAGGCTTGCGTTCAATAAGTTGATTAAGAAATAGTTAAGAGTGGATGATTGTGAAATAGTTTCGTCAAAACAAAGGTGGTTTTCCGCTTTTTTTTAGGTATGTATTATCTGAACATCATAATACTTACTCTGTCCTTCAATAAAATGCTTGTGTAATTTTTTGTATTATAATATTTGGTTTTTGAATAATAAAAAGAATTTTGTGTCATTAGCGTCTCTCTTTTGTTAATAAATACTTTTTTGCCTTTTATATGTTTTCTACATTTATATCAGTAAACCAACTATTAGTAATAATCTCACCTACTGAAAACAGGAGTTAGCCAACCTTTTTCCTGCGTTTGTCGATTATTCCCCTTTAAGAATGAATTAATGGGGATATTTGATTCATTATTATAAAGGTGACATATGTCACACTACTTTTTTAAATTATAGTAAACAGCAGAACAATGAAAAACAGCAAAAGAATGGGATTTAGAATCCTGGCGTTAATTATTCCTATCCTGGTATTTTTCTCTTCCTGTAATGAGGAGCAATTAGAAGAAAACACCAAGCTGATAGGTCCGGAAGCCGAAACGATTGATGAGTTAACTGTATCAGAATTTTTTGATTGGAAAACGACCAATGAGATTACTGTAAATATTGAAGGCTTACCAGTGGATGTAGGAGTCAACCAAAAGCTTACTTTATTAACCAGTGAAGGAACTGAAATATTTGGAGGTTCTCATAAAATGCATGAGGATTTTGAAATGACTTTTGATTTGCCTTCAAGTGTGGATGTAATTGTTATGAAATATGGCGGAACCGAAAAGTCGTCTGAAGTCAATAACAATGTAGCATCTTTCAATTTTGAGTTGGAGAGAGATGCTGACGAAGAGGTCGTAGAATTCGCTGAATTAAGCGCTGAATAATATCATAAAATTTTTAAACTATTAATACAATGAAAAAATTAATATTTTGTTACCTGTTGGGATTGGTTAGTTTTCAGTCTTTTGCTGAGACCGTAGTCACTAATGATGGGGAATTGGGCAGCTTGAAAGATTACTATTACTCCTGTTGGGATTTTTATGATATTTCTCTGACTGATGAGTCGGATTATGTTACTGATGGAAAGTACAGCTTTATTACAAAAGGAAGTAGTGATGGGAGTCGTGGGGATATAAAATCTCCATGGATAAAGTTTGAAAAAGGTAAAATTTATATGGATTTGACGCCTTATTCCGAGGTGAAAGAGGCAATAGTATATGCTTTCTATATTCCATTTGATGAAGATAATAAGAAAACTGGAGAAAGCACAGATTATGAATACCTAGGTTACCATGAAGTCAACTATGGTAGTATTAATAAGGATAAAACGAAAAAAGCCGACTTTAAAATCTCCAAGGACATGGAGGGTGCGATAGGAAAAGTTCACCTTGTTTTTATGGTTTATGGTGAGGATGCTTTAATGGCAATTGATAATATTGAAATTCCAGGCGAATATTATTCAGACCCTTCTTCGAATTGCTTTCCAAAAGGAGAGAAAAAAGATACAGACGGTGATGGTGTGATTGATGGAGAAGATGATTATCCAGAGGATAAATACAAAGCCTACAACAATTACCTTACGCCTGAAGGACCTGGAACTTTAATGTTTGAAGACTTGTGGCCAGCTACTGGAGATTATGATTTCAATGATTTGGTATTGGATTATATGATCAATAGGATTACAGATGCTGATGGTAAGGTTGTAGAAGTACAGATAGATCTCTTGCCTAGAGCAGCAGGGGCTGGATATTCTAATGGCTTTGGAATAGAGTTTACAGGCATTAGTCCTGGTCAGATCTATAAGGTAGAAGGTTCCAAAATTAAGTCCAATACCATTCATAAATTCATGTCCAATGGACTTGAAGAAGGAAATGAATATGCTACTGTAATTGCTTTTGATGATGTTGACAATGTGCTTACCCACCCTGGTGGAGGATCAGTAGGCATCAATACAGATCCCAAATTCCCAATGCAGTCTGTTGAGAAAATGCGTATCACATTGTACCTTAATGACCCAATTGTAACAACTAGGAGCAGGGAAGAACCAGTAATGCTTAGTGACTTGACGATGGATAGTTTCAATCCTTTCCTTATAGTTAATCAGAAACGTGGTGTTGAAGTGCATCTTCCAGGAAAAAGGCCTACGGCGCATGTGGACAAATCTCTATTCGGAACAAAACAGGACAATTCTAACGGAGACGATAACTCTTTTTACAAAGGCAAAGACAATGGACTTCCTTGGGGACTTAATGTAACCGAAAGTGTTCCTTATATGATGAACAAAGAGAGCATAACTACAGGATACAATATGTTTTATAAATGGGCAGCTACAGGTGGAGAAGCCTATCCAGACTGGTACAAAGATCAGAAAGGTTATCGTGAGGATAAGGTGTTGTTGAATGCGAAATAAGTAGTATTGCCAGTATAATAATGAAATAGAATGAGTTATTATTTTTCCTGTTTTATTAATTGATTATTGTTTTAAAAACCAAGTGGCTTTTTTATTAGCTACTTGGTTTTTTTTAAATTAAAATCATTTTAAAAATCTATATGAATTAGTGAGTTAGGGGCTTTCATGCCCTTGTCAGATATAAATAAAAGTCTTATTTTTGGAGACTATTTTATTCTTTTGATTTACATAGGAGTGTTATGACTAGTTTTTAAGTTTAATTTTATATGAAAAGATTAATTTTATTGGTTCAGCTTGGTCTTCATTATTTTTTTAAAAAGACCATTAAGTTTATCCCTTTTATTTTATTATTTATTGTTTCAATTGTGGGGCAGGTTTCAGCCCAAACAGTAACTGTTACGGGTACAGAAAATAATATCCTCATTGAGGAAGTAAAATACCTTATTGAAGGGAATGAATTGGTTCAAACCTCACCCGATGGGAATGAAAACCCTAGCCCGGCAGATGTGCCAGTGGTAATTAGCTCAATAAAGATTGGAGGTGATAAAGTAATCTTTGCTACCACCAGAAATCCAGTGGTTGAAAATCCAAATCCGGTAATTGGTACAGAAGCTATCAGATCGGAGGCAGTTCAAATCGTACACTCTGACAATAGTATTACTACACATAGGGAAGCTGACTTTTTGAGTAGCTTGGAAATGGTTGTCTCAACTCCTGATATTAGATCTTACTGGGATATTAATGGTCAACCGTCCATTCCTCAGGGTGAAGCATTTGTAGACCTGGAATACAAGGATCAGGTTGTTACATCTGGGTATTTACTGTATACAGAAAGGAATGGTAATTCAGCAACAGATTTTATTGCACTGGATAGGGAAGGAAAACCTATAGAAGGAGCTAAGATTATCCAGGTTAGAGGCTATCAATGGAATACTGGTATTAACCATGTTACCAATGCCCCTACCCAAACCCAATATATGGTGCTTTTTTCTCCAGCAATTTTTGAGTCAAGTGAACCCATTTTTGGTATAAGAATTATTGCAGTGAATGAACCTGACGGAAAACTTGTGTTTTTTGTCAATGCAATCTCCGCTACCCCGGATTTAGCGGAAAGAGTTAATAGTGAATTAGGAGGAGAAGCAGTTATTAATGTTTACGACAATGATGAGTTAAACGGTTTTCCATTGAATCCAATTGATGTGACTTTGGAAACAGTGACTCCTTTTCCAGCCGGTACTGTCACTTTGAATCCTGATGGTACGGTAGATGTGCCACCAAATACTGCCCCGGGCATATACAAAATGGTTTATAAGATCACAACGGGTGGAGGCGATTCAGATGAGGCAGAGGTAACCGTTGAAGTCATTGAATACATTCCTATTGCTAATGATGATTTGATCCAACTTGATGATAGTTTCGGTAAAGAGACTGTAATTAACGTATTGGACAATGACTTGCTAAACGGATTACCAGCATTGATAGACAATGTCAACCTTAGCATAGTAAGTAATAACTCTGCTGGTAAAGTAGTATTGAATGCAGATGGAACTATTAATATAATAGAAGGAATTCCTGCTGGTGATTTTGAATTGGTTTACCAAATATGTGATAAAGCTGACCCAGGGAAATGTGATCAGGCTACGGTATCAATTTCTGTTCAGTCTACCGTATTGGAAGCTTTGGATGATAGCTTCGGTTCTATAAATTTAAATCGAGCTGGAGATGTAGGGAATGTATTGGGTAATGACCTTTTGAATAATGAACCTGTAACTACAGATAGGGTTCATGCAATATTGACAGATAATGATGGCCTTGCGGGCGTAACTCTCTCAGAAGAGGGGGTACTTACCTTGCCTACAGGTTTACCTGAAGGGGACTATGTTCTGTTATATGATCTTGTAGAAACCATAAACCCAACCAATAAGGATCAAGGAGAAATTAAATTTAGCTTGCAAGATGTTAAATTGGAAGCCAAGGATGAGGATGTGGTTACCAATCAAAATGTAGCAATTGATATTCCAGTTTTGGACAATGATTTTACCAATGCAGGTGCAATTCTAGAGGAAACATTGTTGATCACCTCAGATCCGAGCAATGGTTCCATTGTTATTGGCAATGGTGGTGTAGTCACCTATACTCCTGATACCAATTTCTCAGGAGATGATTCCTTTACCTATGAAATTTGTGAGAATGCAGATAGACTATTCTGCGATCAAGCCAAAGTGAGTGTTTTGGTAAGGCCGATTTTGCTGGCATTAAGCAAAACATCAGACCTTTCCCAAATTCAAATAGGAGGGTTAGTTACCTACACGATAAAACTAACCAATAATTCAGATTTTGATCTGACCAATGTTTTGGTGGCAGACCCACTTCCAGCCGGTTTGTTAAATATGGGAGCAGTCCCAGCACAGGACTCTGAAGGCAACTGGGTGATTTCAGCTTTGGCATCTGGAGAATCTTTAAACCTCCAAATTGAAGCAATGGGTGTTGAAAGAGGTGAAAAAATTAATACTGCTACGATAAGTATCGGTGATTTCACGGATCAAGTTACTGCTTCTCCAGTAACGGTGGTTGCCAAGTCAGTAGACATTAGTGTGTCAAAAACCTCCTTTGGCAAAGCCATTTATGAAGGCAACGAATTCGAATATGAAATTCGGGTAAGTAACAATGGTCAAAGCTCAGCCGAGAATGTTAAGGTCAGTGATCAATTGCCAGTAAATGTAACCTACATTGGCTTTACCGGTACAGATCCAGGAGCAACACTTTCTGGAAATACCTTAAGTTGGACTATACCTTCTATTACTGCTGGCCAAGAAATGGTTTATGTCATCAAGGTGCAGGCCTCAGGTGTAGGTACAGTTACCAATACCGTGAATATAGAAGTGCCAGATGATCAGGACAACAGTTCTGCCAATCAGGATGCCAGTGACATCAATCAGATCATTAGGTTTTTTGTACCTAACGTGATTACTCCAGGAAATCTGGATGGAAAGAACGATACTTTTGAAATTAAAGGAATAGAGAATTTTGCAAAAAGTGCTTTGACTATTTTCAATCGAAATGGTGACCATGTTTTCGAATCAGAGGATTACAGAAATGATTGGGCAGCACAAGGTCTAAATTCGGGTTCTTACTTTTATGTCTTAGTGATCACGGACAATAGTGGTGAGGAGCAGACCTATAAAGGTTGGCTTCAAGTCATAAAATAGTGATCTTGTGTATAGTAGCAGCATTAAAATAATAAGTTCGATGAAGAATATTTTTAGAGTTTTTGGATTTTTGGTGATATTGCTTGCTGTTGGGATAAATGGCTCAGAAGCCCAGCAGTTGCCCCAGTTTAGCCAATACATGTTTAATGGCTTACATGTAAATCCGGCCTATGCAGGATACAAGGGGGAACATTATGTTCAGTCTACCTACAGGAGTCAGTGGGGAGGTTTACCGGATGCACCAACCACTTTTACGGTTACAGCAGATTTAAGTGCCAATGAAGGTTTGATGGGCTTTGGCGTATCTATTATGTCAGATGAAGTTGGGCCAACAAAAACCAATACCGGTTTATTGACTTATGCTTACAGAATTCAAACTGGAGATAAATCCTTTTTGGGAATCGGTGTCAGTGGAGGAATTTCAGAATATGCCATTGACGGGAGCATGTTTGACCCAAATGATTTCGGTGATGGAGAATTACCAGAAGGAAGGATCAACGTTTATACGCCCAACCTAAATACGGGTATCTTTTTTCACAACCCCAATTTTTATGCTGGATTCAGCGCGTATAATTTAGTAGGTAAGAAAAGCCTGGAAAAAGAAGCAATTGCTTTGGCTTATCACAATGTCCACTATTACCTGACTGCAGGCGCTTTGTTTCCTCTATCTGATGATGTTAAGTTCAAGCCATCCTTTCTGATGAGAAATGGGGGAAGCGGACCAACCAACCTTGACCTAAATGGGATGTTTTTATTTATGGATAGAATATGGGCAGGAGCTTCTTACCGTACCAATTTAAAAGTTGGTGCCTCTGATTTGCCTTCAGGACTCTCTTCCAAAAATGCTGTAGCATTGATACTTGAATTGTTTGCTACAGAAAAACTCAGACTAGGATATGCTTATGATGTACAAACCAATGCCCTTAATGGTCTGAGAAACAATAGCCATGAGATGTCTTTAGGTTATTATATCTCCCCAAGAAAAGTGAATATGAAAAACCCAAGATGGTTCTAAATATGAAAAAGATTTTTATTTATTTCTTGCCTGTAATTTTATTCAGTGCCTTGGTCTGCCAAGTACAGGCACAAAACGGCCTGTTGAGGTATGCCCAGCAAAAAGCTGCGGAATCAAATTTTTACGAAGCTGCCACTGGCTATGCAAAAGCTTACAATAAGAAAGCTACCTATAAGGCTGCCAAAGGTGCTGCAGAAGGCTTCACCTATTTGAGAGATTACCAACAAAGCCATAATTGGTGGAAAAAGGTAGTAGACTTTTCGGATGCTTCAAATGAGGATTGGTTGTCCTATATCGCTGCTGCTAATCAGGCAGGGGAAAGAGATGCTGTGTTTGCTGCATTGGACTCATTAAATGGAAAAGGCTCTTCCGCAATTCAAAACCTTAACCTTGACTCTTTAAAACACTGGTATGGGACCAAAGCCAATGCAGGTGTAATAGGGGTTGATGGTGTCAATACTTCTAGTGCTGATTTTGGCTTTACAAAAGACAGTAAAGGGAACATTTATTTTTCTTCCGATAGGGGAGGTAAATCAGACCGAAATAAAAAAGGAATAAGAATTGTCAAGAGTTATAAATATTACAATAAGGAATCAGACTGGACCGGAAGAGACTTTTTGGGAATTTACAGAATGGATGATTCTGGCGAAATTGAGCCATTGACCATTCCTATTCCCAATGTTTTTCACGCAACAGATCCCTTTGCCCTGCAAGAGAGTCCCGTGATCTTTTATACGGTGACAAGAGATATCAGAGAATCGGGAAGTTATGAGGTCAATTCAGAGGTTTATTTTAGCCGAATGGACGAGGAAGGCCAAATGATCGATTTTAATGGTCTCTCTATTAACGCTCCTCTTGAATATGGAATAAGCAATCCTTTTGTTGATGAAAAAAACAAACGTCTGTATTTCTCATCCGACATGGATGGAGGCTTAGGTGGATTTGATTTGTATTATATGCAGTACAATGATGATTTTGAATTTCAGGCCCCGGTAAACTTAGGCAATAAGATAAATACAAGTGGACATGAAAGCGCTCCCTATATTAAAGGAGGCAAACTGTATTTTGCGTCTGATGGGCATCTTGGTTTAGGCGGTCTTGATTTGTTTGAAACCAATATTTCAGGAAATGGTTTTTCAGGCTTAAAAAATCTTGGCGTTCCATATAATTCACCACAAGATGATTTCGGGTTTTTCATTACCTCTGATAATAAAACCATCCTTTCCTCCAACAGGCCTGAAAGTAAAGGATGGGATGATATTTTTGAAGTTGAAACACTTTACAAAGATTTCCAGGCTTTGATTTTAGGCTGTAATGGTGAGCAATTGACAGGCACATTTGAGGTTAACCTTATGGAAGGTGCGGATCGATCCATAGTGGATGTAAAGCAAGATGGGAAAGGGAAACTACAAGCATCAATAGCACCTGAAGAAGATTTGGAACTGGTAATCAAGAAAGAAGGATACTTCACCATTCATGACAAGGAATTGAGCACCAAAGGGCTGAAAGATGCTTCTCTTGAAAAGACCTATCAAATGGTACGTATTCCTTATAATACCACTGCTTACGTTGATTTGGTGTTTTATAATTTAGACGATTCATCAATAAGAGAGGATGCGGAAGCTTCCCTAGATAAAGTTGCAGAGCTTTTGAAGTCCTACTCATTTTTGAATATAGCTGTTCGTTCTCATACTGATTCACGTGCAAGTGATGCCTACAATGAGGCCCTTAGTGAAAGAAGAGCAGATGCGGTAAGAGATTATTTAGGTAAATACGGAATAGCAAGATCTAGAATTGAAGCAGAGTGGTTTGGGGAAAAAGAACCTGCCAACGACTGTGGAGATGGTGTTCCTTGTCCAGAAAACAAACATCAGGTCAATAGGCGTACGGAGTTGTTATTATTGGCTTTCCCAGAGGAAGGAAAAGCATATAACCTTCCGCCTGAAATGGCTGACCTTGATCTATGTGATATAAGTAATGTGCAGTTGCCAGTAGAATTGCCTACTATATACTTTGGTTTTGACAAAGCTACCCTCGATGGTGAGGACATGATGGCCTTAGAAAGAGTCGCCTTATTGCTAAGAGAAATGCTCCAAAGAAGACTGGAAATCAAAGGGCATACAGACAATAGAGGCAGCGATGCTTACAATCAAAAGTTATCTGAAAAACGAGCTTTGGTTGTGAAAAAATACCTTGAAGACAAGGGAATCGCTTCAGATCGAATGGTCTATGAGTTTTTCGGCAAAGAGAAACCGGTTAATGACTGCGGAGACAAACCTTGTACACCTTCAATGCACCAACTCAATCGTCGCACTGAGCTTAGCTTACCAAAACTAAACAAGAATTGGTCTAAGAAAGAAGAATAGCAATTCCAATTTTGGAAATTGTGCTTTTATTAAAAACAAACCCCTCAGTAATCAAATACTGAGGGGTTTGTTCTTTTAACCCGGATTATGTAATAGAATGTCTATTGCATATTTCGGGTTTAACTAAATATCTGCTTTGGATGCCTATCAAATATATCCGTATTGTAAGTGCATAAATTATTGGAATTAAATAGTGAGGGGCAATTCAGTTCATATTCAAATACCTGGGTCTATCTTGGTTTGTATTGTTTTAAATAACTGTTTATTCCACCTTTTAGGTTGTATAAATTGTCAAAGGCAAATCGGTCTTCAAGATCACGAATAGCCTTGGCACTTCTTCCTCCCATTTTGCAGTGAATTACTACTTTTCTGTCCCGCTTAATTTTGTCTGCCTTATCTAAAACCGCGCCTAAAGGAATTAATTCTCCCCCGATATCTTCTAAATCAAACTCATGCTGTTCTCTAACATCTATTAACTGAAACAGCTCTTCCCCTTCGATTAAGGCGTTCAGCTCATCAGCATCTATTTCCTTAATGTTTCTTTGCTCATTGCCAATATTGCAGAACTGATCATAATCTATTAAAGCAGTAATGGAAGGATTTGCGCCATTCAAAGGATTGCTCTCTTTCCTTTTCAGCTTGAATGTATGTGCCTGAAAGGATAGAGCGTCAAAAGTGTATAGTTTTCCGCTGAGCACATCACCTACGCCCGTAATCACCTTTATAACTTCAAGGGCCTGCAAGCTTCCTATGATGCCTGGTAAAACGCCTAGGACCCCGCCTTCTGCACAGCTAGGAACAAGGCCTGCTGGTGGAGGGGTTTCGTACAAGTCCCTATAGTTGGGGCCTCTAACACCTTCATCGAAATGATTAAAAACAGAGACTTGTCCTTCAAATTGGAAAATTGAGGCATAAACATTCGTTTTATTTGACAATACACAAGCATCATTAACTAGGTACCTTGTGGGGAAATTGTCAGTTCCATCTGCTATTACATCGTATTGAGAAATCAACTCCAAAGCATTTTCACTGGTTAATTTCTTATTGTAAGCATTAATAGTGATATAAGGATTGATGCCCTCTATTCTTTTTTTTGCAGCTTCTACTTTTGGTAAACCGATCTCATCTACACCGAATAACACTTGTCGATGCATGTTGCTGTCTTCTACAATGTCAAAGTCTATGATGCCAATTGTTCCTACCCCCGCTGCTGCCAAATACAGTAGTAAGGGGCTTCCCAATCCTCCTGAACCTACGACCAAGACCCTGGCTTTTTTCAGTTTCTTTTGTGCCTCTATTCCGAAATCCGGGATAATGATGTGTCTGTTATACCTTGCTAGTTCTTCCTTAGAAAAGCTGATGTTATCCATATCTTCTGCCTAAATACCTACATTTATGTATTGAAGTGTACCTATTTACTATTACCTCCTCTAATTGCATAAAAAAATAGAGGTGGAATTTATCAACCCTTTTTATTTTTGTAGGTGGATAGAAAGATCTTTTCGAGATGGGAAGCAAAGATTTCAGAATTAAACTTTTGCTTAAAAGTCAACTGTGAATTTTTACCCATTTCATTCCAAATGTCCCTATTTTCCTTCAATATTTTTAATTTTTCTTTCCACCCTTCGATATCGTACATGGCTACCGTGTAACCAATTCCTTCCTTCTCAACATTTAAATTTAAACATGGGTTTCTTGTCATTATCATGGGCTTACCAAATGATACAACATCTTGTACGCTGGTCATTCCCTGGCATCCTTCTTTAAAGTGTGGATATTTAAGTGGTATTAATATGGCTAAGGACCTTTGGTAAAAAGGGATCAAATCGTGAAAAGTGAGGACTTGCGAATTTACCTCAACATTGGGAGGTAAATCTACAGTCTTTGGAATTGATTTTGGCGTACAAAAAATTTTTAATTTATAATCAAGGCTTCTAAATGCCTCTATCAGGGTCTCGAAATCCCTATCGGTATGACCTGCACTGATAAAGAATTCACATTCCTCAAATGGCTTTCGCTTCAAACAATAACGCTCATAATAGGTGATGTCAGGGCCCCACTGTGCCAAGCTGAATTTTCCCTTACTTGATTTATCTGGAATCTTTAAGCGTTTGATGGTTTTGTCTAAAAGTGGCTTGCTCAAAAAAATGGAGGCATCGTAGGTTAGAATGTATTTTTTGGCATACCAGCGAAAGATTTTATTTTCATTTTTACCCATCCAGAAAGGCTGATGGATAGTGACCACCATAGGCTTTCTAAATAAACCGATGGCTTTTAAAATGAGTAATAATTTGGTGTTTGATTTTGAATAGGGAGAATACAGAATGTCAAAGCTATTAAGATTTAACAAAACTCTGATTTGCTGATCCAAATGGCCTATCCCAAATAACTTTCCAATCTTATTTAGAAATTTATATTTTTCATGGGGGAAAACGATCATTTCTACCTTCCCTCTTTGGTCAAGTTCAACTTTTCCCCAGACATGATGGCTGCCACTCTGGCCTTTTTCCCAAAGGGAATAAGCCCGATCCATTGAGTAATTATTAATTAAAAGCACCCTAGGTTTCATCTATATTTTTTGATAATATATTGAAAAGTAAGAATAGAACTACATTACCCCTTCCCGGACACTACATTAGGAATTCCTTTCCGTCCTTTGGAAGTGGTTTAATCAGTTAATAGAAGGTACTTTCCCCATTTTGGGCACCCTGTTGGAATGACAATAAATTCGAATATTGGGTATTTTTTAAACTTTTTTAGATTGACTTTATAAAAGATTAATTACTGGTGAGAAGAGGTAAAACCTCAGTATAATTGATAGAAGAAAGCTTGTTGATCTTCTCTAATTTTACCTGTTCAAATGCCAGCTTATTTTCTTCTGCAATCGGTTCTGCCGGTGGGATTTCTTCTCTTAACCAGTCAACCTGCTTGCCATGTTTCCAAAATCTAAAGCAAAGGTGAGGACCAGTTGCCAAGCCGGTGCTTCCTACATAGCCTATTACTTGACCTTGCTTTACCCTTGTGCCTTTTTTGATGCCATTACCAATTTTGGACATGTGTAGGTATTGGGTGGTATAGGTTCCGTTGTGTCTGATTTTGACAAAATTCCCATTGCCCCCTCTGTAAGTTGCTTCAAGAACGGTTCCATCACCTACAGAACGAATTTCTGTACCTCTAGGGGCGGCATAATCAGTTCCTAAATGGGCTTTGTATCTTTTTTGTACAGGGTGAAATCTGCTCAGGCTATATCTTGAACTTATTCTTGAAAATTTCAAAGGATCCCTTAGAAAGGCCTTTTTAAGACTGTTACCTTTTTCATCAAAATAAGAAATAATGCCATTTTGTTCGAAAGGAATAGCATGGTAACCTTGTCCCATGTGCTCAAAATAAGCTGCTTCTATATCCTCAATGCCTACAATTTGATCATCTACAATCTGCTCTTTAAAAATGACTTTGAACTTGTCGTCCTTTTGTAATCTTTGAAAGTCTACTACCCAACCGTACAAATCAGCAAATTGGTCAATAAGATCTGGCGTTAATCCCAGCTCGGTCATATTTACATATAAGGAGGAAGAAATTGTACCTCCTATTTCTCTATTCTTGATTTCCATCGGCTTGTTTTCTTTGTAAATAGCCGGTTGTCCAAGATTAAAAACGACAAATTCTGTTCTGTTGGGCTCGTAAATAAAAAATTGAGCTTGAGAAGAGTCTTTTGGTGTTAATACGGTGTATTTTTTATTGAAAGCGATTTTTTTAACATCGAAAATTGACTTGGATTTTTTTGCAATCTCATCGATGATCTGGTAAGGTACATTGAAAGGTGCAAGAAGTGTCGACAGGGTTTGATTTCGCTCCACTATACCCTCAACAATGTCCAAATCATCTACATTAATCCCGTACAATAAGTTTTCTTCTTCTGGTATGATTTCTTCTACTTCTACTTCCAGCCTATCATTTTCCTGAACTAGAGAGTCATTTCCGCTGAAAATCCAGAAAGCAATGCAGATAATGATTAACAATCCTCCGTAAGTCCAATATTTTTTCATAAAATCAAGGGTAAATTATATTTTTTGGGTTATTTTAAGTTGGTATTCTTAGTAAATTGCAATACAAGCAGTACAGACTTTGCGAATATACGTTTTTTTCCTGCAACATTTAAAATGAATATTTAGGTAAAAACGTGAATATCCTATAATGTATTGCTTTATCTTGCACTTAAAAATAGCAATCTCTAGACTGAATCATTATCTTTGGCGATTATTTGCAAATAAAAATCTAATTCAATGCTTAGAACACATACTTGTGGAGAACTCCGTCTGGAGGATTTGGATAAAAAAGTGAAACTTTCCGGATGGGTGCAAAGGGTAAGGAATAAAGGGGGATTAGTATGGGTAGACCTAAGGGATCGATATGGCGTTACCCAACTGATTTTTGAAGAAGGTGATGTTGCCCCCGAACTTTTGAAAAGTGCAAGCACCTTAGGGCGTGAGTTTGTCGTACAGGCTGAAGGTACAGTAATTGAACGTACTTCCAAAAACGATAAAATTCCTACTGGAAAGATTGAAATCCGCGTAAGTGGATTAGAGATATTGAATAAGGCCAAAGTACCTCCTTTTATTATCGAAGATGAAACCGACGGTGGTGAAGAATTAAGGATGAAATACCGGTATTTGGATCTTAGACGTAACGTTGTGAGAGAAAAACTCCAACTTAGGCATCGCATGATGCAAGAAACCAGGAAATACATGGATGGAATGGACTTCATGGAAGTGGAGACACCCGTGTTGATCAAATCTACACCTGAAGGAGCCAGAGATTTTGTAGTCCCAAGTAGGGTACATGGTGGTGAGTTTTATGCACTGCCACAATCTCCACAAACATTTAAGCAGTTATTAATGGTCAGCGGTTTTGATCGTTATTTTCAAATTGTAAAATGCTTTCGAGATGAGGATCTTAGGGCTGACAGACAACCTGAATTTACACAAATTGACTGTGAAATGTCTTTTGTGGAGCAGGAAGATATTCTGGAAGTATTCGAAGGTCTTGTTCGCCACCTTTTTACAGAAGTGAAAGGCATGGAACTGGGCAATATTGAGCGCATGACCTATGAAGAAGCCATGCGTTTGTATGGAAATGATAAGCCGGATATTAGGTTTGGGATGCCATTTGTAGAGCTCAATGATTTAGTTCAAGGAAAAGGTTTTAGCATTTTTGATGATGCAGAACTAGTACTTGGAATCAACGCAAAAGGAGCTGCATCCTATACCCGTAAACAACTTGATGCTCTTACCAATTGGGTTAGAAGGCCTCAGATAGGTGCCAAAGGACTTGTTTATGTTAAGTGCAATGAAGATGGATCTTTCAAATCTACTGTTGATAAATTTTACAGCCAAGAAGATCTTAAAGCATGGGCTGAAAAGACCGGGGCTGAAGCCGGCGACTTAATATTATTGCTTTCAGGTACTGAAAAAGAAACCAGAAAACAAATGTCTGAGTTAAGGTTGAAAATGGGTGATGAATTGGGGCTGAGAGACAAATCAGTCTACAAACCTTTATGGGTACTTGACTTCCCTCTTCTTGAGTGGGATGAAGAAACCTCAAGGTATCATGCCATGCACCATCCATTTACTTCTCCTAAGAAGGAAGACATGGTATTGCTTGATCAGGATCCTGGAAAAGTTCGAGCGAATGCTTATGATTTGGTAATTAATGGTGTGGAAATAGGTGGTGGGTCTATTAGGATTCATGACAAAGAAACCCAACAATTGATGTTTAAGCACCTTGGGTTTACCGAGGAAGAAGCACAATCTCAATTCGGCTTTCTAATGGAAGCGTTTGAATATGGGGCTCCCCCACATGGTGGAATTGCTTTTGGCTTTGACAGGCTGTGTGCCATATTTGGAGGTACAGATTCTATTAGAGACTATATTGCATTCCCTAAAAACAATGCAGGTAGAGATGTAATGATCAATTCCCCAAGTACTATCTCTGCAGAGCAACTCGTTGAATTGTCATTAAACATCAAGGAAAAAGAAAAAGAATAAATTTTACTATTGGGAGCTTTTGACCTGTAATAGGTGACTTCTTATGCCCATGACGATCAGTAGCTGTCCCAGTATGTAGGTGGCCATTATTAAAAGGTCTCCATCCACTATGGGATAAAAGAATCGATCCAAGGCCAATAGGCTATCAGAAGTAAAAAATAGAATTGCACCAATAAACAGTTGCCAAAAACTGGTTTTATTGGTTCTTCCATACCTTTCTCTGGCCATTGTCACCATCATGACAATGGCCATTATGTATATGATAACTGGTATTTTTAGCTCATTTAACTGTGAGTGAATCAAAAAGAAAATAAGGGCCGCCACAATATAAAGTGGAAGGTTATAAATAAACATTTTTATAAAATTCACTTCCAGAAGATTAAAAGAATGGTTTTGGGTTAGTTTAAATGCTATGATATAACCAACATGTGTCATAAAAAAGGCTCCCAACCCGAATAAGAATAAGTTGTTGTTTAGCAGCAAAACATCCCCTAAGAAGGAGCAGAACAACGCGGCGGAAACAGCAGTTCTTAACAAGCTATCTTTGATTAACCTTGTGCTTTGCAAGAAATACATCAGCAAAGCAATCATTATCAGTGGTTTAGTGAAATACCTGTAGCTGGTTTCAGAATTAATGATCATTGAGATGTCTGCTAGGGCTGCAAACAGGAATACGTATAACCATAGGATTTCTTTTTTGCGCATTTCGTAAAATTTCAATATTTTTAATTTTAACTTAAATTCGAACCAATCAGAGAGTTAGGTAGTTAATAGTATAATATATCAGAAGTAGTTGGAGTTGTTTTTTTTGTCTTTTACTTTATGAAATATTCGAAAAAGACCTCTAAGTAAATGAATTTTAATTAAACAGGTAATGCTTCTGATACTGTTTTAATGTTCAAGGTAATGAGTTTATATGAAATAAATTACTTAAAAAGCCTACAGTTTTATTTGGTAGAGGGAATTGATTCTTGCCTTTAAAGTGATTTTTTTACATTAACCATTCAAAACAGAAAATGTGAAAAGTGCCTAAGAAACAATCTTAAAGTCAATATTAAAAAAACAGCTTAAAATTTTTTTCTGACCAGTTAGTGAATTAAAATAAAAAATTTCCTTCTAAATTCTTATGTTAGGAATTTGTTAATTAATTTTGCTGTTTCAAATTAAAAACTTAATGTTTAGCTATCATTATAGCTTCAATTTAAGATTATATTTGTACCCATTATAGCCAATCCGATTTGTAATTCTATTATTTATTTATACCTATTAAATATTTGAAAATGAAGCAACTGTTACAAAAGAGAATGCTTGTTGTGCTATTACTCTTCCTAGCAATAGGAAGCAGTTATGGGCAAGTCACTACCAGTTCCGTTCAGGGCTCGGTTCTTGACAATGATGGAGAGGCACTGATAGGTGCAACGGTAAAAGCAACTCACGAACCCTCTGGGTCTGTGTATGGAGCGGTTACCAATCTGGATGGAAGGTTTAACCTACCCAATTTACGAGTTGGAGGACCTTATTCGATAGAAATTAACTATCTGGGTTTTGAGTCTCAACTATTCACTGGAATAGTATTGAGGTTAGGGGAGGTTTACAACCTTAATGCTGCCCTTTCTGATGGAGATACTGAATTGACAGAGTTTGTAGTCGAAGGAACTCGAGGTTCAGATTTTACTGCTAACAGGACAGGTACTGCTACTAACATTTCGAACGAACAATTAAAAAATCTTCCGCAAATCAACAGGAGTGTACTGGAGTTTACTAGATTGACCCCACAGGCTAGCGGAAATTCCTTTGCAGGTAGAGATGCCAGGTACAATAACCTACAAATTGATGGAGCCAATTTCAATAATGGTTTTGGACTAAGTGGAGACCCTCTTCCAGGAGGAAATTCTCAGCCGATTTCACTAGATGCAATTGAAGAAATTACAGTGAATATAGCTCCTTATGATGTGCTTCAAAGTGGATTTACAGGAGCAGGAATCAATGCAGTAACGAGAAGCGGTACAAATACCTTCGAAGGTTCTGCTTATTATTTCCTCAAAAATCAATCTCTTCAAGGGAATAAAATTGGAGACAATGAATTGGAAGCGGTAGATGCGGCAACCAATAACTTTGGATTTAGATTGGGTGGACCAATCATCAAAAACAAATTGTTCTTCTTTGTGAACGCTGAAAGGGAAATACTAACTGGGGCCAATGCTTCCGGGGTGAACCTTTGGAGACCATCTGAAGATGGTATTGCTGATCCGGAAAATAACATCGCCAGACCTACAAGAACAGACTTGGAGGCTGTACAAAATCACCTGATCAACCAATGGGGCTACGACCCAGGAAGATATGAAGGCTATGCCAACGAAGCAAAGCAATCCAGTACGAAACTACTTGCGAGGATTGACTGGAATATCAATGAGAGAAATAAGCTTGCTGTCAGGTACAATCAGGTAATTGGTACTTCCAACCAGTTGGCCAATGCCACCTCAGGTCCTCGTCCAAGAGCTCCTTGGCCAAATGGAGCTAGAGTTAGCCAGAATGCAATCACTTTTGAAAATGGAAATTATGGGTTTGAGAATTCAGTAAGATCCATTACTGCAGAATTGAACAGTTATATCAATCCGAGCTGGTCAAATCAATTGTTAGCTACCTATTCAAAAATTCAAGACAAAAGAACTTCACCTTCTGACCAACTTTTTCCATTCGTAGATATCTGGGATGGTGGTAGTATGATAGATGATGGTTTTGGAAACTTGGTAAAGGATAAAGGCTCAATGAATTATATATCCTTCGGTACAGAGTTGTTTACCTTTAATAATGATGTTATTAATAATAACTATTCTATTATCAATAACCTGAACTATGTAGAAGGTAAGCACAACATCACCATGGGAGCTGCCTTTGAAATTCAGAATTTTGGTAACAGTTATACCAGAATGGGAACCTCTTATTACAGGTATGCATCAGTGGCTGATTTTCTATCTACAGGTACAGCCAATGAAGTAGCTCCTACCATGTTTGGCTTGACTTACCCATATGCAGGAAAAGACACCTATTCAAGGGTTAATTTTGGTTTGGCTTCACTTTATGCACAAGATAAATATGCAGTTAGCAATGACCTTAGCATTACATTTGGTCTGCGTGCAGAACTTCCTATTTACCTTAATGAGTTAACCCCTAATCCATCTATCAATGAGATTACACTGACCAATCAGTTTGGAATGCCTACGAATTACAATTCGGGAATGTGGCCAAAATCAAAATTGATGGTTTCTCCGCGATTTGGCTTTAACTATGATGTGTTCGGAGACCGTTCGCTTACCTTAAGAGGAGGTACCGGCGTATTCTCAGGAAGAGTTCCATTTGTTTGGTTGACCAATATGCCTACCAATGCTGGTGTGATTCAAAATAATGTTGAACCGGGAAGCTATGAGCAAGTAGAAGGATGGATTGATAATATTACTTTCCAGCCTGAGCGTTACCACTATGTAGAAAATGTACCGCAAGGAGCTGAAGATGTATTTATTTCTTCACCTACAGAAGGAGCTCCTGGATCTTTTGCTTTGGTTGATCCTGATTTTAAAATGCCTATGGTGTGGAGATCTAGTTTTGGCTTGGATTATCAAATTCCAAACACGCCATTGTTATTGACTTCTGATTTCTTGTATACCAAGGATATCAATGCGGTTTTCCAATACGGAGCCAACAGAATCAGGTCTAACAATACCATGAATTATGGCGCAAGCAATGCCCAAGATGATTATGGTGACAACCGAGAAATATTCCTTCCTGGCCAAAGTACAGCTTATAACAGTGTAATGGGTGGAAACAATGCCACAGTACTTTCCAATACCAATGTTAAAGGAAGAAGCTTTAGTGGAACAGTAGGCTTGTCAGTGCCTTATCATAGAGGTCTAAGTGCATCTTTGTACTATACTTATTCTTCTGCAAAAGACGTGACTGCAAACGATGGATCCAATGCGAGTTCTGCATGGGGTGCAAGCCCTACGATCAATAGTCCAAATGATCAAATGTTGCACATCTCAAATTTCGCTATCCCTCATCGAATAGTCGGAAGTGTGAGTTACAGGTTTGAATATGGAAATGCATTGGCAACTACTATTGGTATGTACTATAATGGTGCCCACCAAGGAAGGTTCTCTTATGTTTATAGTAATGACTTTAATGGAGATGGTATAACAGGAGATTTGATTTACCTTCCTGAAAGTTCTTCTACCATGAATTTTGTGGATATTACTGATGATGACGATGTAGTGTATACTGCTGAAGAGCAAAGAGCAGCATTTGATGCTTATGTTGAGGAAAATGGATTAAGCAAATACAGAGGTGGATACCTGCCAAGAAACGCTTTCCTAAACCCTTGGTTAAACCGTTTTGATATCAGAATATTGCAGGATGTTTCTCAAACTTTCGGTAAAATGAAAAACACCGTTCAATTGAGTGTGGATATTGTTAACTTGGGTAACCTACTAAATAGTGATTGGGGAATTCAGGACAATTTAAATGGTGCTGAAAACCTGCTTGCAAGAGCTGGATCAGTAAGTCCAACACCTAACTTTAACCTTAATACAGTTTCAGGCAGCTTGCCAATGACTCCTTTTAGAAATGCCAGTGGCTTTGGAACAACCTGGAGCATGCAGGTTGGTTTGAGATATCTTTTTTAAGCCATTTATAAAGAATCAATTAATAAGAAGGCCACCTATTTGGGTGGCCTTTTTTTATGCTTCAAAATAATTTTTTTAGTGCTAATTAAGATGTGATAAAATGATGTTTCCCCAATCAATCGGGCTATAGCGTCTAAAGAAAACCTGGTTGAGCTAAGGTTTAATCAAAGATAAAATTGAGAAAAACAATAAAAGAGCTTACTCTAGCTTGATAGCGGTAGAACAAAGACAATCTGTAATTTATTTCAGGTTATTTTCCTCGAAGTACTTAAATGTCGTTCGATTCTTTGCCATTAATGGCTTAGTTTTACCTCTTAAATTTTATTGTTTCTTTAAGATTTTAATTTAGATTACTTTAACTTTATGAATGTTGAGGTTTGCATTAAATAAGAGCTTTTGCGGTTGTTATTTCTAATAGTTTACTGAATGATATTGACTACCAGCTTATTCAGTCTGCCAACCAATTGAATTTACATTTTATAGCATATTTGTAGGTAAAACAATACTTTAGTTTCCAGAATGAAAAACCAAACTAAAATCATTTTGATAGGTATTATCCTATTGGTAATTGGATTTATATTTTTTTATCCAAGAATGAGTCTTTTTACTAATAGTGATTCCACCCAAGCGGAAAGTACGGCACAAAGTGCTAAATCTAATCTTCCTGTGGAAGTTATAGAGTTGAAGGAAGAGAACCTCGAAACCAGTTTAAATATTACAGGAACATTAATCCCGAATGAAATTGTAAACCTTCGGCCAGAGGTGGCAGGCCTGGTGGAAAAAATCACATTTCAGGAAGGTCAATTTGTAAGAAAAGGAACGCCTCTCTTGTATTTAAATGATGATGAGTTAAAAGCTCAATACGATCGACTTGAATATACCAAAAAACTTTATGAAAGTCAGGAGAGTAGGCAAAAGCAATTACTTACAAAAGAAGCCATCAGTCAGGAAGAGTATGATATCGTACTCAACCAATACAATACGAACTTAGCAGACTTGCGCTTGATAGAAGCGCAATTAAATAAAACGGTCATAAAAGCACCTTTTGATGGTGAGTTAGGCTTCAGGCAAATCTCAGAAGGAAGTGTGATAGGTACTTCAGACCTGATAGCTACCATTGTGAATGTGGATCCTATAAAGATTGAATTTTCAATTCCTGAGCGATATTCAGATGAGATAAAATTAGGGTCGGTTATTTATTTCCGTTCCAATGTGAACAATGATGAGGCAGAGGGGAAAGTGTATGCCATCGAACCCAATATTGATGCGGCAACACGTACCCTTAAGATAAGGGCGAAAAGTGCGAATAAACAGAAAAAATTTCTCCCAGGGATGTTTGTCAGAGTACGCCTGGTTTTAGATGAAGTATCTGATGCCATTTTGGTCCCTTCCGAATCTGTTATTCCTGAATTAGAAGGGTACAAGGTGTTTATTAGCAGGAATGGGGTTGTTGAATCAAGAAAAGTGGTGATCGGGCAGAGAACGGACACTAGGGTTCAGCTGGTAGAAGGGGTGAAGCCAGGAGAGCTGGTATTGACCACAGGAGTATTACAAGCAAGGGATGGAATGTCCGTGGATGTTAATTTAACGAACTGATAGCACAATATGTCTAGTTTATCAACCATCAGTATTCGCAGGCCAGTGTTGTCAATAGTGATGTCGCTCACTATTTTAATATTTGGTATTATAGGGATCTCTTTTCTTGGTATTAGAGAGTTTCCAAGTGTAGATCCTCCTGTAGTCAATGTAAGGACTTCCTATGTTGGAGCCAATGCAGATGTTATTGAGGCCCAAATCACCGAACCTCTGGAAGAAGCCATTAATGGTATATCCGGTATAAAATCATTGACTTCTATTAGTAACGATGGTAACAGTAGCATAACTGTTGAGTTTGAAATTGGAGCAGACATGGAGGCAGCGGCCAATGATGTTCGGGACAAAGTGTCTAGAGCTCAAAGGAACCTTCCTCCCGATACGGAGCCTCCCATAGTGTCCAAACAAGATGCCGATACTCAGCCTATCGTTTTTTTAAATGTTCAGAGTAATCAGCGCAGTTTATTGGAGCTTTCTGATATTGCTACCAACATTTTCAAAGAAAGACTGCAGACCATAAATGGTGTCAGCGAAATTCGAATTTGGGGTGAAAAGGAATATGCCATGCGCTTGAGGATGGACCCTTTAAGAATGGCCTCTTATGGAGTGACCCCCTTAGATATACTTAACAAAGTACAAAGTGAAAATGTGGAGCTTCCTACGGGAAGAATAGAGGGGGAATCCATTGAATTGTCTGTAAGGACAAGGAGCCGGATGAGTACTCCGGAGGAATTCAATAGGTTGATTATAAAAGAAGAAGCGAACAATGTGGTTCGGTTTCAGGATGTGGGAAAAGCTGAATTGGCACCGCTGAATGAAAGAACCGTTCTGAAAAGGGATGGTGTACCGATGGTCGGTGTTGCCTTGGTTCCGCTGCCGGGATCGAATAGTATTGAGATAATGGACGAGTTTTATCGTCGTCTGGAATTTATCAAAAAAGACCTTCCGGCAGATATTGAGCTCGGTATAGGTTTTGATACAACCAAGTACATAAGAAATTCAATCAGTGAGGTGCAACAAACTATTTTCGTCGCTTTTTTACTGGTGGTGCTTATAATTTTCCTTTTCCTAAGAGATTGGCGAACGACTTTTATCCCTGTACTAACGATTCCAATAAGCTTAATTGGTGTCTTTTTCATCATGTACATGGCTGGATTTTCAATCAATGTGCTGACCTTATTGGGGATAGTTTTGTCCATAGGCTTAGTGGTGGATGATGCCATTGTGGTATTAGAAAACATTTACTCTAAAATAGAAAATGGAGAAGACCCTGAAACCGCAGCAGAGCAGGGGGCAGAAGAAATTTTCTTTGCAGTTATAGCCACCACGGTGGCTTTGGCCGCTGTTTTTTTACCAGTAATATTTCTTACCGGAACCACTGGAAGGTTATTTAGAGAGTTTGGTGTTGTAGTCGCAGGAGCGGTGATTATTTCTTCCTTTGTAGCACTGACGATGACCCCTATGCTAAGCTCCAAACTCTTGAAAAAAAGGGAGCGTCAAAATTGGTTGTACAATAAAACCGAACCATTTTTCCTTTGGTTAAACCGAGTCTACGTAAAGGCGCTTACTTCCTTTATGAAAGTAAGGTGGATGTCTTTTGTCCTTATAGCAGTTATGGGAGTTGGCACTTACTTTCTTTTCAACGATATCCCATCTGAACTTGCTCCATTGGAGGATAGGGGACAGATTAGAATCAATATGGCTGGACCAGAAGGAGCTACTTTTAGTTATATGGATCGAATTATTGACGAAATGACAGAGGAATTATCAGCCATTATTCCCGAAGAGGAAAGGGCTGGTTTAATTTCTGTTACTTCACCTGGGTTTGGTACAGCAAGTACCAATTCTGGATTCGTTCGGGTGATATTAAATGACGCTTCTGAACGAAACAGAAGTCAGCAGGAGATTTTTGATGAGGTATCTGTTTACCTGAAAAATAAAACAGCTGTCAGAGCATTTGGTGCTCAGGAACCATCTATTGGTGATAGGAGAGCAGGATTACCCATCCAGTACGTTATCCAGGCCCAGACTCTGGAAAAATTGAAAGAAATCATTCCTGTATTTATGGACAAGGTTGGGCAGAGTCCGGTATTTACCTTTCCTGATGTTAATCTTAAATTTACCAAGCCTGAGCTTGAAATTGAGATTGATAGGGAAAAGGCAAGGAATATTGGCGTATCTGTACAAGAGATTGCTAGGACCCTTCAGCTCAGTTATTCAGGCCAGCGCTTTGATTATTTCATCATGAATGGCAAGCAATATCAGGTAGTAGGAGAGATGCAGTTGGAGGATAGGAATGAACCCATAAACCTTAGGATGTTATACGTTAGAGGTGAAGATGGACAATTGATACAGATGGACAACCTGGTTAGTATCAATGAAAGAAGTACTCCGCCTCAGCTTTATCGTTACAATAGATTTGTAAGTGCAACAGTTCAGGCCGGTCTGGCACCGGGGCAAACCGTAGGGATTGGCTTGGAAGAAATGGATAGAATAGCTGCAGAGGTCTTGGATGAAACTTATACCACTGATGTTGCAGGGCTTTCGAAAGAGTATAGGGACAGTTCTAGCAGCTTGGTTTTTGCTTTTGTTTTTGCCTTGGTGTTGATTTATCTGGTGTTATCTGCTCAGTTTGAAAGTTTTATGGATCCGTTAACGATTATGTTTACTGTGCCATTGGCTATTTTCGGAGCTTTATTCTCCTTATGGTTGTTTGATTTTACGCTAAATGTGTTTAGCCAGATTGGTATTATTATGTTGATAGGGCTGGTTACAAAAAATGGTATTTTAATTGTGGAGTTTGCCAATCAGCGCAAGGCGCAGGGGATTCCTATAGCCGAGGCCATAGAAGGAGCAGCCGCAGCTAGATTTAGGCCTATATTAATGACCAGTTTATCTACAATTTTGGGAATCTTACCAATAGCACTTGCTTTAGGGGCTGGTTCGGAAGGAAGAGTTCCCATGGGGGTGGCAGTAGTTGGCGGTATGTTACTGGCCACGGTGCTTACCTTATTTATTATTCCAGGTATTTATACTTATTTGACCTCTAAACAAGGAAGATTAGCAAGAGTTTAATATGAAGAAATTTTTATTGCTAGGTTTGGTGATGGTGATTTCCTGCAAAATGTACGGACAGCAGGAAGAATCTTTAACGTTTGAAAAGGCAGTTGAGATTGGCTTGGAGAACAATTTTGACGTTAAAATTGCCAGCAACCAGGTCTTATTGGCTGAAAATGAAAAAAAACAAGCGGGTAGTCTCTTGATGCCGGTTCTGGATTTGAACAATACCAGGATCTACAGAAAAGAAGATACTGAACAGGCCTTTGTAAGTGATCCAGAAAACCCAAGAATCATTCCCAACGCACAAACTAGAAACAATAATTATAGCCTTGTAGCTATTTATGGGTTTAGGGCCGATGCAGTGGTTGCGATGAAGCGTTTGGGCAAACTTGCAGAAGTAAGTGAGTTGGAAGCCAAAGTGGTGATTGAAAATACAGTAGCGGCTATAGCCACCGCTTATTACAGATTGGTACTTGAACAGCAACGGTATGAAGTGCTTGAGCACACTTTGAAACTGTCTGACGAAAGGCTGGAAATTGCCAAAGCCCAATATGAATTTGGAAGAGCGTCCAAAAGGGATTTTTTGGCAGCTCAGGTAGATTACAATGCGGATCTTACCGCCTTGGTTTCTCAAGAGCAAGTCATCCAAAATTCAAGAATAAATTTAAATGAATTGTTGGCCATTTCCCCCGAAAAGAATTTTGCGGTAAATGACACCATTATCATTAAGGACTCTTTTTCTCTAGAAGAACTTAAAGAAAGTGCCTTCGACGAAAACAAAACCTTCCTGGTGACACAGAGAATGGAAAATGTGGCCTACCTGCAGTTGAAGGAATTGAGGGCGCAGCGCTTACCGACAATTACACTGAATGGTTCCTATATCGACAATACCTTAAATTCTGATGCGGGCTTTTTATTGAGTAATCAACAGCAAGGAATTAACCTGGGAGCGACCATTAGTTTAAATCTTTTTAGTGGTCTAGCCCTTAACCGGCGCATACAGGCTGCCAAAATTCAGATCAATAATCAAAAGCATTTGATGGAACAGTATCAAAATCAAATGTTGTCCGATCTTCAGCGAACCTATAATACCTACGAAAATAGCAAAAGACTTTTAGAGATCGAAAGGATCAATTATGAGGTAGCCGTAGAAAGCTCAGACATCACTTTGGATAGGTTCCGTTTAGGGATTACCAATTACCTTGAGTTTAGAGATGCCCAGGTGAGCAGGCTTCAAGCAGAGAGTAGATTGATAGAATCCCTTTATACGATTAAGGAAAATGAAATAGAACTAATGCGCCTTTCTGGTAAAATTTATTTTGCGAATACGGATATGTAAAGGCAAAATAAAAGGTTAATTAGGATATTCAACATTTACATTTTGCGGGGCATATTTTGGTATATTAAGGATAAAAGCCTATAATTGAGTTCACCAAAGCAAGATTAGAGCGCCCACTCTATGTCAAAAACCAATATTTCTTACCTTTTCTTGGTCATTTTTACCTGTTTAGTGGCTTCCTGTAAGCCAGAGGTGAAAGAAAAGAAAGTGCCAAAATATTGGGAACATCCTGCAGAATTGGACTTTGATGCCATAAAGAAAAGAGGATTTATTCGGGCGATTGTTGACAATTCTTCTACCAGCTATTATATCTACCGTGGCCGTACTATGGGCTACGAATTTGAATTGCTTAGGAACCTTGCCAACCAACTGGGTGTAAACCTAAGGTTAATTGTAAGACATGATTTAGAGGATGCCTTCCGTTTATTAAATAAAGGGAAGGCAGATATTGTAGCCATCAATTTTGAGGTCAATGAGGAACGCAAGAAATATGCTTCCTTTACTGCTCCTGTAAATACAATGGAAACAGTAGTGGTTCAGCGAAAGGACCACACTCATGTGGATAGCTTGATTCAACTATCAAATAAGAAGGTATTTATTAAAAAAGGTACCATTTATAAGGAACGCCTCATGTCACTTAGTGATTCCCTGTCGCTTTCCCTTACCATAGAAGAAAAAAACACCAGTTTAGAAGAGCTTATCAATCAGGTGATACAAGAAGAAATTGACTACACAGTAGTTGACAATGACATTGCTTTGGTTAATGCGACATATAACGATTTGCTGGATGTAAATCTTATGGTCAGTCAGCCCAACCCTGTTTCTTGGGCTATTCGAAAAAATGCACCCCTACTGGAAAGTAAGATTAATGAGTGGATAGAGAGAATAGATAGAACTGGGTATAAATCCATTTTATACCATAAATATTTTTTGAATAAAAAAAATAGCTACCATCGATCCTCTTCTGCCTTTTCCTCCGTGTCGGGGGATAGGATATCTGCGTACGATGATATAATCAAGGAAGGTGCGGATAAGTTGGGATGGGATTGGCGTCTGTTGGCTGCCCTAGTTTATAAAGAAAGTCGTTTTAATCATTCGGCAGTATCCTATGCTGGTGCAGTAGGTTTGCTTCAGTTAATGCCAGTGACCTTGCAGCGATTTGGCGTCAATGATCCCAATAATCCCAATGAAAGTTTGAGAGGTGGAGTAAATTATTTGAAATACCTTGATGGCTTTTGGCTAGATAGGGTTCCGGATAATAATGAAAGGATCAAATTTATTTTGGCTTCTTACAATGTAGGTCATGGGCATGTGCAGGATGCATGGCGTCTCGCCTACAAGTATGGAAAAGACAATAAAAGATGGGAAAATGTAGCCTATTACTTGGAGAGAAAATCAAAACCAGAAGTTTACAGAGACCCATGGGTGAAAAGTGGCTATGCCAAAGGCCATGTCACAGTACGTTACGTTCGTGAGGTATATGGTTTGTACGAATCGTATAAGGTGTTGGTCGATTCTTAAGCATTTGGAATCATGTCGGCCATAATCTTGGCAGATAACAAGCACAATGGAATGCCCCCGCCAGGATGAACGCTTCCTCCGCAAAAGAACAATTTATTTATTTTTGAACTGTAATTCGGATGTCTTAAAAAAGCAGCATATTTATTATTGGAGCTATTTCCATATAAGGCACCGTTCGCTGAGGAAGTTTTGGTTTCTATACCTATAGGATCCAGAATGTGTTCAACTTCAATTAATGGTTCAATGTTTGTTTTTAGCGTGTTGTTGATTTTTTTGATGATGAATTTTTTTGCTTTGGATTTTATCTTGTCCCAGTCCTGACCTTGGTTATTTGGTACATTTATCATAGTAAACCAATTCATGCAGCCATCTGGTGCGTCGTCTTCCTTATGAATAGAGGTGATATTAATGTAGACAGTTGGATCCTTGTACACTTCCCTTTTATCAAAAATGGTCTTAAATTCCTTCTCGTAATCATTGCTAAAAAGAATATTGTGAAGGTCAAGTTCTGGGAAATTTTTCTTGATCCCCCAATAGAATATCAATGCTGAGCTGGACTTTGGTTGTTTCAATAATCTTTTAGGTTGGACCTCCTCTTTGAGAATGGTTTTGTAGGCGGTTACCATGTCCATATTATTGATCACTAAATCGGAGAAATAATCGCCGCTTGGGGTCTGTATACCAATGGCCCTATTGTTCTTTACTAGAATTTTTTCTACCGGTTGATTGAAATTAAAAGAAACCCCAAGCTCTTTGGCCAACCCATACAGGCTGGAAGTAATGTCATGCATTCCCTTCACCGGGAAGTAAGCGCCCCTGTTGAATTCCAAATGAGGAATGATGTTTAAAGTGGCTGGTGTTTGATAGGGATCTGAGCCATTGTAGGTGGCATATCGATTAAATAGTTGTACTAGTTTTGGATGATGGAACTGTAAGGAATTTGCTTGATTCATGGTACTGAATAACCCAAGTTTTCCCATTCTAAGATAGGACCGAAAAGCCTTTTTATTGAACCAAGTGCTCCACTTGTGCAGAGATCTATGCATAAAGAGGGGAGCAAGGTGTTGGTAAATATAGGCTGATTTTTTTAGCGCCTTTTTTGTGTTTTCTTTCGGCTCCCCAAGTTGTTTGTTTACCTCATCAGCAAATTTATCTACATCAGAATGGGCGCTTAATCTTGTGCCATCCTCCCAGAAATAATTGCAATTAATGGCAAGTCTTTTGTATTGAAAATAGTCCTTTGTGTTTTTTCCTGCCAACTCAAACAACTCTTCAACCTGTTCGGGAAGGGTAAACAAAGAGGGGCCAGCATCAAAACGATAGCCATCAATCTTGATTTCTGACAGTTTTCCTCCCGGATAAGAATTTGCCTCATACACACTTACCTGATATCCTTTGAGAGATAAACGGATTGAGGCTGCCAAGCCCGCAATACCAGAACCTACGATTATTGCCTTCTTTCCCATTAGTTTTAATCAACTTGAATAGCCAATAACAATGTAGCTATGGACTATTCAATATATAATAAATGCCTTTCATTTGCCTTCAGATAATCCGATTTATTCAAAAATAATAGCAGAGGGAAGTATGGATATTTACCCATCTGCTTCTATTATTAGCAGTATGCTAGAATAACAAGGTTCCGCTTAATATTGTTGTCCTTTAGTAGCTGATTTACCAAATCAGCCTAAGACAATTTACATGTCAAGTAAAAAGAAGGTAGCAGGATAGGTGGATTAATTTTATTCGGATTTAGAGATATTGAAAAAATGGAATGGTTGGAGCGAATGTTTGTAGAGAATTTAGCAGCATTGTTACAAAAATAAATTGGCAACAATGCCGCTAAAATTATGTGCTGTACACTCCCTTCATTCCTCGCGAAATGTTCTTAGCT
>TARA_R110001599_G_scaffold3596_4_pt1 | contig 38177 bp, 31 predicted proteins | sample TARA_R110001599 | Tara Oceans TARA_R110001599 (sample SAMEA4398360) | marine metagenome | biome: Polar Biome; feature: [MES] marine water layer (ENVO:01000295) within the mesopelagic zone...; material: water (ENVO:00002006), including particulate matter (ENVO:01000060) such as...... | reverse complement strand
CCGCTGCCGAGGCGAGGGCGCCCAATAGCCAAACCGCCTTCCTAGAAGTCATAGCGAACATCAATACCCCAGGTGCGGGTATTGCCCCAGCTGTTCGCATACAGCCCATCGGGCGGATTGATCCCGAAGTTCGGCACATCAAAACCACCCGTGCGGTACTCTTCATCTCCCAGGTTCTTGCCCCAGAGCGCGACGGTCAGAGAAGAGCCAAAGGCTTCTCTCAACTCCAGCCTGGCATCCAGGATTGTGTAATCGTCGCCTTCGATGAGTGGTGACGGCGCCACCTGGAAATACTGACTATCAACGTACGACCAATCGACTCGAGCGAGAAGGATCCCGAATTCGCCAAGCTGGGCCTCGTATCTTGCGGTAAGGTTACCGGACCAGTCCGGGGTGAACTGGAAGTTGTAGATTTCAGCAACGTCAATAAACTCAAGGGTAGTGAAGTCCTGACTCAGGTAGCTATCGTACTCCGGGTCTATCCAGCCCAGGGATCCGTTGATCTGGAAAGACTCACTTACAACCCAGGTTGCCTCAAGTTCCACGCCGGTCATGTTTGCCCCGGCGGCGTTTTCTATCCGGGTCAGGAAGGTAAAGTTTACCGGGTCGATACTGTTGACCTGTACCTGCCAGTCCTCGAGTTCCTGATAGAAGGCCGCTACATTCAAGCGCAACTGGCTGTCGAACAGGTCAGATTTAACACCCAGTTCGTAACTCGTAATTTCTGCATCGTCATACACCACGAAGTTCTCAACAGCGGTCGCTCGCCCATTGAGGCCACCGCTTTTGAACCCCACAGCATAGGCGGCATAGAGCATCATGGTGTCGGTCGCTTCGTAGCTCAGCGTTACCCGCGGAGACAGGTTATCCGTATCGAATTCGTTCTCTGGCGCCAGCTCGCTGACCGGCAAGGTGCCACCGGTTGATGGAAAGAAAATCGACGAATCAACTTTCTTTTCCTCCTCGGAATAGCGAAGACCCAGTGATGCATTCCACCTGTCACTCACCTGATAAGCCAGCTCCGCGTATGCGGCCCATGTATCCGTCTCGGTTTCCAGTGTGATAACGGTATTGGGGTCTGCTGAGCCAAACTGCTGCTCAAGCTGATAAAAGCCCTCGTCAGAGCTAACAAAAATGCCGGAAACAATGTTCAGGCGGTCATCAAGTGCCGTTCCGAGAAATTGAAACTCCTGGGTAAAGAAATCGTAGTCCTGAGCGAGCGGACCGGAAATGAAGTAATAGGGGACCATGGTACGGAAGCTGCTGAGTTCCGTGCTCCGATAGCCTGTGAGCGACTTGATGGTCAGGTCGTCGATCGGCCCCAGATCACCCACATCAAAAGCCAGCGTCAGGCCATTGAAGGTCTGCGTGGTTTTGTCAAAAACCTCTTCTGGGCTGGCCACACGCCGGTCAAGACCGGGATCGCTGGTTTCTGAAATACCCGGGAATACGACTTCCAGACCCGACTGAATCAGCGTGGGCTGCCAACCATTTGGCGACTGGTCCGCATCAAACCAGTCAAAGGTATAGTCAACGCTCAGACGGTCGCCCACATCCGCGGCCAAAGCGACACGCGCTGTTTGATAGTCCTTGTCATTGAAATCCGAGAAGGCCGTGTTCTCAATCAGGCCGTCCCGCTTCTGCTGCCCATAGCTGATTCGCGCCGCCAGGCCTTCCGCGATAGGCGCATTCACGCTGAACTTGCCACCGTACAGCGAGTCACTGCCAAGGGTTCCAACCACATAGCCCCCGAAGTCTTCTCCCGGTCGGACCGTGGTTATGTTGATAGCACCACCCGCCGTATTCTTTCCAAACAGGGTGCCCTGTGGGCCACGCAAAATTTCGATCTGCTGAACATCCAACAGGTCGAAGAAGGCACCTTGCATGCGCGCGATGTAAAAACCATCCACATAGGTGCCCACCATGGGCTCCTCTGTGATGATGTCGTCGGTGCGACAGAGCCCTCGCATACATGCCACAAGCGAACTGTCGCCACCGGCAGCTCGCTGCATCTGCAGGTTCGGCGTGAAAGTGGACAAAGACACCAGCGTGTCGACACCGATTTCACGTAAAACCTCATCTGAATAGGCACTTACTGCAATTGGCGTCTGCTGTAGGCTCTCACCAATTTTTCGGGCCGAAACCACGACCTCTTCCAGCTTTCCTGCTCCCTGGGCCATCGCCTGTTCAGGCTCAACCAGAACTACCGCAACTGCCGCCATAACCGCTGAGCACAGGTGCAACTTGCGTATAGAAACCTTGCGAACCGCTCTACCTGACATAGTATTACCCCTTCTTAGCATTATTATTTAATCATCTGACCTGGGCATCCGATCTGATCGGCGTTACCACAGCGGCCAACTTTTCACTCGCGCCTGTTCTCCGAACTGATCACCTTCGCGTCCGTCTGCGCAAAAATTCTTCCATCGTCTATCGGCATGTCCGAGGCCGTGTCGAGTGCCGCATACGAAAGTGCTCTATTGGACGTCGCAACCGGCCTCGGCAATTGCCTCCTCGATGGGCCCAATGAGGCTGGCTGCTCTCGGATAGCCTGCGTACTGCGCGATGAACAGCAGCAGCTCCCGCGCCTCTTCGGAATTCATCTCTCCACGCTTTAAAGAAGCTTTGACCTGAATTTTAAAGGTCGCTGGCTCACCTTTCTCCGCGATGATTCCCAACAGCAGAATTCGCTTGTCGCGCATCGACAATGTCTCGCGCGTCCACAGCTCGGCAAAGAGCTGCTCGAGCATCACGTCGATGAACGCAAGTCCTTTTTCTGGCACCTCCACATCTCCAGCATAGACCTCCTTGATCATTTCCAGACCGGTCTCACGACGTGATTTTTTATTCATGGCACCCTTCTCCTTATATTCACATCCTCTGCAGCGGCTAATCAGTCGAGTGTGCCGAACAACTTGTCGTACAGAAGGGTAATCGTGGCGTAGTTGCCTTTATGCATATTTTCATGGTGGACACGATGCTTCGCCGTAATCCAGCTAAGTGTTCTAAAGGGCCTGTACGGTAGGTCTACATAGGTGTGGTTTATGATATTGAGTTGGGTAAAGATCACTGAAGTAATGATCACCGTGATCACATGGAACGGACCCAACACCGCTGCGAGCAGCGCGAGGCTCCCGAGAAACAAGGCGACGCCTACGAAAGTCTCAACAGGGTGTACGTAATAGGCATCAATAAACGTGGGATGTCTGGCCTGGTGATGTACAGCATGAATCTTGCGCATCCATCCGTTGCCATGGAACCAGAATCGATGACACAGGTAGTAGAAGAAATCGTAAACCATCAGAATAATAATGCTGTCGAGCAGTATCCACCAGAACGAATCCAGGTGGAGTGTCACGCAGAACGGCAGGATCACTACGAGGAACACGATGTTGGTTAAGAGCCCGACATTGCGACTGGCGCGCATTACAGGCGGGTACTTTTCCTTGGCGATTTTTTTATTGTCTTCCTCTTTGTTGATATCACGCATGCGTTGCAGGGCGGGACTGCGGAACACCAAGATATGCCCTAGCTTCGTTGCCACGATCACCCCTGCCAGCACCAGCAGTGCCGCTTGCCAGTGGTAATGCGGGGCCAAGCTGGAAATCACTTCCGACATGCCGTACTCCGTATATCTATTGTTCCAGCAGTAAGTTCGCCAGGTGTAAACGAGCTTCTGGCGACAGCTTGCCTCTGAGCTCTCGCGCCAATTGCTTCACATTCAGCCCCGCATCAGTAAAAACCGCCTCGTCCGGCTGCAAAGCTCTATACAGGTTTTCGATACTGCTTCGCAGCTGCTCCAATGGCGCCTGACCAACAATCGTACCCAGCTCCATTTCAAGTTCATCCATCCCTTCCACGGAATCTTCGATGAGCTTGCGACCAAGGCCAGTGAAACGCAGCAATACCTGACGAGCGTCCTCTGGGTCCCGATCCCGATAGATATAACCAAGCTGCTCCAACTCACTGACCATGGCGCTGACAGCTTGTTTGCTGACGTCCTGCAGAGCGGCAATTCTCAGGATGCGGCCGCCTTCAGGGCCTATCAGCGTCAGCACTTGTCCGTAAGACATCTTCAAGCCATCGTGTCCACGCCGGATATTCGAAGCCATAAGGCGCCGACTGATAAAGTTGGCGAGACGCGGAAGCAAGGCAATGAGAGGTGCCTCATCCATGGCGGGCCCGGAGATTCTCGCAGCAGACGTTCCCGTCGCTGCGCAGAGCTCGGCGAGCGTCGTGACGATCTGCCGCAGCGCTTCCTGCCCGACAATTTGCCCACATTCACGCTGCAGCTTCGCTGCTACCTGCAACCCACGTGCACGTAGTTTGCGGCCATTTTTTGTCAGGATAATTCGCTTGGCGCGGCCGTCCTGAGGGTCGGGAACACGCAGTAAGTAACCGGCCGCCTCGATTTGATTAGCCGCTTGGTTGGCCGCCTGACGCGAAATATTCAGGGTTTCAGCGAGCTCGGTGAGCCGGATACCCTCATCTGCCGCGAGGGTGATGTACGGCTCATAGTAAAGACGTAGATTGCCAAAGCCATGAACCCCTGCAAGTTGCTCCATCACTCCTGACTCGAGATATCGCGTGACCCCCAACACATGCCGCGGAAAATTGTCGCGGTAGCGGCGCCAGACGGGATCGATGCCCGATACTATAGGGTGAGCGGAAGACATGGGAAGAATGTAAATACTTGTTGACGATGCGTCAACATTAATTGACAGTTTGATTCGGGCTGGAAATCACGCAAGTGAGTATCTGTTCAGACAACCCTCTCCATCTCAGGTGAGATGTAGCTGGGCAAACCTTTCCATATCGCGCAACGTGTCATCCAGGCTCATGCGGCTCGCCATCCCGTTTTCATCACAGAAGGCGTGGCGATAGACCCCGGTTACTCCCAACTCTTCGCAGCGCCGCTTCTGCGAATCCACCCACGTAAATAGGCAGCGGGTGATAAAGACCGGGGGACATCTAAAGCAGCGGAAATTGGTAGTGTGTGCCCTCGTGACTCACCGCTTTACCACTCCACAGCTTCTGCATCACCTCCAGCATTTCATCGCAGCGTTTGCCGCGGTTATGGAAGTTCTGGCCCACGAGCTCAAACTCACTCTTCTGCCAACCGATCCCCACCCCAAGAATGAGCCGCCCTCCACAGAGGTTGGCGGTCGTGGACACTGACTTTGCCACGTTAAACGGATCATGTAGCGGCAACGCAACACCGCGACGCCGACACTAAAGTAAATTATGGTTGACTATTCGTCAAACTGAATTGACTATATTGCCAAACGCATTTGAGGTCAGGGTATTTCGTTACCGCCAGCGCGAGGAAACAGCACACCCGGACTGCCAGCTTCCCGGCGCTGTTTGCAGCCAAGAGGATAATAATACAATGCCACCACTCTCCGACGTGGGCTATATAGGCCTGGGCAACATCGGCAAGCCATCAGCAACGCGTTTACTGCAAGGCCCATGGCAAACTCATGTCTACGATGTCGACGAAATGGCGTCTCTGGACCTGGCGAGGCTCGGCGCTGTGAGCAGCGCATCCCCCGCCGAGCTCGCAGCCCACTGTCAACATATCGGCATTTGCGTACGCGATGAAACGCAAGTAGAAGCCCTGCTCTACGGCGAACAAGGTCTCTTCCACAATGCCGCAGCAGGCACCCTGATCGCCATTCACAGCACCGTAACTTTCGCCGCCCTGAACCGATGGGGCGATGATGCCAGCCGGGCTGACCTGCAACTTATTGATGCCGCCATTACCGGTGGGCAGCAGGGCGCGGCAGCGGGCACGCTCTGCTACATGGTCGGTGGCAGCACAGAAAACCTCAATCGTGCCAGACCGGTCTTTGCCACCTCTGCGGAGAACATTGTGCACGCGGGTGCTCTCGGTGCCGGCATGCTGCTCAAGCTCTGCAACAACCTGATTACCTACGCCGAGTTTATGGCGATGTCGGAGGCCTGCAAACTGGCTGAAGCGGGAGGATTATCCATACAGGCACTTCGCGAGGTAGGCCTGTCCAATGGCGTGGTCAATGAGTCAATGTATCGCTTTGTGGAAAATCGCAATGCTGTCACCGCCCACGCTTCCGGCAGTGGCATGGAAAACCCCTTCAGCGCCTTCGGCCGGCTCGCGGAGAAAGATCTCGACTGTGCATTGAAGTCCGCACAAGATCTGGAAGTAGACCTGCCCTCTACACGTCGCCTGCGCCAAGTGGTCCACGACCTGTTCATGAATAAAGCCTAGGAGAACCTGCATGAATCCAGAATCCCGTCTATTTATTGACGGCGAGCTGACAGCGGCCGTTTCGGGCCGGGACTACCCCAACATCAGCCCGGTGACTGAAGAGGAGATAGGCCGGGTAGCTGACGCCAGTGGCGAGGATATGGAGCGGGCGATAGCGGCCGCGCGCAGGGCCTTTGATAACGGCCCCTGGTCCACGGACCACGCGCTTCGCCTGCGCTGTCTGCAGCAACTGAAGGACGGTCTGGTCAAGCATCAGGCAGATCTCAAAACACAGATTGCCGCAGAAACCGGCGCACCTCTCGGTATTTGCGGCAGTGGCGGACCTCAGTGCGAAATACCGATTGGATTCATCGACTACACTCTGAATGCCCTGCCGGATTATCAGTGGAGCCGGGATATCGGTGTTGCAGATATTCTGGGCGTAAAAAGCCAGCGTCTGGTCGAAAAAGAAGCCGTCGGCGTGGTGGCGTGTATTACTCCCTGGAACGTGCCCCTGCAAATCAATCTCGCCAAATGCATACCCGCACTGGCCGCAGGCTGTACGGTCGTGCTGAAAGCGGCGCCAGACACACCGTGGTCAGCAACCCTGCTCGGCAGGATCGTACAAGAGGAAACAGATATTCCGCCAGGCGTGTTTAATGTTATCACCGCCCTGGACCCACGCGAGGTCGGCGAACAGCTTGTCAGCGACCCGAGAGTCGACATGGTTTCCTTCACCGGGTCCACTCAGGTGGGCAAAAACATCATGGCCATCGCCGCGCAGACTGTGAAAAAAGTCTTTCTCGAACTCGGCGGGAAATCGGCAAATATTATTCTTGATGACGCCGATCTGGGCCAGAGCCTGCTCTCGGCGTTAAGCGTTTGCTTTCATGCCGGTCAAGGCTGTGCGATTCACACCAGGCTATTGATACCACGCGCGCGCCAGACTGAAGTGGAAGCTCTGCTCAAAACCTACTTCGGCCTCATTGAGTATGGTGACCCGGCTTCCGAGACCCAGATTATGGGGCCACTGATCAATGCGCGTCAGCGCGATCGGGTACTGGCATATATTGAGCAGGGAAAGGCAGAGGGCGCTCGACTTCTTCTGGGTGGAGGGACGCCGAAACATCTGGTTACAGGTTATTACGTGGAGCCCACGGTCTTTATGGACGTCAACAACAAGATGGTCATAGCGCGGGAAGAGATCTTCGGACCTGTGCTGGCAGTCATCGCCTATGATACTGAAGAAGAGGCGATTCATATTGCCAACGATTCCGACTATGGCCTCTCTGCCGGTGTCTGGTCTACAGACCCGGCAAGGGCAATGCGTGTAGCCCGCCGCCTGCGCAGCGGTACTGTAAACGTCAACGGCGGTAACTTTTATGGCGCAGACGCACCATTTGGTGGCTACAAGCAAAGTGGACTTGGTCGCGAGATGGGCCGCGAAGGCTTTGAGGAATATTTGGAAACCAAGACGATAGCGGTGGGCCTGTGAACCCGGGCGTTGCAGGGCTTCACTACGCGATCACTGGCGGCGCCAGCGGCTTTGGCTTCGCCATAGCACGACAGCTGGTAACTGAAGGCGCCACCGTCACGCTATTGGGACGCCGTGGAGATGCCCTCGACACAGCGCGAGAGGAAATCGGCCGCGACCATGTACATACCGTGGTTTGTGATATCTCCAATGCGGCCGATGTACGCGGGGCTTTTGCGCAACTCGAGACACTTGATGGCCTGGTCAATAACGCCGGTGTGGCACGCCCGGGCGCCATCGAAGCGCTGCTGGAGGACGAGGTCCAAATGCAGGTCAACACCAACTTTCTCGGCACCGTCTTTTGCTGCCAGGCCGCTATACCTTTGCTGCGACAAAACAGCAGCAATCCGCGCATTGTGAATATATCTTCAGCCAGTGCCTGGCACTATGACGAGATGTCGCACTTGTCGATCTATGCATCGACCAAGGCTGCGGTTGAACGCTTTACCCGTGATCTGCGCGAGGAGGTGCAGGCCTACGGTATCGGCGTGACCTGCCTGCGCCCCGGCGCTGCCTGGACCAGTTTTGCAGAAGGCTGGGATGCAGAGACACTGAAATCAGGCTTTGAGGCATGGCTGAAAACCGGCCCCGAGATGGATACCGGGATGGAGTCGACACACGTCGCGGCCGCTGTTGCACATGTGCTTGGATACCCGCCCGGTGTTGCGGTTGATCTGCTGGAGGTTCGACCCAATCAGCCCATTCACAAACAACTAACGCAGGGCTGACCAGAAGGTCTTGCGGTCATAACTTGACGATTATGGTGAACACGATGGATTTTGAAGGTAAGACGATCATTGTCACTGGCGCGGGGGGCGGCATCGGGGAAGCTTACGCGAAAGCGAGTGCTGACCGAGGCATGAACGTGGTTATCGCTGAGTTGAGCGAGTCGGGCGGTCAGCGTGTGGCCCGTGAAATCGAAGCAGCAGGAGGACGTGCGCTATTCGTCAGAACCGATGTCAGCGACGAACAATCCGCATGCGATTGCGTGGCGGCAGCGGAAAAGGCTTTCGGCTCGGTCAACTACCTGATTAACAATGCGGCTATCTTTGGGGACATGAAGATCGAGGGCTATCTCACGATCGACATGGACTACCTTGAAAAATTTATGCGCGTCAATGCACACGGCGCCCTGATCATGACCCGAGCGGTTGTGGACACAATGACCAGGGCGGGCGGCGGCGCCATAGTCAATCAGTCTTCGACGGCGGCCTGGATGGGGATGGGTTTCTATGGTGTAGCAAAACTGACGCTTAACGGCATTACACAGTCGCTGGCACATGAGCTGGGGCCACGAAACATACGCATCAACGCGATTGCACCGGGCCCCACTGACACCGGTGCACTGCAAAAAACTGCCGGGGACTACGCCCAGCAGATGTTGCACGCCATGCCTATCAAGCGGCTTGGGCAGCCCAGCGACATGGCGGATGCCGCTCTCTTTTTGCTGTCTGACGAAGCCAGCTGGATCACGGGTCACATTCTCAATGTCGATGGCGGGCAATTGATGCGCCCCTAAGTCCGGTTGTTCCTCCCGGGCAGTCACTGCCCGCCGGCATCACGCGTGACAAAAGCCCTGCGGCAAAAGCAGGGCTCGTCGCCATCACATACCCACCAACATCCACACCCCCGCAAAAATCATGAACACATTCTCTGTGAGGGAAACAAACCCCAGCGGTACCTGGCTGTCACCACCGACGCAGGCACACTTCAGCTCCCGCTTCTCCATATAGACCGCCTTGAACACGGACACCGCACCCACCGTGCCGATAAACAGCGACACCGGCGCGAAAGCCCAGGGGAACACGCCGGCGAGCATACCGATCCCTGCATAGGCCTCCGCGAAGGGGTATACATAGGCGTAAGGCACATAGCGCATGGACAGCAGGTCGTAGGTCACGAACTGATTGGAAAAGGCCGTGAGATCCTGCAGTTTCTGTATCGCGAGCACCACCATACTGAGACCGATGAAGGTCGCCAGCAATGCCGACCAATCCAGGGCACCGCTGCGCCCCCACACCAACGCCAGCGCGGCGAGTGCGCAGGCACCGAAAATCGCGATAACCGGTTTGTAGGTGGTGCCTGAATCGCCCTCCTGCTCCAGGCCCAGATGCGACCGCAGTGCTTCGTAGCCACCAACGCGTTCGCCGGCGATAAACACCTGTGGCGTTGTCTCCACACCGTGCTCACGCTTGAAGGCGTCGGCCTCCTCCCGCGAGGCGAGCACCCGGTCATCCAGGTCATAGCCCTGGCGCCTGAGCAAGTCGCGGGATTTAAGCCCGAATGGGCAGAGATGATCGGCCGTCTCCATCCGGTACAGAGTCGCTTGTTTGCTCATGGTTTACCTCCTTTGTCGTCTCCTGTCGTGAAAAGTGTAGCCGCTGTGCGCGTCAACCGCGTGGCAGCTCGCCTGAGCCCTGGCGCAAACCCCATCGACGCCAGAGCAAATACACGGTCGGCAGGACCAGCAGGGTGAGCAGCACGGCGCTCGCCATGCCCCCCACCAGCGGCGCCGCGATGCGCTGCATGACCTCGGTGCCCGTTCCGCTGCCGAACATGATCGGCAGCAGGCCCAGGATAATCGTCGCCGAGGTCATCATCACCGGGCGTATACGGCGCCCGGCGCCGCTGAGCACAGCCGCGTTGAGTTGCGCGGTGGTTGGCCGCCCGGCCGTCTCTTCCAGCAACCGATGCCATGCCTGGTCGAGGTAGACCAGCATGATGACACCGATCTCCACCGCCACACCCGCCAGCGCGATAAAACCAACCCCGACCGCCACCGAGTAGTTGAAACCCAGCAGGTACATCAACCAGACACTGCCCACCATAGCCAGTGGCAGTGTGCCCAGTATGATCGCCACTTCCGCCACGCTGCGGAAGTTGAGGTACAGCAGCACCACGATGATGCCCAGGGTCAGCGGCAACACGTAGCTGAGCTTTTCCTTGGCCCGCAACATGTATTCGTACTGCCCGGACCACGTCAGCGAATAGCCGGGCGGCAGCTCAACGCGATCGGCGACGACGGTTTGCGCCGCACTCACATAGCTACCCACGTCCACGCCCTCAATATCTACGAGCGTCCAGCCGTTCAGCCGCGCGTTCTCGCTCTTGATTGCGGGCGGCCCATCCTCAACGGTCACACCGGCGACATCGGCCAGAGCGATATGCTGCCCTCCCGGAGTGACAATGGGTAGCAGCGCCAGCTGTTCAGGCGAGTCACGGTATTCCTGCGGGTAGCGCAGGTTGACCGGATAGCGCTCCTGCCCCTCGATGGTCTGGGTGACGTTCATGCCGCCCACCGCCGTGGCCACCACCTGCTGTATATCCGCGACGTTGAGCCCATAGCGCGCCGCGCGAGCGCGCTCTATATCCACGGTGATATAGCGCCCGCCCGCGACACGCTCTGAATAGACCGACGCGGTACCGGGAACCTCCTGCAGCACCTGCTCCAGGCGTTTACCAATACGCTCAATCTCCTGCAGCTCGGGACCGGCCACCTTGATACCCACCGGCGTTTTGATGCCTGTGGCGAGCATGTCGATGCGAGTCTTGATCGGCATTACCCAGGCGTTGGTCACACCCGGCAGCTTCACCAGCGCGTCGAGCTCCTGCTTCAGCTTTGCCGTGGTCATTCCCGCTCGCCATTGCTCACGGGGGTGCAATTGCACGAAGGTTTCGATCATGGTCAGCGGAGCCGGATCGGTCGCCGTCTCTGCCCGACCCACTTTGCCGAACACGCTTTTTACCTCGGGCACGGTGGCGATGAGGCTATCCGTCTGCTGCAAAAGCTCTCGAGCCTTGCCGATGGAAAGCCCCGGGTACGTGGTAGGCATGTACATCAGGTCACCCTCATCCAGCTCGGGAATAAATTCACTGCCAATCCTGCCCAGTGGCCAGAACCCGACCACGGTAACCAGTAGCGCCAACAGCAAGGTCCTTGCAGGGTAACGCAGCGCCAGCTGCAACACGCACAGGTAACCGGCGGTGAGGAACCGGTTGACCGGGTTGCGGTCTTCCGCCAGCACCTTGCCGCGAATGAAGTACCCCATGAGCACGGGAACGAGGGTAATGGCGAGCGCGGCACTTGCCGCCATGGCATAGGTTTTGGTGAAAGCCAGGGGAGCGAACATGCGCCCTTCCTGCGCCTCCAGCGTAAACACCGGCACGAAACTCACGGTGATGATCAGCAGCGTAAAGAACAGCGCCGGGCCCACCTCGGCAGCCGAATCCGCCACAATGCGCCAGCGGTTCTCGGGTGTGAGCGGTGTGCGCTCCATGTGCTTGTGCATGTTTTCGATCATCACAATTGCGCCGTCGATCATGGCACCAATGGCAATCGCAATGCCGCCCAGCGACATGATGTTGGCGTTCAGCCCCTGCCAGTGCATGACGGTAAAGGCGGCCAGAATTCCCACCGGCAGGCTGACAATGGCCACCAGTGAGGAGCGCACGTGGAACAGAAAGGCCATGCACACCAGGCCGACGACCAGAAACTCCTCGAACAGCTTGCGCCACAAATTGTCCACCGCGCGCCCAATGAGCGCGGAGCGGTCATACACGGTGACGATCTCCACCCCGTCCGGCAGACCGGGTGCCAACTGAGCCAAGCGCGCCTTCACCTGCTCTATGGTCTGCTGCGCATTTTCACCGTAGCGCATGACTACGATGCCCCCGACCACTTCACCTTCGCCATTGAGTTCGGCGATACCGCGGCGCATTTGCGGTCCCAGCGTGATATCCGCAACATCCTGCAAGCGCAGCGGTGTCCCGTTGGCATCGAGCCCGAGCGGGATATTGGCGAGATCATCCAGGCTCTTTATGTAACCTGTCGCCCGCACCATGTACTCCGCTTCGGCCATTTCCACCACCGAGGCACCTATTTCCTGGTTGCCGCGTTGGATCGCGGTCTGCACCAATGACAGGGGGATGCCAAATGCGCGCAACCTGGTTGGGCTGACCTTCACCTGATACTGCTTCACCATCCCGCCCAGTGCGGCAACCTCGGCGACGCCGGGAACAGTCTGCAGCTCATACTTCAGAAACCAGTCCTGCAGGCTGCGCAGCTGGCTGATATCGTGTTTGCCACTGCGATCAACCAGCGCATAGAGATACACCCAACCGACCCCGGTGGCGTCCGGGCCAAGCTGTGGCTGCGCGTTATCGGGCAACGTGGGGGCAACCTGCGACAGATATTCCAGGACGCGCGAGCGGGCCCAGTAGAGGTCAGTGCCTTCCTCGAAGATCACGTACACGTAGGAATCCCCGAAGAACGAAAACCCGCGCACGGTGACTGCCCCCGGCACCGCCAACAGCGCGGTGGTGAGGGGATACGTCACCTGGTCCTGTACCACCTGCGGCGCCTGGCCGGGATAGCTGGTCTTGACGATGACTTGCACATCAGACAGGTCGGGGATGGCGTCGACCGGGGTATTCTTCAGCGACCACGCCCCCGCTGCCACGAGTAGCACGGTGGACAGCAGTACGAAGAAGCGGTTGTGCACCGACCAGCGAATAATGGCGGCAATCATCGCGTGTGCTCCCTGGCGTGGCCGCTGTGATCATCCGCCTGTTCGCGCGCCGCACGGGAATGCTCCATGCGATGGAAGTCCGACGTTTTACTGGACTCGGAATCGATGAGGAATTGCGCCGAGGTCACGATGCGGTCTCCCGCCGCTATGCCGGCGAGAATTTCAGCCTGTTCCCGCCCGACTCGCCCCGTCTCCACCGCCACCGACTTGAAGCGCCCCTCGCCCAATGCCAGCACCAGCCGGGACTGCGACCCGGTGCGAATCAATGCTTCGCGGGGCACCAGTAGCCTTTGCTCGCCCGGCGTGGTCGCAACTTGCAGCTGGGCGAACATGCCGGGGCGCAAGACGTGATCGGGGTTGGCCACCCGCACCCGCACCTGCAGGGTGCGCGTACCGGTATTCAGGGTGGGGTAAACGTAGTCGATCCTGCCCTCCCATTCTCGTCCTGGAGCGAAGTCCAGCTGTATGCGTACGGTGTCACCCACCTGCACTTGCGTTGCCTGGCGCTCGAACACTTCACCGATCACCCAGAGGTGATCGAGTGAGGCAATCGACAGGGTCTCCATACCCGGTTTGACATACATCCCCTGGCGCACCTGCAGTGTGTCAACCACGCCATCCTGCGGCGCCATGACGGTAACCGTGCGGCTTACTGTGCGGCTGTCCCGAAGCGTGCGTATCGCCTCTGGCGGCACCCGCAGGGCCTCGAGCCGCTCTGACGCAGCCTTGACCAAAGCCGGGTCGTCGCGCCGCCAGGCCAGCAACAGTTCTTCCTGGGCATTGACCAGAGTCGGTGAATACAAGGTATACAAAGGCTCGCCGCGGCTGACCGGATCACCGGATGCATTCACGAACAGAGTCTCGATCCAACCCTCTACGCGCGGATGAACATGCTGCAACTGGTCTTCATCGTACTGCACGTAACCCACCGTACTGATGAGAGACGGAAGGCGCCCCATTACGACTTCGGCCGTACGCACACCGAGGTTGTTGGTCACCGCAGGGGTAATACGCACCGTGCCCGTGGCGGCCGCGTCAGCCTTGTCGGCATAAACCGGTATCAGGTCCATGCCCATCGGCGACTTGCCCGGCGCATCGCGGCGGTAGTTCGGGTCCATTGGAGCCACCCAGTAGAGTGGCTCAGCGGCCATGTCTTCGACCGCCGGCGCCGGTGCTGCGCTGTTCCACCAGAACGTTGCAAGCACGCCAGCCAACGCGCCCAGCGTTGTTGCGGCAACGGTTTTCATCATTGCGTTCATTGCTTCGCTCCTGCGCTATTCACCGTGGGCTGGGACCGGTCGCGGTCGGCCGCAACCAATAGATAATCCACCTGTGCCAAAAGCTGCTGCCGCTCCACCGAGATCGCGAGCGACTCCATACGGGCATCAAGCTCTGCTATCCGCGCCCGCACGGCCTCGGCGAAGTCACCGTCATCATTGTTGTAGGCCGCGAGTGCCGCCTCTGCCTGATCGGCCATCTGCGGCAATAGCTGTTGCGCATACAGTGCCTCACGCTGCTGTACGCGCTGCACACGGGCCAGCGCCGTCTCCAGCTCGGCAAGGAGCTGGCGCGCGAGCAACTGGCGATCTGTACGCAGTGCCTCCGCACGGGCCACGGCTGCCCCGACCTGCCGGTCCTGGCGGTCCTCGGTAAACAGTGGCAGGTCAAATGTCACGCCCACACTGAACAGATCGGCGCGATCGCGACCCAGGGGGTCATCATCGCGGTAGCCATACTGCGCACTGACACCCCAGGCCGGCTTGTACCCCTGCCGGGCAAGCTCCACCTCGGCGGACATGGCCTCGACACGCTTGTCGAGCGCCTGCAGCGCCGGGTGGCGGACAATCAAATCGCGGTATTGCTGAGTAGCACCCAACGCAGCCGGCGCCTTCACCGAGCCGCTGATGTCAGGCGCGAGCAAGGGCAGCAGAGCACTGTCGCCGATCCACTCGGCCATGCGCCGCTGGGCGGCTGCGCGGCGCTCCTGCAGCGCGACGAGACGATCTTCAAGCCGCGTCAGCTCCAGTTGCGCCCGCACCAGGTCCTGCTGACGGGTAGTCCCCAGTGCCGCCGCGTAGCGGAGTCTGGCGGCGTCATAGAGCTGCCTGAAGAGCCCTCGGCTCTGCTCCACTAGCGCGATCGTCTCCTGCGCCAAATACGCCGCGAACCACAGCTGCGTCACGGTGCGCTCTACCTGCGCAGCACGGTCTGCACGTAGCAGGGGCTCTTGTTCCGCCAGCCGGATTTTCTGTTGCGCCGCCAGTGCGCGGCTGTCACCGCGCGGAAACGCCTGGCTCACGCCGACGGTAAACTGGGTCATCGCCTCCTGGTTGATAGCAAAGGTATCCAGCGGCAAATTCCCGGCCGTCATGTTGATACGGGGGTCTGGCAAGCTGTTAGCGGCGGCGGCCTCGTCAGACAGCGCCTGCTGTCGGTAGGCGCTACCCGCAAGCCAGGGGTCGGCTGCAACGGCCAGCGCAATCGCCCGGTCGCGCGTGAGTGCCGCCATGTCTGATTGCGCCAGCGCCGGCACACACAGCAACAGCAGTGACCAGAGAGCTCTCTTTAAAAAATTCATTGTCCTTCCTCGAAACCCTTGCTGCCCCATCACACCCGGATTTGACCAACTGGAACGCCGTGGGATAGCTAGCGCAACAACAAACAGCTTGCACCTGCGCCGCACGCGCATCGGTAAACGGCGGCTGGCTGGGCGCTGATTACGTTTGGGGAGTAGCGAACTCCCGCCGCAATGGGTGTGAGTGGCCGAATTTCAGGCGCACTAACCCCGAGTCAGCGGAAAATGGGGGGACGAAATACCGAAACGCCGTCAGCCGACACACACGCGACCGGACTTCCAGCGTTGAAGAGAGTGGAGCAGGGGGGAGTTCCGAGTGCCAGGGAGTCAACCAGCGCAGCTCCGGAGGACAGGCAGTGCAGCAGGGAACACTGCAGCGCGTCACAGCATGACTGCTCAGGGGCGCCCGCCTCAGCCGCTAACGTGTGCCCGGCATGATCCATGACCATTGCAAACTGTGCAGACTCGGGCACACTGCCGGTATCCATCATGGTGCAGGGTGCAGATGTAACCGCCCCCAGCCGACCCGCAAAGGCCAGCAGAGCGATGAGCACAACACACACCTTATACTTGCGCTGCAACATACGTCTCGCGGAGCTGGGAACACCCTAATAGGATAGCGGTTCCAGAAAATAGTTCAAACCACGAAACTGCACGCATGCAGGAGATAAAGGAACTTGCTGTCACGTATTACCCGGATCTCGGAGCTGCTTCAGCTCAATGGCGCCCTGTTTATTGCTGACATTGGCGCGGCACTGCTGGCGGAAACACCGGTCTATGCGCCCCTGGTGCTTGAACACCCGGACGCCCACCTGTTCAGTTTCGACGGCGACCCCCGCCAGATAGCGGCGCTGAAAGCCCGCTACGGCAGCAAGGCCACCGTACTGGAACACTACGTGGGCGATGGCGAAGCACATACTGCCTACGTGTGCGAAGAAACGTCTGGCATGACTTCCCTCTTCAAGCCATCGCCGCGAGCGTTGAGTTTCTTCAATGGCTTTGAAGACTTCGGGCGCGTACTGCGCACGGAGCGCGTGCAAACCGCGCGGCTCGACTCCATTGCGGCAATCGAGCGCATCGACTTTCTGAAAATGGATATACAGGGCTCGGAGTTGAGCGTGCTGCAACACGGCACCCAGACCCTGCGCGAGTGCCTCGCCATACAGCTCGAAGTCTCCTTCGTGGGCTTGTACGAGGAGCAACCCACCTTTGGCGACATCGACCAGTGGATGCGTGCCCACGGCTACCTCCCGCACAGTTTCGTCGACGTGAAGCGCTGGTCGATATCGCCTGTCGTGAGAAACAACAATTTCCGCATCCCCTTCAATCAGCTGCTGGAGGCCGATGCCGTCTATATCAAGGACCCGCTCGCGCTGGAGCGCTACAGCGACGTACAGCTCAAGCGGCAGGTTCTGTTTGCAGACCTGTTCTTCGACAGCCCGGACCTCGCGGTGTACTGCCTGCGCGAGCTGACAGCGCGCGGCGTGCTGAATCAGACAGCCTTACAGGACTATTTCGCGCTACTGAATGAACCCAGGATCAACACAGCAGATTAACCCACCAACCGGCGCTCCTGCTTTGGCGCCGCGGTAGCAGACAGCTTGCAAGTGCCAAGGTCTTTAATATACGCTGGCGCATAATCCCTACTAAACCTGTGGTCAATACGCAAAGGACTGGCAAATGAGAAGAATAAAAGGCATAGCGCGACGTCTTGTCGCGGGGCACACTCCCCTCTACGGCGCGGCGCTGGCACTGCTGGCTCTGGCCCCAGTCAGTCATGCCGGCACGCCGGGCGGCGTGATTCTGGGCCCAGCCTCTGCAACGGCGGTACCCACACTCACCCCCTCCACTCTCATCGCTTTGGGCGTGGTTTTAGCGGTCATTGCGTTGCGTGTACTGCGGCAAAACGGTGGTGCACAGAAAATTGTCAGTATCGCCCTGCTCGGGAGCGGCGCGCTGCTCGGCGGCTTTGGCGTGGAACGGACGCTGGCGACCAGTGCCGCCACGCTCGCCGACGCAACCTGTGAAACGGCCACGATCAATGTCAGTTTCGGCAACCTGCGCGGCTTCAACTCCTCTGAAAACACCGTGAACAATCAGTGCGGGCGCGACCTGCAAGTAGTGGAGTACACGTTTACCTGCGGCCAGATGGGCACATTCAACGACAATGGCGCGCCAGTGGGCACCGTCATACCTGATGGCGCCGAGCAGAGCATGGGCTACTGCGAGATGCTGCAGCCGCCGCCCTGAACACACAGGCCACTGACCCATGACCGTCACGTCCGCATCGCAACACATCTACCTGTGGACGTTGGGCCTGCTGAGCCTGTTGTTGCTGCTCGAAACCCTGGCGCCGCGCCGCAGCGGCGCCAGCGGGCTATCCTGGCGCTGGGCCAACAACTTCTCTCTCGCCCTGCTTAACTGGTACATCATGCTGGTTGCCAGCACACTGTTTTTTGTCTGGCTCGCGCGCTGGGGCAGGGCCGAAGAGTTCGGCGTACTGAATCTGGGGCCCGTGACGGGGTTCATCGCCCTGTTGGCTGGTACGCAGCTGGTAAGTTACTGGCTTCACCGGGCTTTTCACCGCTTTCCCCTGATGTGGCGCATCCACGCACTGCACCATTCGGATCCAGAGGTAGACGTTTCCACCGGCTACCGCCACCACCCTCTGGAGCCATTGATTGCACTGCCGGTAGGCGCACCCCTCGTACTCTTGCTGGGCGTCGGCCCGGAGTCGGCGCTCGCCTACCGGATCTTCGCAGTTGCCGCCACGCTGTTCAGTCACAGCAATGTGCACGTGCCGCAGTCCGTCGAGCGCTGGCTGCGCTACCTGCTGCTCACACCGGACTTCCACCGCACCCATCACTTCGTTGAACAACGCTACACCAACAGCAACTATGGCAGCCTGGTGCCTTGGTACGACTACGTGTTCGGTACCGCCACACACCCGGATTTCGACGAGCACCCCCAGCGCCTGCTGGGGCTCGAATACCTGCGCGAACCTGCCGACCAGCGGCTGGACCGACAGTTGCTCACTCCGCTGCGAGATCTCGACCCAGGTACAGATAGACCGCCGGCAGTACATACAGGGTAAACAGTGTGCCGATGGTCATGCCGGAGGCAATCACCAGGCCCATGGAGAAGCGGGCAGAGGCGCCCGGGCCGGAGGCGAGCAACAGCGGCACCATGGCGATAACCAATGCGGCGGTGGTCATCAACACGGGGCGCAAGCGCACGGAAGCCGCCTCTTCAATCGCCTCGCGCTTTTTCATTCCCTCTTCCTGCAGCCGATTGGCAAATTCCACAATGAGAATGCCGTGCTTGGAGATCACGCCAATCAGCGTGACGATGCCCACCTGCGTGTAGATGTTCAGCGTGGCGCCGGTCACCTGAAAGATTGACAGAATATTCAGGCAGAGCAGTGCACCGCACACCGACATCGGTACCGTCACCAGCATGATGATCGGGTCACGGAACGACTCGAACTGCGCGGCCAGCACCAGGTAGATCAGCAGCAGGGCGAAGAAAAAGGTCATGATGAGCGCGCTGCCCTCGGTCTTGAACTGTCGACTCTGGCCGCCATAATCCACGCTGTACTCACGGCTCAGCTCATCCCGGCTGATTTGCTCCAGCGTGGCCAGGGCATCACCCAGTGCCACACCGGGGCGCGGAATGCCACTGAGGGTGACCGCATTGAGCTGCTGGAAACCCTTCAACGAGCGCGGCACCACCTCGCTCTCGAGTTGCACCAGCGTACTCATGGCGACGAGGTCGCCGCTGCGCGTGCGGGTGTAGTACCCCTCAAGGTCCTGCGGCGTCAAACGCTGCTGGCGCCGCACCTGGGGAATCACCTTGTAGGAGCGCTCGTTCATGGTAAAGCGATTGACATAGCCGCCAGACAGGAGCGCGGAAAGGTCGGCACTGATCTGCTGCATTTCCACCCCCAGCAGGGCCGCCTTGTCCCGGTCTACCGTCAGACGCTGCTGGGGCTTGTCGATCTGCAAGTCCTGATCAATGAAAATGAACTTGCCGCTCTCACGTGCCCGCTGCAGTACGCGCTGCACATCGTCATACATGATGTTGAAATCGAGGGTGGAGGTCAGCACAAACTCAACAGGCAGGACACCACTGGAGGGTAAAGGCGACGGATTCACCGCGTTCACCTGCAAACCGGCGATACTCTGTGTGCGCGGCTGGATGCTTTCCTCCAACACCTGCGCCGAACTGCGCTCGCGTTCGCTCCAGGGCTTGAAAATGAAGCCGCCAAACGCGCCGTTGGTGGTCCCGCCCCCACCCGGGCTGACACCATTAAACAGGAAGTTCACATCGATTTCGGGTGTACTGCGCGTAATCTGCCCGATCTCCGCCGTGTACTGTTCAATGTACTCGAGCGTGACGTAAGGGTCCGACTCCGCCAGATAGAAAATCAACCCGATATCCTCGGGAGGCGCCAGTTCCGACGGCGAGCGCACGAACAGAAAATAGCAGGAGACGATAATCACCGCACCGAACACAAGCACCCCGGCGCTGTCATCCAGCACACGGTCCAGGTCTCGCTGGTACACCTTGCGCAGTGCTTCAAAACGGCGGTCCAGCCAGCGCTCCAGACGGTTGCTGTTCTCACCGTCGTCCTTGCTCAACAGCCGCGCGCACATCATGGGCGACAGGGTCAACGCCACGATGCCGGAAATGAGCACCGCGCCCGCCAGCGTAAAGGCAAACTCCGTGAACAGGGTGCCCGTGAGGCCACCCACAAACCCAATAGGGATGTAGACGGCAATCAGCGTGGTGGTCATCGCCACGATAGGCCAGGCCAGCTCACTCGCACCCAGCAGTGCGGCTTCTTTGGGTGCCATGCCCGCCTCGATATGCCGGTGAATGTTCTCCAGCACGATAATCGCGTCGTCAACCACAATGCCAATCGCCAGGACAATCGCGAGCAAGGTGAGCAGGTTGATGCTGAAGCCCATCAACTGCATGAGGAACAGGCCGCCCACCAGGGACAACGGCACCGCTACAGCCGGAATCAACACAGAACGCAGGGAGCCGAGGAACAAGAAAATGACGACAATCACGATGATCATCGCCTCGACAATCGTGGCCTCGACATCATTGATCGCGTTCTGGATATAGACGGTGGCATCGTAGTTGATATTACCCGTGATGCCCTCCGGCAAGCGGGGTGCGATGTCGTCAGCATAGACCTGCCGCACCCGGGCGATCACTTCGACGGCATTGGCATCGGGGGCCACGTCGATCTGCACGAACACCGCCTCCTGATCGATGAACATGGAGGACGAGGCATAACCCTCATTGCCCAGCTCGACTTCTGCGATGTCCCCCAGACGCACGATAGCGCCGTCCTGCTCGCGCAGCACCATGTCTTCAAAACCCTGCACCGAACGCAGGTCGGTGTCAGCCTTCAGGTTCACCTCGACCATGCTGCCTTTGCTCGCGCCCACCGCGGAGAGCACGTTATTGGACGCCAGCGCTGCACGCACCTCGCTGGCGGTCAACCCCAGCGCCGTCATGCGCTCCTGGTCCAGCCAGATGCGCATGGCAAATACGCTGGTGGAATTGGCGCTGGCGCGCAGTACGCCCGGCAAGGTCGACAGCTTGGGTTGTACCTCCCGAACCACGTAATCCGCCACGCGGTTGGTGGGCAGCTGGTCGCTGATAAAAGAGATGTACATGCTGCCCACCTGCTCACCGATGGCCAGGTCAAGCACCGGGTCCTCCGCCTCCTGCGGCAACTCGTTACGCAGCTTGTTGACCTTGGTGACGACCTGGGTGAGCACTTCGTCGGGGTCGGCCTCGGTGCTGACATAGGCGGAAATGGTGCTCAGGCCGCGCACGCTGGTGGAGGTGAGATAGTCGATACCCTCCGCCGTTGCGATCTCCAGTTCCAGCGGCGTGGTAATGAAACCCTTGATCAGCTCCGCATCGGCGCCGATATAGGGCGTGCTCACCGTGATCACTGCATTCTCGATCATCGGGTATTCGCGCACGTTGAGCTCGGTTGCGGCACGCACGCCCAGAATCAACAGGAACAGGCTGACAACGGTCGCCAGTACGGGCTTGTGGATAAAAAGGTCCGTGAACTTCATGTCAGCCGTTGTCCGGTTGTGGGTCGAGTTCCGCGGCGGGCGGAGACGTGTTGTCGATTTTCACCGGCATACCGCCATCCAGCTTGAGCAGACCGCTGGTGGCCACCCGCTCACCGGGGTCCAGGCCCTCTTCCACGGCGACCATATCGCCCCGCACCGGGCCCAGCGTGACAAAACGCTGGCTCACCTGCAGCGCGCCCTCGCGCTCCTGAATCACATATACAGAGTCGCCATAGGGGCGATAGGCAATGGCTGTTTGCGGTACCACAACGCGCTCCAGCTCGATGCCGATCGGCAGCACCAGGCGGGCGAACATGCCGGGACGCAGCAGTTCCTCGGGGTTCGGCAGGGTCGCCTGTAGAGCGAAGTTGCGGGTGTTGGGGTCCACCACGGGCGAAATGGCGGTGACCGTACCGGCGAAGGTGCGTCCATCCAGCGCCTCCAGCCGGGCTTCTACCGGCATGCCCGCCTCGACCTGCTGGCTGTACTGCTCGGGCAGGGAGAAATTCACGAAGAGGCTATCCAGCGCCTGCAGAGCAATAACGGTGTCGCCGGCCTGTACATAATCACCCACATTAAAGCGACGAATGCCCAGCCGCCCGGCATAGGGCGCACGCAGGGTTTTCTGCTCGATGCGCGCCTGCTGTGCCGCCACCCGGGCCTTAGCCTGCTGCAGCAGGCTAACGCGCTGATCCAGCTCTGACTCGGAAATGTTGCGCTGCTCAACCAGCCGCCGCGCACGCTCCAACTCCTGTCGGGCGAGATCCGCCGCCGCCTGCAACTCCTCAAGCTGGGCGCGGTCAGGCGCGGAATTGAGGGTCAGAATGGCCGCTCCCGCGGCGACCTCCGCACCATTGTCGAAGTGAATCGTCTCCACCGTGCCCGGGACTTCGGTGGCAAGCTCAGCGCCGCGAATCGCCACCAGGGTACCGACCGACTCGACACTATCGCGCCACAGCGCCGTGCCCGCCTCCATTGCGGTGACCGTTGCGGGTTGCACCGGCATATTGTCCATGAACTCGTTCATTTTCTTGTTGCCGAACCACTGCATGCCGAACAGCCCGCCAAACACCAGCAGGGTCACCAGCAACATCAGCCACATACGCAGGCCGAACAGAAACTTCTTCTTAGACATCTTTCTCACCAAAATCCATGATCATGGGGCGCGGGGTACGCAAGTTGCCTGCCAATGCATCGGCAAAACAGGATGACAATAATACGCGGCAGTCTCTCTCGATACCAATGACAGTTCTGTAGGGTACAGCGGGACTGTGGCATTGCCGCGCTGCTATGAGTATGCTTGCCGGCTCGACACGGCCACGGAGCCAAGACACTGCAGCCATGACCTATTGCCTCGCCATTGCCGTTCAGGACGGCTTGATCTTCTGCTCGGACTCGCGCACCAATGCGGGCCCCGACCGGGTCAGCACCTACAGTAAAATGCACCGTTTTTCAGTGGCCTACGACCGCTCGCTGGTATTGCTGACGGCAGGCAACCTGGCGACCAGCCAGGCGGTGATCGCGCAGATCCACCGGGACCTGGAGGAAGACGCCGAGTTCAACATCCTCAAGGCGCGCTATGTGGCGGATGTAGCCGACTATATCGGAGAGCTGAACGTGGCCGAACAATCGCGGCACAAGAAGCCCTCCGGCCCTGGGGCCGGCGCCAGCTTCGATGCCTCCGCCACTTTCATTCTGGGCGGGCAGATCAAGGGCCACGCCCAGGCGCTGTACCTGATCTACCCTGAGGGCAACTACATCACGGCCTCGGAGCTCTACCCCTACCTGCAGATCGGCGAAACCAAGTACGGCAAGCCGATCCTGGACCGCATTGTGCGCCCGGACACGCCGTTTGAAACCGCCATGCGCTGTGCGCTGGTGTCCATGGATTCGACCATCCGTTCCAATGCCACCGTTGGCCCGCCGCTGGAATGCCTGTTTTACCGCAACGACAGCCTGAAGCCACACGCGCGCTATTTCGCCCTGGAGGAGCACCACCCTTACCTGGCGAAACTGCGCCAGAGCTGGGATGACAATATTCGCGAGGCCTTTGCCAAGCTGCCCTCGCTCGGCGAAGTCATCGGCGAGAGTGATTGAACCATGAGCGACGGCGGGGCAGGCCAGCAGGACGCGCTGCACGCCGCTGAGGCGGCCTCGACGCTGCTGCTCAAGCGCGTCGCCATCGACACCTATCGGGAAAACGTGGCCTACCTGCACCGGGACTGCGAGCTCTACCGGGCAGAGGGCTTTCAGGCGCTGGCCAAGGTGGAGGTCTCCGACGATGGCCGGCGCATCCTCGCCAGCGTCAACGTGGTTGACGATGACAGCATCGTAGGCTGTAACGAACTGGGGCTGTCAGAAGATGCCTTCGCCCTGCTGGGCCTGCCCGAAGGGCAGCGCGTCAGCGTGTCCCAGGCGGAACCCCCCACATCGATACCCGCGCTGCACCGCAAGATCGCCGGGGAACGTCTCGACAGCGACAGCTTCCGGGCCATCGTCAACGACATTGCCGAACACCGCTACTCGAAAATCGAACTGACCGCTTTTGTGGTGGCCTGCAACCAGGCAGAGCTCGACCGCGAGGAAGTGTTCTTCCTCAGCGACGCCATGAGCCGCGTGGGCCGGCGCCTGAACTGGGGCGAACACCCGGTGGTGGACAAACACTGCATTGGCGGCATCCCGGGCAATCGCACGTCCATGCTGGTGGTGCCGATCGTCGCCGCGCACGGCATGCTGTGCCCGAAAACCTCCTCTCGCGCTATCACGTCCCCTGCGGGCACCGCAGATACCATGGAGGTGCTGGCGCACGTGGAGCTGCAATTCGAGCAGCTCAACAGCATTGTGCGCACCCACCGCGGCTGCCTCGCCTGGGGCGGCACCAGCGACCTGTCCCCTGCCGATGATGTACTGATTGCCGTTGAGCGCCCGCTGTCGATTGACTCCCCCGGCCAGATGGTCGCGTCCATTCTTTCGAAAAAGGTCGCCGCAGGCTCCACCCACCTGGTGCTGGACATTCCCGTTGGCCCCACCGCCAAGGTCGCCACGATGCCCGAGGCGCAGCGTTTGCGACGCCTGTTCGAGTACGTCGCCAAGCGCATGGGGTTGATGCTGGAAGTGGTGATCACTGACGGTCGCCAGCCCGTGGGCAACGGTATCGGCCCGGCTCTGGAAGCCCGCGACGTAATGCAGGTGCTGGAAAACCACCCGGCGGCACCCGCCGATTTGCGCCAGAAGTCCCTGCGCCTCGCCGGGCGCATGCTGGAGTTCGACCCGGACGTTCGCGGTGGCGACGGCTTCGCCATTGCCCGCGACATCCTGGATTCGGGCCGTGCCCTGCGCAAGATGCAGGACATCATTCAGGCGCAGGGCGGCAAACCGTTTGACCTGAACAACCCACCGCTGGCGCCACTGACCTACACCGTGCGCGCCGCAACAACGGGCACGGTGGTCAATATCGACAACCTGCAGCTGGCACGTATTGCACGCCAGGCCGGCGCACCGCGCGCGCAGGGCGCGGGGGTAGACCTGCGCGCCAAACTGGGCGAGCAGGTGCAAGCCGGTGACCTGCTTTACACCGTCTACGCCGCCTACCCAACGGAACTCGGCTTTGCGCGCAAACTGTGCGAGCGCGGCAGCGGCTTCACTCTGGGAGCGGCTGCTGACATTACCCCGGCTTTTATGGAGTTCTGATGCCTGCGCTACTGACATATCTGGATGACGAACGCGATGCGGCGCTGCGCCTCGCCAGCGCCTGCGAACTCACCGCACTTGCCGTGGCGCGACACCGCTTCCCCGACGACGAACTGAAACTGTTGCTCGACGTACCCCCCGGCACCCACACCCTAGTGGTGTATCGCAGCCTGGACCGGCCCAACGAAAAGCTGGTGGAGCTCCTGCTGCTGGCGCGGCATGCGCGTCGTGCCGGTGTGCAAAAGCTGGTACTGGTCGCGCCCTACCTGGGCTACATGCGCCAGGATATTGCCTTCCAACCCGGCGAGATCGTCAGCCAGACCATCGTTGGCGGCTTTCTCGCCGAGTTGTTCGACGCCGTGATTACCGTCGATCCACACCTGCACAGGATAAACCGGTTGGACGAAGCCATTCCCCTGCCCCATGCTATCGCCCTGTCGGCGGCGGGCAGCCTCGCGGAGCTGGTGGCAGGGCAACGCGACAACCCGCTGCTGGTGGGCCCCGATGCGGAATCGCGGCAGTGGGTAGAGAGCGCTGCTGTGGTTCGCGGGCTGGAGCACGCCGTATGCAGCAAGCAGCGACACGGCGACCGCGAGGTCGTCATTACCCTGCCCGACGTTGCCGTAGCGGGGCGCGCGGTGGTGCTACTGGATGACGTCGCCAGCTCCGGGCGCACCCTGGCCGGGGCCGCGCAGCTGTTGCTGCAGGCCGGCGCCAGCTCGGTTGATGTGGCGGTAACACACGCCCTGTTTGCCGGGGATGCGCTGTCGGTAATGCAAGCCGCAGGCGTTGGCACGGTGTGGAGCACTGACTGCATACAGCATGACAGTAACGCGGTATTCATGGCGCCCCTGCTCGCCGAGGCCCTGCGTCCGCTACTGGACCACTGAACTAGCGCTTGCCCGGCTGCTGCTGCAGCCGGCGAATCGCGGTGTCGATGAAAGCCAGCTTGGATTCCACAAAGTGGTTGATCACGAAAGGGTAGGCATCGCCGCGGCCGACACTGCGGTTAAGCTCATTGAGCGTGATACTCAGGTCGCGCCAGCGACCAATCCGCTCACCTACCTCCAGGCTGGCGATGTCCTCACGAATAACACCGTAGGCTGCGGCTGTCTCCAGCGCATCCTGTATATGCAGGTAATGGCCCCAGGTTTCCGCCCAGTCTTCCATTGGATGCACGCTGGCGTAGGCGCTGATGTAATACTTGCGCCAGTCAGGTGATGGCCCCTCGCGGTAGTGACGATCCAGTGCCCCCGCATAGTCCATGGTTTCATCGCCAAACAGCTCGGCAAACCCCTGGCGAATGGTCTCGTCGCGCGCCAGGCGCGCCCAGTAGTAATGCCCCGACTCATGCCGCAGGTGCCCCAGTACCGTGCGGTAGGGTTCGTTCATCTGTTCTCGCACAGCGACCCGGGCAACGTCATCTGCCTCCAGCGTATTGATGGTGATAACGCCACCGGCGAACCCCGTACTGACAAAAGACTCGGCATACTCTTCACGGCTGCGACCGTCCTCGATAAAGTCGAGCAGCAGACCGTTCTCCGGATCCTGCCAACCACTGACCAGCGGCAACCCGAGGCTGCGCAGGGTGTAAAGCAGGCGTTTCTTGCCCTGTTCCAGCACCCACCAGCGCTGGATATTGCCGGGCAGGGACAGATCCGGAACGGTGCGGTTGAACTGGCAACCCCAGCACAGGGGGTGGCTGTCTTCTTCCGCACAGAGCCAGTTGCAGACATCCCACTCGCGGCCATTGGCGCACAGGCGATAGCGGCGGCCCTCAGCTGTTTCCAGAACGCCATCAGCCGCAACGCTGAGCGAGTGCATCTCCAGGTCGACCGGGTCGAAGCCGAGCTCCATGCCGCAATGCACGCAGTCCCGGCTTTCGAAGAACACCTGGCTGCCACAGCTGCATTCCAGTCGTTTCATGGCGTATCCGGCTGAAACCAGGAGGCTGTGATGGCATCGTGGAGGTCGGCCAGCAGCGCCTGGAACTCGTCAATGTAGGCATGCAGGGCCTCCCGGGACATGTGCTCCGGCTGCAATTTGCCCAGCTTGCGCCGCCCCCGGGCCAGCGTACGCATGGCCTTCTCGTGATTGTTCAGGGGTTTCAGCTCGGCACGTATTTCCGCCAGGCAAAACGCCACGGAACGTGGCAGCAAGGGTTCCTGAAACACAAACTCGAGCACCTGCTGCGCTTCCACCAGCGGACCAATCATCCGCCGGTAGGCCCCGAAAGAAGACAGTGCCTGCAGCAGGGAGGTCCAGATCAGCGGATCGATCGCCTCGTGCGTGCCGGCCCGCTTCAGGATCTCGCCCGTACCCACATCCATCAGGCGCGTGGTCATGTCTGACCGTTCCAGCAAATGGCCCAACCGCAGGAAACGGTGGGCGTGGTCACGTGGCAGGCTGGATGACAGCATGCCATTGACGCGCTGGCAGCGACTGATCACCTCCTCCAGAAATGCCTGGCGATTGCGCCGGCCCACGGATTTTTCCGCCGCATCACTCACGTACAGGTGCAGCTCGTTCAGCTGCTCCCAGGTTTCCTCGGGCAGCACGTCGCGTGTGGTGCGCACGTTCTCCCGCGCCCAGCGCACGGCAAAGGGTATGCTGGCAGAGCTGTCCTGCTCTGCCAGCAGGAAGCGGAGTACATTCTGCTCGTTGCCCACCCGGTACTGCTGGTAGAACAACGGTTCGGCATCCAGAATGCGAATAAGCACATCCCAACCCAGCTCCGCGGCGCGCGGAATGTCCATGATCAGGTGATTGTAGGCCGCCACCAGGCGAGCGCTGTCCTCCGCACGCTCAAGGTAGCGCCCCATCCAGTAGAGGCGTTCGGCAACGCTGGACAACATGGTCATGCTTTGCCCTCCACGATCCAGGTGTCCTTGCTGCCGCCGCCCTGCGAGGAGTTCACCACCAGCGACCCCTTGGTCAACGCTACCCGCGTCAGCCCTCCGGGAGTCACCCATGTATCGCACCCCTGCAGAATAAAGGGCCGCAGGTCGAGGTGGCGCGGCTCGACCTTGTCGTCGATATACGTGGGCGCGGTGGACAGCGCCAGCGTGGGCTGCGCCACATAATTGCGCGGGTTTTCCTCGATCAGGCGGGCGAACTTGCGCCGTACCGCGGCCGTGCTGTGCGGGCCGACCATGATGCCATAGCCGCCGGATTCATTGGCCGGCTTGACCACCAGCTGGTCAAGGTTCTTGAGCACATGCTCACGGTCTTTCTCGCGCATGCAGAGCCAGGTGGGCACGCTGGCCAGCAGCGGTTTCTGCTTCAGGTAATAGCGAATCATGTCCGGCACAAAGGCGTAGATGACCTTGTCATCCGCTACCCCGCTCCCCGGGGCATTGGCGATGGCGACATTGCCCGCCTTCCAGGCGCGCATCAGGCCCGCGACACCAAGCAGCGACTCCGGACGGAAGACTTCCGGGTCCATGAACTCCTCGTCGATGCGCCGGTAGATGACGTCCACACGCACGGGCCCGTCCACGGTGCGCATATAGACGCAGTTATCATCCGCCACCATCAGGTCACGACCCTCGACCAGCTCAGCGCCCATGCCCTGCGCGAGGTAGGCATGCTCGAAGTAAGCGGAATTGAAAATACCCGGTGTGAGCACAACTATGCAGGGGCGGCGCCGCTCCCGGGGGGACAGGGACGCCAGCGTCTGGTAGAGCTGCGACGGGTAGTCATCCACCGGCAGGATACTGTAATTCTCGAACAGTTCCGGCAGCACCCGCTTGGTGATCTCACGGTTTTCCAGCATGTAGGACACCCCGGAAGGCACCCGCAGGTTGTCTTCGAGCACCCGGAAACGGCCGTCACCGTCCCGCACCAGGTCCGACCCGCAGACATGCGCCCACACCCCGAACCGCGGCGATACGCCCATGCACTGCGGTTTGAAGTTGGTCGACTCAAGCACGATATCGGCGGGCACCACGCCGTCGGCCAGAATTTTCTGCCGGTTGTAAATGTCGTCGATGAAGTGATTCAGGGCGAGCGACCGCTGCCGCAGGCCGTCACTGACCGCCTGCCACTGACGTGCCGAAATGACCCGCGGAATGATGTCGAATGGCCAGGCGCGGTCGATGTTGCCGGCCTCGTTATAGACGGTAAACGAGATACCCATTTCGCGGATGGCAAGCTCCGCAGCGGCGCGGCGCTCCGCCATCTCGTCGCCCGGCAATTTCTGCAGCAGGCGCACAACGCCGCGGGCGGCCGCGCGCGGCTGGCCCTTGGGTGTTATCAGCTCGTCAAAGAAGCTGCCCGCCGGGTAGGACTTCCAACTCTCGTTCATCGTTTCGACAACCGCGTGAGGGGATGTCACCGAGACTACACAAAAACCCCCGACCCGACTACTGAACGCGCCGCCGGCAAGTGCACTTTATTCGTGCAGCCGCTACACTTCTGCCACAGCCATAACAAAGAAGCGCCTGCCATGCCCACCACTGTGCACCATCGCGCCTGCCACCTCTGCGAGGCCATTTGCGGCCTGCGTATCGAAACCGATGGTGAGCGGATACTGTCGATCAAGGGCGACCCGGACGACCCCTTGAGTCGGGGGCACATCTGCCCCAAGGCCGTGGCTCTGCAGGATATTCACAACGACCCGGATCGGTTGCGCGGGCCGCTCGCACGTGTGCGCGGCGCACCGGGTGAGGCGGACACCTGGCAGGACATCAGCTGGGAGCAGGCGCTGAACACTACCGCCCAGCGCTTGGTGGACATCGTACAGCGCGATGGGGTGGATGCCCTGGGCGTGTATCTGGGTAACCCCACCGTACACAACTACGGGATGATGACGCATCAGAAAAACCTGTTTCGCCACTTCCACACCCGCAACCGTTTTTCTGCCACTTCGGTAGACCAGCTGCCGCACCATCTCACCAGCCTGTGGCTGTTCGGCCACAAGTCGCTGTTTCCCATTCCGGACATTGACCGCAGCGAGTACTTTCTCATGCTTGGCGCCAACCCCATTGCGTCCAACGGCAGCATCTGGACCGTGCCCGATGTGCGCAAGCGTATCAAGGCGCTGCGCAAACGGGGCGGCAAACTGGTGGTGGTGGACCCGCGCCTGACGGAAACCGCCGAGCTGGCCAGCGAACACCTGTATATCCGCCCCGGCAGCGATGCGCTGTTCCTGCTGGCACTCATCAACACCCTGTTTGCTGAAGGCCGCGTGGCCCCCCGCCACCTCGAGGCCTTCGTCAGCGGCCTGCCCGAGCTGGAAGCCGCGCTGCTGGACTTCACACCCGAGTTCGCCGCCCCGCACTGCGGCATTGCGGCGGATACCATACGGCGCATCGCACAGGAGTTCGCGCAGGCTGGGGCCGCCATCTGCTACGGGCGCATGGGCGTGTCCACCCAGCGCTACGGCGCGCTCTGCCAGTGGGCGATACAAATACTGAATATCCTCACCGGCAATCTCGACCGGGAGGGCGGTTCACTGTTCACCCTGCCGGCGGTCGATCAGGTCAGCAACATCGGCCCCGGGGGCTTCGCCCGCCATCACAGCCGGGTACGGCAGCTGCCGGAGTTTGACCGCGAACTGCCCGCCTCAACGATGGCAGAGGAAATCACCACGCCAGGCGAGGGGCAAGTGCGCGCGCTCTTCGTGGGCGCGGGCAACCCGGTACTGTCCACTCCCAATGGCCGCCAGCTGGACGCCGCGCTGGAACAGCTGGAGTTCATGGTGTGCCTGGACCCCTACCTGAACGAAACCACACGCCATGCGGACATCATTCTGCCGCCGACCTCGCCGCTGGAACACGACCACTACGACCTCGCCTTCCACATCAACGCCGTGCGCAATACCGCCCGACACAACGAAGCCGTGTTCGACAAACCGGAAGGTAGTCTGCACGACTGGGAGATCTTCGCCGAACTCGGCAACCGCGTCGCGGAGCTGCTGGGCCAACCCGTACAACCGGTTCTGGCGCCGCATGACATCATCGACATGGGACTCCAGATGGGCCCCTACAGTGAACGCGCGGGCAGTGCACAGGCCCTCACGCTGGCAAAGCTGCGGGCACACCCCTCGGGCATCGACCTGGGCCCGTTGCAGCCACAACTGCCCGACCGGCTGCAAACGCCGGACAAAACCATTCACTGCGCAACGCCCGCAGCACTGGCAGACCTGCAACGCCTGCGCGCCGAATTCACCGCAGGGGACAGCGGGGCCCTGCGGCTCATCGGGCGCCGGCATGTGCGCTCGAACAACTCCTGGATGCACAACTATCATCGTCTGGTCAAAGGCCGGGAACGCTGCACCCTGCTCATGCACCCACAGGACATGGCGCAGCGCGGTATCAATGACGGTGACCGTGTGCAGCTGAGCTCCCGGGCAGGCAGCGTTACGGTGCCGGCGGAAACCTGCAGCGGCGTCATGCCCGGGGTGGTGAGCCTGCCCCACGGCTACGGACACAACCGCGCGGGTGTTCGCCTGCAGACCGCCGCGCAACACGCCGGGGCAAGCTGCAATGATGTCACCGACGACCTCGCCCTGGATGCGCTGTCGGGGAACGCCGCAGTGAACGGCGTCGAGGTCGAGGTGGCGCTGGCGTGAGTGCGGTTGGCGTGAGTGCGGCTCGCGCCGCGCCGGTTTTCGGGTAGAATCAAGCGACCACTAGCGCCTGGGAGGGTGATGCATGGACGTTTCAACCATTGTGTTCTGGCTGGTTCTGCTGGGCCTGGTGATGTATGTCATCGGCATTTACAACCGGCTGGTCACGCTGAAGAACCGCTATCAGAACGCCTTCGCGCAAATAGAAGTGCAGCTCAAGCGGCGCTATGACCTGATTCCCAACCTGGTGGAAACTGCCCGGGCCTACATGAGCCACGAACGGGAAACCCTGGAAGCCGTCACCAGCGCCCGCAACGACGCGGCTGCCGTACTCAAGGCACTGGGGCCGGGCGCTATCGGTGGTGCCGACATGAGCAAGCTGGCCAGCGCCGAGAACGCCCTGCAGGGCGCCCTGGGCAAACTGAATGTGACCATGGAAGCCTATCCCGACCTCAAGGCCAGCGAGAACATGCAGCAGCTGTCTGAAGAGCTCACCAACACGGAGAACCGCGTGGCCTTCGCCCGCCAGGGCTACAATGATGCCGTGATGGCCTACAACACCTACCGGCAGAGCTTCCCGCCGGTGGCGGTGGCGTCGACCTTCGGTCACGCACAGGATGCCACACTGCTGGAATTCGACGATTCCGCGCAGATCCAGGCCGCACCCCAGGTCAGCTTCTAGGGCCCTCGCCGCCGGCGAGACTGAAGGGCCGCTATGGACTTTTTTGCCCAGCAGGATCTGGCGCGGCGCAATACGCGCCTCTTGACGCTGCTATTCCTGTGCGCGGTGGCCGCGCTGATTGTACTGACCAACGCGATGCTTGCCGGGTTTCTCTGGTGGAGCGACCACTATAACCTCTACGCGGGCAGCCGCGGCAGCTTCCGGGACTTTCTGCGCTATTTCAGCTGGGAGCGTTTTGGCACCATCGGCATCGGCATTTCCGCTACCGTGGGCCTGGTAGCAACCGTCAAATGGCTGCAACTGGCATCCGGCGGTAAAGTCGTAGCAGAAGCCATGGGCGGCACCCGGATACTGCCGCAAACCACAGACAGCGCCGAGCGCCGCTGCCTCAACATCGTCGACGAAATCGCGCTCGCCGCAGGCATGCCGGTACCGCCGGTGTTTGTGCTGAACGCCGAGCGCGGCATCAACGCCTTTGCCGCCGGGCTTACACCGGCGGATGCGGTGATCGGTATCACCCGGGGGGCCATCAACCACCTGCAGCGCAATGAGTTGCAGGGGGTGATTGCGCACGAGTTCAGCCATATTCTCAACGGTGACATGCGCCTCAATATTCGTCTCGCCGCACTGCTCAAGGGCATCACCTTTATCGGCGATGTCGGTTATATCCTCATGCGCGCCAGCAGCCATCACCGCACCGGCAACGATCGCGACCGCAGCTCCAACGGCCCCGCGGTACCCCTGCTGGGCCTCGGACTGTGGATACTGGGGTGGCTGGGTGGCCTGGCCTCGGGGTTCATCAAGGCCGCCATCAGCCGCCAGAAGGAGTACCTGGCAGACGCCTGCGCGGTGCAATATACCCGCGACAACAGCGGTATTGCCGATGCGCTGAAGGTGATAGGCGGCTATGTGCCCGGGTCTCTGGTGCACACGGCGCGTGCGGATGAGCTGTCACATATTTTTTTCGGCCAGATCCGCCACCGGCTCTGGCAGCTGTTTGCGACCCACCCACCGCTGGCGGCACGCATCCGGCGGCTGGACCCCGCCTGGGATGGCGCTTACATCACCCGCAAGGTGGAACACTACGCGCACGCCCAACCCCATCCGGCCGCCGCTGAGGTGGGCGTGGGGCGCGCTGCACTGGTGGCTGCGGCACTGGCCGCGGCGGAGGCCGGGGCAGAACAAGACGCCCCCACGGACACCACTGCAGACGCCAGTTTTGCCGCGCAGGGCCAGGATGACGCGTTTCCGCGACACCACGGACTCCCGCAGGCCTTCGTTCGCTACAGTCACGAGCCACTGGGGGCCAGCGCCCTGATGCTGGCGCTGCTGATCAGCCCGCATGAGCAGGTGCGCGCAGCCCAGTACCGCCTGTTGCGGGAAAGCGGTGTGCAGGGGCTGGAGGAGCTTACCCACACGCTGGCCCCCGGCGTGGCGCAGCTCGCGGAGGGGCAGCGACTGCCACTGCTGGAATTGTGCCTGCCGGCGCTGAAAAGCCAGTCCGCAGTGCAGTACCACCAGTTCAAACGCCTGCTGCTCGCGCTGATCCGCGCAGACCGCCGCACGGAACTGCTGGAGTGGTGCCTGTATCAGCTGCTGCGCCACTATATCGACCCGGAGTTTATCCAGATAAAACCCTCCACGGCGCGCTACCGCAGCCTGCGCAAGGTACGGGGTCACCTGCGGGTTGTACTGTCCATGCTGGCGCACAACAGCAGCGGTGACACCGAGCACTGTTTTCGCACAGCAACGGCGGCCCTGGACTGCCCGACGCTCGCCCTGCTGCCACAGGCAGACTGTTCGCTGGCAGCCTTTTCCCGCGCCGTGCGTGAGCTGGCGGACTGCTACCCCCTGCTCAAACCGAAGATTCTCAAGGCAATGAGCAAAGCCGCCAATGCCGATGGCACCGTCAGTGCCGTGGAGCGGGAGCTTCTGGCCAGTATCGCCGCCGCCATGGATTGCCCACTGCCAGATGCCCTGGGCAGCTGAAGCGCTGCACCCCTGAATCGTTTTCACCATTTCTGACCGCATTACGCGCGCTTGGGGCGCGTGCTGCAATTCTCTGCTATCTTTTTTCAGGTAGCGCAGGCCCCACGGATGGGGTGAACCCACGCTGCTTCCCACTCATAACGCCTGAACATGGAGGTTCCGGTCATGCAACACATGCACAGTGCTATGCCGGCGCGGGCAGCCCGCCCCGCCCAATCCAGCCCCAACGCGCCTCAAAACATCCCCTATCGCACCACCGACCGCGTGCTGCAGATTCTGCTGCGGGGTGATCTGTCACGACTGCGGGTGGAGTCTGTAGCCAGCCAGCTGGGCATGAGTGCCACAACCTTGCGGCGCCGCCTGCGCGTGGATCACACGCACTACCAGTTCCTGCTCGACCGCGCGCGCCAATACCGCTGTGAGCAGGCGTTGCGCGCCGCATGGCGGCCCGGCAAGTGCCTGGCGGATGAACTGGGTTATCTGGAGGTGAACAGCTTTTATCGCGCCTTCCGGCGCTGGACGGGAGTTGGCTTCAGCGCCTGGAAAGCACAGCGCCTCTAGCGCAGCACACGCCGGTGCTATGGCTCCCTCGCGGCACCTGCACCGGGCGCGGGAAAGCCGGGGGCGGCCGCGCCGGTCGCCCCGATGGCGGACTAGGCCGCGTCGAACGGATGGCGCAGTACGATGGTTTCCACGCGGTCAGGGCCGGTGGAAATGATATCGATCGGCGCGCCAACGACTTCCTCTATCTTCTGGATGTAGTCGCGAGCCGCTGCCGGCAGCTCCTCGAGGCTGCGCGCGCCCACGGTGGAATCGCTCCAGCCGGGCACCTCCTCGTAGAACGGCACCAGGCCGTCGTAGTCGTCGGAATCCACCGGGTTGGGCACCGGCTTGCCGGCAGCGTCCATGTACCCGACGCAGATCTGGATGGTTTCCAGGCCGTCAAGCACATCGAGTTTGGTCAGGCACAGGCCTGACACCGAATTGATGTTGACTGCATTGCGCAGGGCGACCGCATCGAACCAGCCACAGCGCCGCGGGCGGCCCGTCGTCGCGCCAAATTCGTGCCCTCGCGAAGCCAGGTGAGCACCAGTGGCATCAAACAGCTCGGTGGGGAACGGCCCCGATCCCACGCGGGTGGTATAGGCCTTGGTAATACCCAGTACGTAGTCGAGAAACAGCGGACCAAATCCGGAGCCGGTTGCCGTCCCGCCCGCGGTGGTATTGGAGCTTGTAACGAACGGATAGGTACCGTGGTCGATATCCAGCAGCGAACCCTGCGCACCTTCGAACATGATGTTGGCGTCGGTTTTGCGACACTCATGCAAAATGGCGGTGACATCGGCAATCATGGGCAGCAGTTCCTGCGCCATAGCCAGGGTTTCATTCAGCACCGTGGTGTAGTCGAGTGGCTCAACCTTGTAGTAATGCTGCAGCTGGAAGTTGTGGTAGTCCATTACCTCGCGCAGCTTGACCGCGAAGCGCGCCGGGTCTTTCAGGTCACCCAGACGCAGTCCACGACGGGCTGCCTTGTCTTCATAGGCCGGGCCGATACCGCGTCCCGTGGTGCCGATTTTGCCTTCCCCACGGCGTGCTTCACGCGCCACATCCAGCGCCACGTGGTAAGGCAGAATCAGCGGGCAGGACGGCGATATACGCAGGCGCTCGCGCACCGGAACGCCCTTTTCCTCCAGCGTAGCGATTTCCCGCAACAACGCATCCGGTGCCAGCACCACGCCGTTGCCAATCAGGCATTGCACATTGGCGCGCAGAATGCCCGACGGAATCAGGTGCAGGACTGTCTTCTGCCCGTCGATAACCAGTGTGTGGCCCGCGTTGTGGCCGCCCTGAAAACGCACGACCGCGCTTGCGCGATCCGTCAGGAGGTCAACAATCTTGCCCTTGCCCTCATCCCCCCACTGGGTGCCGAGAACCACTACATTCTTGCTCATGAACGTTTAACTCGTTTGAATGATCAGGATTTGAGCGGGCGCAACACCCACTCGTCGTCAGCCTTTACCAGAACGCGGTCACAGCGCGGATCCAAAGGTTCGCCCGCACAGCGGATAACCACCTCACCGCCCCTGCGCAGCGCCGTCACCGCCGCCAGCAGCGCGGGGTCGTCACTGTCCGGGGCACTCACCGCACCGGGCTCCGACGGGGAGGCGGGCACCAGCGCCATCAGGGCTTTCAGGTCCGTGGCAAAGCCGGTGGCCGGGCGCGCGCGCCCGAACACCTTGCCCACATCGTTGTAGCGCCCGCCATTGGCCAGCGCCTGGCCATGCCCCGGCGCATAAGCCGCGAACACCATTCCTGTGTGATAGTGATAGCCCCGCAGTTCGGCCAGGTCAAAATACACGGTTGTACCCGGGTGGCTGCGCGCGATGGCAGTGGCCACAGTCTCCAGTGCCGCCACCGCGGTAAGCGCTTCCGGCGCCGCCTTGGCCAGCAGCCTGCGCGCTGTTTCAAGCACCGCCGCATCGCCGTGCAACTCGAGCAAACCTAGTATCAACTCGGCGGCGGGGGCGGCGACATCGGTGAGCGCCAACAGCAGGTCGGGCCGCGATTTGCGCTGCAGGGCATCGAATACATCGGCTTCCTGTTCCGGCGTCACGTTTGCGGCCGCCAAGACCGCTTCGTACACGCCCACATGGCCCAGGTCCAGTGTCACCTCTGCCACGCCCGCGGCGTTCAGGGTCGCGAGCATCAGGCGAATGATTTCGACATCACCCGCCAGGCTGTCGTCGCCGTAGAGCTCCGCCCCCAGCTGAATCGGCGAGCGGGAGGCCAGCAACGACTTGGGCCGGGTATGCAGCGTGGAGCCCGCGTAACACAGGCGGGTAACGCCCTGCTCCGCCAGACTATGGGCGTCGATGCGCGCGACCTGCGGCGTAATATCGGCGCGGATGCCCAGCGTGCGCCCGCTCAGCTGATCGGTCATTTTGAAGGTAAGGAGGTCCAGGTCGCGCCCCAGGCCGATGAGCAGGGATTCAGTGAACTCCATCAACGGCGGGATAACCAGCTGGTAGCCCCACTGATGATAGAGATCGAGCAGCTCGCGCCGCAGGTGCTCGACCACGCGCGCTTGCCTCGGCAGCACCTCTTCTACCCCGTCGGGCAATTGCCAGCGATCCACCGTCGTCATAAACGCCCTTTAGTGCACCCAATACAACACTGCCACGCCCAGCAGCATGCTGCCCAGGCCGACATTGCGGATGACCTTGTCCTGCTGCTGCGCCACGCCAACCACCATCTGTCGCCAGGCGCGCGGGCTC
>TARA_R110001599_G_scaffold16597_5_pt1 | contig 38255 bp, 34 predicted proteins | sample TARA_R110001599 | Tara Oceans TARA_R110001599 (sample SAMEA4398360) | marine metagenome | biome: Polar Biome; feature: [MES] marine water layer (ENVO:01000295) within the mesopelagic zone...; material: water (ENVO:00002006), including particulate matter (ENVO:01000060) such as...... | reverse complement strand
TCTGACATGAACAATTTAGACAATTTAGTTAAAAGGTCTGCCGCTTTGCTAAGTCCTATGTCAAGGTCGGTTGCTTTGATGAGATTGTCAATGACTTGTTGCATTTTTGCTGTTATTTTGTCCATAATGGTTTGGTTTTTGGTGGCCTTTGCGATATTATCTGCCATCGATGCTTGAGACACATCCATTTCGTCTCTCTTTGTGCCGAGTTCTGACGAGTTCAATTTGAGGATTCTTTCTAACTCTGCAGGATTAACGCCCATGTCAGCGGCGAGGCCTCGCCTCATTTTTGCTGAAAGAGGTACTTTTCCTGCTTTACTGTAAGCGTCAGCAATCAACTGTAACTTCTTAGCAGGTTCTGCTGACAAGAGTGCTTGAGCGCTTAGAAAGGGTTGTCCAACCGCTATGTTGAATGCCTGCGCTGCTTTTGCCGCGCCTTCGAACGTGTCCATTCCCTCAGACAACCCTAATAACTGTGCGACGTCCATCTCCAAAAGTGTTGCTTGCAGGGATATATCTTTAAATACTTTTTCACTCTGGTTTCCGAATCTTGCCAGTACCGGCGCTGCCTTCACAAAATCAGAAAGAAGTTCTGATGGCGGTCTGGCAATCTCTCCTGCAAGTGCAGTAGTGTTGTTTAAAAATTCGTTTGCTTGCTCTGGAGTTTTTCCTAAAGTCTTTGTCAAAATACCAAAAGTGGCGACAGTGTCTCTGCTATTTGCACCGAACGCTTCTAAGATTGTTATGGTCTTTGCCGTCGTCTTTAACTGATCTGTGCCGAGTTGTCCGATTGATCTAAATCCATCCTGTAAATCTGCCACGGATGATGCAACCTTTTGTTCCAAGTCAATACCCATGCCCTTTAACTCAGTTGCCATCTCTTTTAGGTTTATCTGTGATTTGTCTATTCCTGTCTTTTTGAAAAGATCAGAGGATGCCTTGTCGTAAGCAACTGCTCTTTCGAAGACTTTCTGTGCAATAGACATTAATATATTCATTGGGTGGAGCATTTTCAACGAACCCATTGCAAAACCCTTGGCAAGACCTCCAGCGCCTTGTAGGTTTGCGAGGTTGTTCCACTCCGTACTTAGTCCGATGGTTGCCTGAAGGAGTTGTTCTGCTGCTGCTTCGCCCTTGTCCATTCCTTCGAGAAACTGTTTCTTCGCCTTTCTTAATTTCGCCAGTTCTTTATATCTTTCCTGAGCAGCATTTAATCTCTCTGCATTGACATTGTTGGATTCGAGTTCGTTATCCATTATGTCTCTTAAAATGTCCATCTCTTCTTCGTAACTGTCTAGGAGTTCCTGATCGACATCAATAGTGTCTGATAAATCTTTTCTATAGTTTTCTAGTGCTTTTGTGACTTTATCAAAATAGTCCTTGGTATCTGATGCGGTCGCAGTATCTACCTGAAGAGAACTTGTTATTGCATCAGTAGACTGAGTTGCAAGTTCGTTCAGAGTATCGTTAGAAACACCACTCGTTCTCAATCTTTCTAGCAGTTGTTCAAAAGACATCGCCATTTTATACTGTTGCCTCCGCTATGTTGTTCATTCCGACATTAAGACTGACCTTGGTGGTCTTTGTTCTATATTCGTGTATCTTGTCTCTCAACTTTGCGAGTCTTGATAGCAGGACGTCATCTTGCATTGAGGTCTCAAACTTCCCTTCTACGGTTGGAACCTGTGTGGACGGTGTTGCTCTACTGGAAGTGTTCATTGCTACTGGCGAGTCGCCATACGGACTCGGGCGGCCGTAACCAGGCACCATCATCGCACGCGCCTCTTTGTCCCTCTTGCGCTGCTCCTTGCGTTCGGTAATTTCGGTGTTCCGTTCTTCCAGGACTTTAATTTCCTCGGGATCGTCACGACCCATCGGCATACCACCCGGCAATGGTCTGAAACTACCCAGGAGATTGTTCAATGGCGATTTTGGGTTTTTGCGCAACATATTCTCAGACTCAACTGCAATATTGCTTGCATCAAGTGCGCCGGCCTTCTTTCTCTTTTTCCTTGCAGCAACAGGTTTTTGAACATACTCTTCAAAAAGATACTGAGCCAATCCAATGCCGGAGGCGAATTTGGCAAACTTCAGCACTCGCTTCACAATATTTACAATATCTTTAGTCAAGTCAATAACGAATGGTAATATTCCATGAAACACCTTCTTGAACATAAGTGCGATAGCGTTTTCCATCTTCTCACCAGCACTCTTAGACTGCTCGATGTCTTCTGCTACCTTCTTCATTAGTTCTGGAGTCCCCTTTGACACACCTGAGAGTTCTGCTGCATATGTCTCAAAACTAGCATTCACTACGCTCTTGAATTGTTGTGCATCCAGTCCAAAGTTTTGGTAAAGAGACCTTACAACTCTCGGATGTACATCTCCCAAACTTTGATTTGCTCGTTGATATGCTTCTGCTATCAATTTCACCTTTTCGCCAGGATCTGCAGCAAGCAACTCAACTGGGTTTAAATATTGTCCGCCGAGCAAGGCATTAAACTTTTGTGCTTGCTTTAGTGCTTCGTCTTTAGAGTCTAACGATTCAGCTAGCGTCATCAAATCAGAAACGTCTACATTCGTTCTTTGTGCTGCCAAGTGAATGCCCGCAAAGACGCTTGCAAAACCCTTTGTATATCTACTGTATACGGGCAATGACGTTGCAACCTCGCGAAACATCTTTTCTGGTGATGTTTTGGTTTGCTTGCCCAATCCGTACAACATACCGAGGGTTTTCTCTTGTGCGTCAAGGTCTTGATCAAGGTTCTTCGACATAAAGGTACCCAAATCAACATAAGCGCCAACTGACACACCGAGGCGGGACAATTTGCCTGCTGTAACGACCATCCTATCTACTTCTTCCTTGGACATTGTTCCAAAAGACCTTCTTGTAGACGCAACCTCTGCAAACAAATCTGCTGAAACTGACTCTGCTTGGGCACCGAAGGCGAGGGTCAAGTCCTTACCAGTACCAACAATGCGGGTGGCGTACCCTGTCATCCCAGTCTTCTTGAAAAGTCCAGTTGTTGCACCATCGACTGCTGTAAACAATTCGAACGCTCGTATTGCTGCAGTAGCGAAAAGGTTGGATGCTGTTAACGACTTTTTCAACCCCTTCTGAAAACCTTTGACAGATCCCATAATGTCTGTGGAAGATTTACTTATTCCAAGGGTTAGTTGAAGTATTTGTTCTGCTACTTGTGCACCCTTTTCTTCACCTGCGATGCCTGCAGCGTTCTCTTTGTTGCTTTTGTGCAACACTTTCAGTTCTTCTTGAAGATCTTTAATTTCCTCCTGACTCGAATTAGCAGAAGTGTACATGACTTTGATCTTTTCTCTTATGATTCGCTCTGTGCGCTGACCGTACTGAAGTAGTTGTCTTTTAGTTTCTTTGGCAGACTGGTAAGTCTCACCTCTCTTTTTTGCAAGTTCGCTTCTTCTCTCTAAATCTCCAAGGATTGCTTCTGGTGTCAGTCCTGCAACGGTGGATCTAGTACTTGCCTGGGTGAGTTTTCTAAGTAATCGCTCTACTTGCTTGTATTCTTGACTCTCTGGATCTACTGGTCCACCTTGGTCTTGGAGTTGGGTGAGCAGATTCCCTAGTCGTGTAAATTCTTCTGTACTCCAAGCCATCTAGAAAGACCTCCTTATTTGAAAGGCCAGATCAACCCAGTGTCCCTCTCGAAAGATTTAACAGATCTGCTTAGTTTGTATTTGTCTCTTAAGGTTTTCGGATTGTTCAAACCGTACTGTGACAGAGAGGAGATATATCTCTTTTCGCCCGCCAAAGTATTGACGAACGAGTCCACCTGTGCCTTTGACCCTCGTACCTTAACAGGGAAAAACTCCCCAGTAAAAAGCGCATTCAGAACGAGACGAAGTCTTGCGCCCATAGCAATAAGGAAACTTTCGTCCATTCGTGTAAAATCGATTATAATTGGTTCTTGTTCTTTCATCTGATATACTCCAGTAATAAGTAGTTATCTTTTCTTATTCTTAGCATTCATCTTTTTCATTTCTTCGTTTTTGTCTTCGAAGTGATTACTCAACCTGTGAACGAACCAAGATCTAATTCTAACTGGAAGATCATACACATCGTAATAGTTCCAGTTTCCGTGATGGATCAGATAGAACATCTGTTCATGCACGTGCATCATATGGGTGTCACCCAGGCCAAAAAAACCCGGCACCCAGAGGGACCTCCATATCGGATGCTTCGCCGCAATACATGCACTCGAAGTTTTCCTTCATTTCTACCTTGGGGACCAGTTTCGCGTAGTTCTTTCTAATAAACAATGAATCTCTTGCTGGGAGGTCCAGGACCATTGCACCAACTTCGTCTGGTTGTGTTACACCACCAATAGATGTAATGATGGATTTAAGCAAATCAGTCGTCGCAGATTCTGCTAACTTATTCTTTGCTCTCATCTCTGCCTGTTTTTGAATTCGCTTTTCGTCGCGTGCTGTCAGAAGTCTAACAGTGACTTCTTGTCCAGATGCAGGTAACTGTGCTACAAACTGACCATTCTGATTTAACTCGAACGGAGTACCTTCGGACTCATCTGCTATAAAGTACTTGTTGTAATCTGAAAGATCAAACTCATGTTCAACTTCGGCGTCGCAAGACGGGCAGTTAATCTTAACCTCATATTCTGGTCCATATCCTGTGATTCTGGCAGCAATCATAATTGCTGACTTGTCGCCAATTAAAAGATCGTCAACATTAATGTTTTGATTGACCAAAATACCTTGAATGAATTTATCTAATGCCATACCCTTGTTTAGAAGTGTCTGGGAAGTAAGAACATCCTCATCTCTAGCAGTCATGAAACGAATCTCTACTACTTGTTGATTGTGCAATGGATGCCCTTGGGGGTAAAAACGTCCGCCTGACGGTAGATCAACAAATTCTGTATTTGCTGTGCGGCGGACTGTTTCCTGTGGTTGAGACGCTGGTTGCGCCTGGGGTTCGCCTACCGACTGAACCCGTGAAGAATTTCTGCTCATATAACCTCTCTTTTAACTAAATTATAAACTAAAAATAAATGTTTTTTTTATTAAACGCCCGGTGCTCGATTACTTCCGTTTGTCACCTGGGTGTTTGCAAAACCGGCCGCTCTCTGCAAGTCCTTACTTGGCGAAACCTTAGTTTCAAGGTCTGCCCAGTCGTACCTAACAGAAAGTTCTACGTTTACTAACTCGTCTGACTCATAATCCAAGTCGCCAAAGTTAACAGACTTAATCCAAGGATTGTACAAAGACCATGTCTCAATAGGAGCACCGTCTTCGTCGATCATGTGAATGAACATACGTCCACCAACAGCATCAACTGCTCTTTTCTTGGAGAAAGTAACTACGTTACTTGCTTTACCTCGACCCTGTGGGTCGTTCAAGAAGTTGTGTGGAGCAACATATCCCGAGTTCTCGATCAACTGAAGCATCGTGTGTGATGCATCTGGATCGACTGGGTCGACTAGTGTAATACTAACCTCATCCCACTCCAATCTACCTGGGTAATAAAACTTATAGTTAATAAAACTATGTTCTGATTCAGATATCGTAAAGTTTGGTTTTCCAGTTGTCTTCACAATCCACTGCGGGATACCGTTGAACGATAACAAAAATCTATATTTTCTTTTTGGCTCGATTGCTGCATCTGACCAAAATTTCTGAGTTGTCATATAATAAATCCTCCTAACACTATTAAGTAGTGTCTAGTTTTTTTTAATCTTCGAATGATGCGCCAGTATTTGTGATTACAAAATCGATAGCAATAAACTCGATTGCTCTGGCTGGTTTCAAGAAGATTTTAGCATACATAATGTTTCTGTCAATCAAATCTGGTGTTGTCGTTGTGTCATCCAGAATAACTCTGAAATCCGACAGACCAAATCTGGACTTCACACTGTCCAAGAACGGTTCAACTTGACCACGGAACCTATCCCATGTTGCCTGAACATTCTGATCGAAAAGGAGTCTAGCAGCAATTCTAGAAATCTCCTTCTTTACGAAAATCATCAAGCGACGAACGTTAATTCTATCAAGTGCTGATGGTGTAACCTGTAAAGTCTTCTGTCCGAATACCACGATACCCTCTGCTGGGAATTGTGCGATTGGATTGATGTTTGCCTCATAGAGTGTGTCTCTCTCTTTCGAGGAAACTCTCTGTGATACAGCAACAACTGGAAGACCTGCAGCGCCATCTGACAACCCACCTCTGGTGAATCCCGCTGGAGCAAACCAAAGTTCAGACTCTCTCTCGGTACTACCAAAAGTACCAAGTGCCGCAACTGAAGGCGGTACCCAAACCTGTGAATCGCTGATTTGGTCAACAATCTTAACCCAAGGATAGAAAGCGCAAGCATAACTTGTGTTAAGTCCTCTATTTTCCAGGTTAGTGACAGCAGTTGTTACCTTAGAGTTCTGAACATTCGTCTTAAAGTCAGACGTATTCTCTGTGCTAGGAATATATCCACCGTTCTCAATGTCGATAACGGCAAGAGCATCTGCTCTCTCTTCGCAAACTCTAATTGCGTGGTTTGTTACTCTAGTGTTTGTGATGCCTGGAAGTGTCAAAACATTCATTTCGATTTCTTCAGGATCAGACACTGCATCAATCGCTCTCTTGAGGGATGCGATTTCATATGAAGTCGTTTCATCTCCGCTCATCTTTGAGTTTCTGAAAGGTTCTGCTTCCGTGACATCAAGTCCATCGGAACCGCCGAAAAGAGGCAGTGTAAACTTGGCGAATCCTGACTTGACCAGTTCAGTATAACCTGACTGACCAGCCGTGTGCGATGCGCCTGCTCTTCTGGATCCTGATGCATATACTGCAGATCCAATGTCTGACGATGCGAGATCTCCCTGAAATGACCCTAACTTGAAGTTGGCAGAACCAGTCTTGTGTACTGCGATCAAATCATCGAGAGTAAAGTAGAAAGAAACTTCCGACTTGTCTGTGACTGTACCGGCATCTGAATCTGCAACGTACGTGTTACCCAGTCTTCGAACTACATCGACATACGAAGGGTCAAACCTTGTGTCCGTAGGAGTCCTGTAAGTGGAAACACCAAAGAAAGAATCCTTTGCGTTGGACAACCCTTCTGCTGATGCAGAGAGTCTCAACGGAAGTGTTGGATAAATCAAAGACGCTGTTGCTGCAGTTGGGAACCCAAAGACACCAGTCTTTGTTGGGTCGCCGATTGCCTTGAACGTCTTAAGAGTAGAATTCGCATTGAGAAGGTCCACCAACACATCTGATGTTAGAGTGTCTTTCTGCTCTGCGCCGATCGTCTTAGTCGTACCATCATTGATCATATTCTTAGTGATGATGGTGCCAGTCTTGTATCTGATTGGTCCATAGAAACCGAATGGCAAGAACTTAGGATCTCCAAAACCTGCGTCAATATCCTGGTCCATCTTGATTCTTACAAATTTGGACTGATTTGGATAATTGCCGTAGATTCGGTATCTGTTGTCACCTTCGTCCCAATCTCGGTACTGATCACCGACCTTTGCTGCTACATAGTTCTTAGAATTTGGATTCAAAGAGCAGTTTGAGAACCTCTCCAAAACCTGTGGTCTGGCGTCATTGTCGGTCACCTTTCTTACAAGAATGCTGAAAGTTCCGTATGGATCTACGTCCGATCCTAGTTTCATGTCTGTGATCGAGATCTTGATGTTACTGGCAACGGATCCGCCGTCGGCAATACCGATGAACCTAAACAACTTCTGCATAGACTCTGGTCCGAAACCGTCATTTGACGTGTTAATGTCTTGTGAGAATACCCAACCTGACACAGATTCTCTATTTGGTTCTCGGTGATCATATTGAGGTACTGATTCCTTTATAAGCGGTGCCACAAATCCGCACAAGTTTGCTGGAGCGCCGAGCGTTCCCTGGTGGAGTGTGCCGTTTACGGTAGACCCCAAGTGATCTTTTACGTGTCTATCAAACGTTTCACCCAACCAATACTTCTCTGTTGTTGAAGTGATATCTGAGTTTGTTAACGTTGGATTAGTGTTGAACACCTTTCTGATGTACTTATCTGAATCTCTATTAAAGTTAAAAACAACTCTCTTGAATGCAGTGTTGTTTCCCTTATCGTACAAGTGTGCTACGAATTCCATATTTGACGAGTCCGTAGACTGGATAAGTCCCATACTACCAGTGACTCCAGTTCGGTGGTTTGCACCGATTGTGCCTGAAATGTGTCCTTCACTTGCATCACCATCTGCATCACCGAAGCGTCCAAGGTTACCAGAAAGATTCAACGCGCCCTGTTGGAAATACCATACAGCGGCGAGTGTCCCTGTTAATTGTGCCTTGGTTGCGACAGTGTTAGTATTTGGCGCATCGTCTGCTGCGTTAGTGTTTACGTGCCAACCGTCACGTCGGTCGATACCACCTGTTGCAAAAAGATAAAGACCATATGCTGAAGACTTTGTATTGCTAGATGGGTCAGAACCATCCGAAGTCGTTCCATCCAAAGTCCAACCTGCTTCGCCGCCTGTTGCCGCTCTCGGATCCTGGACACCTAAAAGTCGAACAACATTAACTGGTCCACTATTTCTAAGAAATGCCTGTGCCGCATATGCAGCATAAGTTGGAGCGGTTTTGTTACCTTCTCTCCAAGTATCCCCTCCTTGTCCTCCTGGGATTGGATTGCCGAAAACCTCGACGAATTGCGCCATCGACTCAACGGTCAATGGAATCATGCCAGGACCCTTCTCTAGACGACCTATGATCGTTGGACCTACTGCATTTGGTGCTTTTGGTAACTGAGAATTATCGATCTCATTAATAAATACACCGGGTGATACAAATTTAAACTTTTTTACAGACATACTGAATCTCCTTATTAACTAAAGTTAAGAATAATATATTTTTACTCTCTATTAAATAGTATTTTCAATCTCCAAAAGTTGAGAAAAGAAACAAGAAAAGGAATGGGGGGACTATGCCCCCCCTTTAGGTAGGATTATCCGAACTGATGTGAACCGGACAAGTATTGCACAACTAACACGTCAGTGGAGTTCATCGCTAGCCCCTCGTGGATGAAGACTCCAGTTCCGACCTGTGACGTTGAACCAGAAGTTGCAGTCTCAACAAAGACACCTGAGTTCGATCCGTCCCCTGCTCTCTTAGTCGAGTCAGCGTTACCCGCTTCATTTGCGAGTGCCGTTCCGTGCGTACTTGCTTGTGATGCCACTCTGCTCGCTCCATCCGTGTGGAGACGATGAGTCTGAGTTCCACTGCCGAGGTTTTCGAACGTACCCTTACCAACTGAGATACCACCTTCGATACCAGTTGCAGCGTACGTGACCGTAATACTCGCGGTGTGACTAAGTTGACTCGCTCCCGAAACAGCGACCGTAGCTAGTGCACTTGGTAACGACGTATTCATGGCATTGTAGAAGTTCGTCACAACTGTTCTCCAGTCAGTAATTGTAGAGACTGACTCTACTCTCACTTGTCGGAGGTCGCTTTCAGTTCCGAAGGATCCATACGCGATGTTCAGGTTGTTGTCGAACGGTTCAGTAGTGTCTGTACCATCAGACAAGAAGAATAGATAGTTTTCACTACCCGAACTCTTGACTTCAAGGAACTGCGCTGCACCTGATCCACCTGGTCCATATACCTTATCAGTTCCACCATCCTTACCTGTTGATCCAGAGGTGAACATGAACCTGTAAACACCTGGTTGCAATCCGCCTCCGTGACTGTAGTCAATGGTGTAATCTGAATCTCTTGGATTACCCGCTACGCCGTTGCCTCTAGTAAGAAGCAGTCCGTTGAAGAATACTGACTCAGAACCTGAAACCATTCTAGTCTCTGGCAATGAACAAGTGGTATAAAGTGAACCAGACCCTTGTGTTGGTTGAGTTCTGTTAACAATCTTCTTGGTAGATCTAGAGAATATTCTTCTCTTCCAACCTACACTCAATTGACCGTTAGCAAAAACAATACCACCATGAGCGTCAGTTGTATCTTTAACGATGTCATTATTCAAATGCTCTTTCTTAACAACGTCAGCGGTAACAATCTCACTTACCGATAACTTGTCAATGTCAAGATTGTGAGTCGTGACAACAGATCCAGACAATACATCAGTAGTGACCTTGTGAATCGTAGCAGTTGCTGATCCAGACAAGTTAACGAAATCAAGTTTTCTGATCTCCAACTTATCAACATCAATCGTATGCGCATCGACTGTTGACCCTGAAACAATTCCAGAGATTGTCAATGATGCACCGTCCACGTCGTTAGCGGTCACCTTATCTGCGTCGACAGTATGTGCTTGTACCGTAGTACCAGATACTGTTGTGAATGTTGCAGAGGTACCGTCAACGTCACCGATGTTTGCTCTATTTACATCTAGATCAAAAATCTGTGCGAGTGCACCTGATATAGTCTGTGCGTTGAGGGTTGACCCGCTGAAGATCGCATCTTGATTGCCCAACGAAGTGTTGACTGTTATATTGTGGAAAAGACCAGCAGAACCTGAAATAGATCCTGTTACGCCGAAACGTTGCCCTCCGTCACTAACAGATCCACTCAAAGATGCACCTTGAGTTGATCCAATCTTGAATAGCAAGTCAGCACCGATGCCAGATCCTGCGTCGCCCAAGACAATACTAGCAACACCAGTAGATCCTGACCCCGCTGTACCACCGATCTGAAGACCTGCTCCTTCTGTATCAGCACCCACAGAAGCACTTACCGCTGGTAAGAACTGCTTTTGAGGAACTTCAAAATGCTCTGTTGTTGTAATCGAAGATTGAATCTTTCTAGCGGAAAGATCGTCAACAACCAACTTGCGAAACTTAGCAGAAGATCCCGAAACTTCGTCAGCAGTCACAACGTGCAGATTTGATGTTCCAGAAGAAGTGATATTGGTTGAAATAACCTTTTTGAAGTCGCCTGCGTCAGCGTCAATCTTGTGAAGCACAGAAGTGCCAGAAGAAGTAACCACAGTTGCGATTAGTTTTCTGAAGTCGCCTTCGTCGGTATCTGTCTTGTGAAACTGTCCAGTCGCACCAGTTACAACAGTTGCGATTAGTTTTCTGAAGTCACCCTCATCTGCATCTAACTTGTGAATCGATGCAGTACCTGAACCTGAGATCATGTACGCTGCTGCTACTCTTACCTCAGACATTGCAACTCCGCCGATGGTCGCTTCATCGACATCAAGGATGTGAATAGATGCTGTTCCAGACCCTGAGATGATTGCTGCTCCAGAATCGAGACTCAATTTGCCTGTAGCAATCTCGTCTACCGTTGCCTTGTGCATCTGGGAAGTACCAGAACCAGAAAGTACTGTTACGAACGTGTCAGCATACAAGTTCGAAGCGCCACCAAGGTTTAACCAAGTAGCATTCTCTGCGGTCGCTGCTGAACCAGAGGTTATGGTTTGGACAAACACACCTGTGTTATTACCATCACCCGATTTCTTAGTTCCTGCAGCATGACCTTGCTCATTTGCAAGTGCCGTACCATGCGTACTTGCATTAGATGCCACCCTGCTTGCGCCTGCAGTGGCAAGACGATGTGTTACCACCCCACTACCGAGACTTTCGAACTTACCAGCACCGACGGCGATGCCGCCAACAATGCTACCACCTGCGTATGTTACCTCGATTGATGCAGTACCGTTAATGCTTGCAGTCTGATTGTGCGTAACTGTCGCCAATCCACTAGGCAATGACGTATTCATAGCATTGTAAAAGTTTGTTACGACGGTTCGCCAGTCAGTAATTGTGGAGACGGACTCTACCCTGATCTGTCTGAGATCGCCCTCACTACTAAAGTCTCCGAACTGAATGTTCAAACTGTTGTCAAATGGTTCAGTTGTACTTGACCCATCGGAAAGGAAGAATAAATAGTTTTCACTACCCGAACTCTTGATTTCAAGGTATTGTGCCTTACCTGATCCACCTGGTCCATAGACCTTGTTAGTTCCACCATCTTTACCTGTTGAACCTGACGTGAATATGAATCTGTACGTACCTGGTTGTACTGCCACTGCTGGTTTAACAGATGGTACCAACCCAGACGCTAGAAGTTCAAGAGATCCTGACTGAGTTCCCTGTGTTGCGTCCAATGAGTGAAGAATCGCTCTAGACTTAGCATTGATCGTAAGACCTGTCTTTGAGTCAGCAAAGATCTCACCAGTTGAACCAGAGATACCGGTAAAAGCAAAAACAACCTTACCCGCATTTGAAGCAGTCAAGTGAACACCATCTGTGGTGATCTTTGCTATGCCATCAAACCCTGTTCCGTTATTGAACTGTACACTACCTTCTCCACCTCTCGCTGCATTTGAAAGCGATAATGCGGTCTTTAGTTGCGCGAAACTGAAGGACCTAATATGCGCACCGGCAACAGGATCGTTGTTGGCGTCAAACTTGGTCTTGTCACCGAGGATGAAAAAGTCTCCGTTGATAAAATCGACGTGATGTCTTGACCCCTGATTCACATCTATGTGCCCAGGTTGTATTGACCCTGACTGAAAGTCTCCTCTTGTAACTGCACTTGAACCTAACTTAACTGTTGTTACGACACCATCTTTAATTAATGTGGTACCTATTTTTGTTACTGACATTGAATATCTCCTTTTTTGTTATTGTAATAACAAACAAAATAAAACGAAAGGGGGGAGAACCCCCCCCCCTCTCATAACTGAAACTTACGAGATTGTTCCAGATAGATACTGAACGACAAGAATATCATCAGAATCCATACTAAGCGTCTCGTGCAACTCGATAGTCACAGGACCATTACTGCTGTTGTAGTCAATGGTATAGTCACCGTCGACTGGTGGTCTCTGCGTTGCCGGAGCAGGGATCAGAAGGACACCATTCAAGTACACCATCTCAGACCCAGATGCGATGATCGTAGGTGCACCTGCTGCCTGCGCCAAAGACGCAGTGGTGAAGAGTGAACCAGAACCCTGAGTTACAGTTGCCGCTCTGTTCGCGACTGTCGCATCTCTTGAGAAGATCTGTCTGCGCGTACCGATGCTCAAAACACCGTTAGCGAAGTTAAGTCCACCATTACCGTTGTCGATATCGTAAACAATATCTCTGTTAAGGTTTGCTGCTTTAACAACGTCCCCCGTTACGATGACACCTACTGACAACTTGTCAGTGTCAACGTGGTGTGCGTCAACTGCTGAACCTGAAATAACGTCAGATGTCACTTTGTGAATCGTAGCAGTTCCAGAACCTGAGATAGCACTTGTCACATCGAGATCTCTAACCTCTGCCTTGTCTGTGTCAAGAGTGTGTGCGTCAACCGTTGAACCAGAGATAATTCCAGTAAACGTTGCTGACGTACCATCAAGATCATTAACAGTTGCCTTGTCTGCGTCAACAGTGTGCGCCTGAACGGTCGTACCTGAAACAACAGTAAACGTAGCAGATGTACCGTCCAAGTCAAGGATGCTTGCCTGATCAGCATCTACTTCATGAGTTTGCAAGATAGTACCAGATAGTGTATGGAACGTACCTGAAGATCCCGAGAATGATGCTGCTGTCAGTTGCCTATTCACGTCCAATTCTTGGAAGATACCAACAGATGCTGACAGTGTACCAGATACGCCAAAAAGAACTGCATCGTTCTTTCTACCACCAGTGGTTGAAAGTGAGAGACCTTGTGTAGATCCAATCTTGAAAACAAGATCCGAACCTGCACCGCCACCTGCGTTGCCAAGAATCACACTTGCAACTCCATTCGAACCAGATCCAGCGGTACCACCAATCTGAAGACCTGCGCCCTCAAGAGCGTCGCCTGCGGAACCTGATGCTGCTGCAATGATCTGCTTGTTGACAATCTCAAAGTGCTCTGAAGTTGTAATGCTAGACTTATAAGTCCTTGCATCGAGAACGTCTACAACCAGTTTACGGAACTTACCAGAAGAACCTGAGAGTTCATCTGCTGTTACGTTGTGAAGGTTTGATGTGCCAGAAGAGGTGATGTTTGTTGCAACCACTCTACGGAAATCACCTTCGTCAGCATCAATCTTGTGGAAGAGTGAGGTACCAGAGGATGTAACAACTGTTGCAATCGCCTTGTTGAATGTACCTTCGTCGACATCTACCTTGTGGAAGAGTGAAGTACCCGAACCTGTTACAACAGTGGCGGATGCTTTGTTAAAAGTACCTTCGTCAACGTCAACCTTGTGAATCTGTGCTGTACCAGATCCTGAAATGTTTGTTGCCTTGATAACGTTAAATGTTGCATCGTCTACATCCAACTTGTGGAAGGTCGACGTACCTGAACCTGAGATCACAGTTGCTGTAACCTTTCTTGCTGCGAGGACATCTACATCCAACTTGTGAAGTGTAGAAGTTCCAGAACCAGATACTGTAGCAACATATGCGTTATTGAATTTTCTACCTGCTGCACCGAGGTTTAATCCACCGTTTGCTGCTGGTTGAAGTGTTGTAGCATTGAGTTCCAACTCATCTGAACCGTTGATATTAAATGATAAGGTTGTCTTTGCATTTACAGTAAGTCCTGTCTTTGAGTCAGCAAAGATCTCACCAGTTGAACCAGAGATGGCGGTGTATGCGAATACAACCTTGCCGCCGTCTGATGCGGTCAAATGAGTGCCGTCTGTTCTAATCTTTGAGATTGCGTCCATAGCATTTGTGCCGCCTGCACCGTGGAACTGTATATGCCCCTCGTTACCAACTGCAGCGTTTGATGCTGATACTGCCGCCTTTAGGTGTCCGAACGTTACGGTTCTCATGCCGCCGCCGTCGCCCTTAGATGCGGATACAACTAAGACATCCGCGTCGTCGAGATGCGCTATGTCGCTCCTGTCTTGAAATAGGTCTATGTGTCCGACCTGGACTGAACCAGATGCGATCTTATCACGAGTAACCGCTGATGTGGCGATCTTCGTGGTGGTGATAGCATCAGTTCCTAATAGTTTTGTGCCAATTTTTGTTTTAGCCATTTTAATTGCTCCTTAATGTTTTTTATTTTTATTTTCACTAACAAAAACCAACAGCATATTAAACGGACTGGGTTTGTGAATTAAGAGAAGAGAACCTTCTTCAGATTTCTAACGTTATTATCAAACTTACAAAACTCACTGTTCAAAAACTCTAACGAAAGAGCTTGGCACTCACTTAACCTATCATCAAACTCAAAATGAAACTTTCCTGATTCTAGTCGCTTACATCTAATAAGGTTTATTCCCTTAAGTTGCAAGTAAGCGGCGATTCCTATATCAGATGTTATGAAATTCATACTATACCTCTCATCATAAATAGTACCTATTCCTTTACAAACGCTAGATTTCCGGATCCGGAGGCATCTATTTCCACAGAGTACGCGGAAGAGGGGTCTAGTCTGTAGTTTTCTCTAAGGTTTCGTAAGAATTGCTCATTCTCACCTCTAACTTGCTCGATTTGTTCGAGCATGAGATTCTTTTTAACTTCGTGATCTCTCATGTAAATTCCGTAATCAAGGAGTTCAGAGTCTAGTTTCTCTTTGTTACCGAAAAACCTTTGCGTGTCTTCGGTGGTTACGACGACGTAGGTGTCGTCAAACTCCTCTTCCTCTTCCTCTTCTGCTTCGTCTTCCCAGTTTTGAAGTTCTTCTGGATCGACCCCTGCTTTAAGGGTTTCTGCGGCAAGCAGTGCTTTGTTTGCCAACTCTGGATTTTCTTCTTTCAACTCATCCAGCATTCCTAATAGTTTGTTTAATACTGACATCTCTCTCCTCCTTTTAACTAAACATTAACCTTATATATAAATAGTTACTTTTCTTTAAATTATGATTTAACATACGTTATTCTCAAGTTTTCACCCGTGTCTGGTGCTTCTGTAAATTCTATCGTTGTAACATTAGTGATAGTATAATCATTGCCCACTCCAGGACTCATGTAAAGTCCGCCTCTGAAGACCTGTTGAGTTCCATTGACAAACGCCTGGGCAACTGTAAACGTGGTTCTGACTCCGTTTGGACTTTCCTGAAACTCTGTATTTGTCAGGTAATCTGAAAGTGAAATGCCTGTACTTCCGCCAGTAGTTAGGACGACGTTGTTACTTGCATCAAGTGCTAAGTGCTTGCCAGACACCGGCGTGCCTGCACTAAGTCCAGTAAGTGTTACGCTTCCTGCGCCGGTGATATCGTTTGCCTCTACTCTATCTGCATCCATCAGATTAAATGTTGCTGCTGAAGAACTCAAATTATGAATGGTTCCCGTTGATCCAGATATAGAATTAAAGTCAACATCGTTTATTGTCGCCCTGTCGGAATCAAGTAGATTGAGGGTTGCAGTAGATCCTGATATGGAAGTGAAATCAATATCATTTATTGTCGCCCTGTCGGAATCAAGTAGATTGAAGGTTGCAGTAGATCCGCTTATGTTGTGAAAGACCGATTCTGAACCAGATACGAAAAGATTGATTGCTGGTGCAGAACTTGTAAGAACCACATCATTATTCGAATCGAGTGCGAGATACTTTGTAGCGATTGCTGTACCTGCACTAAGTCCAGTAAGTGTCACACTTCCTGCGCCAGTGATGTCGTTTGCTTCAACCCTGTCTGCATCTAGCAGATTGAACGTTGCTGCAGATGAACTTAGGTTGTGTATGGTTCCTGTTGATCCAGATATGGAATTGAAATCAACATCGTTTATCGTTGCTCGGTCAGAGTCCAAGAGATTTGAGGTAAATGTTGATCCAGACATATTATGGTACGTTAATGTAGATCCTGATATTATATCAGTGTTGGTAGTTACCGATGTTAGAATAACGTCGTTGGATGCGTTAAGTGCCAAAAACTTACCAGATACAGGGGTTCCTGTTGCGAGACCAGACAGGGTCACATCACCTGAACCGAGAATATCATTTGCTTCTATCCTGTCCGTATCGGTAAGGTTGAACGTAGCAGTGCTGCCGGACATAGTGTGGTACGTCGCAGAGGATCCAGAAATGACGTCTAAACTTGGGGTTGCGCCTGTTGCACCTCTAACGTTACCAAGATTGAACACTGTATCATCAGATAGAGTAATGATTAACTCATAACTATCATTGAGAGTTACGTTCGTTACGCTTACACCATCGTCTCCCTTAGCACCAGATCCGGCGGCAGTTGAAGCACCGGCAGTGGGCAATCCTGGGACACTCGTTTGTCCAAACGTAGAAGACTGATCATCCTGTCTTTTTGTTTTCCTGACTCTAGTACTAGGTTTGATGCCCTCTAATCCATAAAGTCTACTATTGGCAGTATCTAACTCATCTGCGAGGGCGATGCGCTCTCTGGGAATCTTAACTTCCACTACGCCCTCTCTAACGGAGTAGTCTGGTTGTAGACTGTTCTTGTCCTGTCCCGTTAACCATCCGAGAACCTCCATCCTGACTTTTGTTTCAAATTTTCTTTCTTCGTTTGAAAAGTTTCTAATGTTGTTGTTCTGTGCGAAGTCTTCCTGAACAAATGCTTCATAACGCAGTCGACCTTCTTCGATGATCACATAATTGATACCACCTGGTTTTGTAATAAAGGGAGTAAGCATTTGGTTCATCTGTTCGTGATACTCTGAACGTAGTGTTATTTCATATTGGATGGTAACGTATACTGGCAAAGGTATTGTCAGCGTTTCGTATACCGGTTTTACTGATTGACCAGGAAAGTTTAACTGTCCCCTTCTCCTCTTCGAGTGAGCGTTTTCAAAGTTAGACGTCTTATGTTGATTGAGTCTTCTTGATACTGATATCGATCCACCCTTCACTTTATCTATCGGAGGTATGTTCGCAAACACTGTACCTTTTCTTGATGGGTCTTTAATGATACCCGTTCTCTCGACAGTGATAAGAGGCATAACCAAGGCACCCTCTTTGTCTCGGACCCTCTGGTCACTTTTGCTCTGATACATTCTCTCGGCAGAGGACCATATCACAGGAACTTTTCTGAACCCTGTAGTGGTGACACAATTAATATCCAACGTCTCATTCACAAACTTGTGGAGTGCTGAATCTATTGTCTCCATAGTCGAACGAGGAAAGGGTTTGTCCTCTATTCTTCTGGATTTTGTTGGCCTCTTAACCATTTTCTATCCTCATAATCCATACTTTGCTAACTCTTCAGGAGATAGCACCTCTCTTTCTCTTGGGATCTTAACCTCAACGATAGTTTCGTTGATTACCTTTTGTGGTGTCGCTTGATTGACACCATCGCCGATTAGGTGTCCCAACACCTTTATGCTGAACTTTGTTTCGAACTTTCTCTCCTCATTGGAGAAATTGCTTATGTTGTTATTGTGAGCATAGTCCTGTTGTATGAAACCCTCATACCTGTGGTTCTCGTCTCTTATGATAATATAGTTGATTCCACCAGGCACAGTCATGAACGGAACAACTAACTCGTTCATTTGCTGCTGGTATTCTGTTCTAATGGTTATCTCGTACATTATTGTCACATACACTGGTAGAGGTATTGACACTGTCTTATATACTGTCTTGTCCACCTTGTTGGGAAAATTCAACTGCCCGTGCTTTCTTTGCGCATGAGCGTTTTTAAAGTTTGATGTTTTGTCCTGGACAATCTTCTGCATCGTTGGGATACTACCGCCTTTAACTTTGTCAAGTGCTGGGACGTTTGCCCAGACGGTACCCTTGTCGGTTGGACTCTTGACCATCGATGCTCTTTCAACGGTGATGATTGGCATTATCAGGGCGCCGTCGTCGTCGCGGACTCTTAGATCTCCCTTACTGAGTGCAGACCTTTCGGAAGATGCCATGACGACAGGAACTTTTTTAAATCCCGTACCATTGTGTGCGTGGAGATTCATCTGAACGTCTATAAACTTAAACATTGCTGTATCTATGTTCTCTATTCGAGAATCAAATATTCGCTTGCCTTCATATTCGTTTAGTCCTTCGCTGAAAGGTCTATTGCGTTCCATTGAACAAACCCTCTCTTGCCTTGATGCACTCTGCTGATATTTCCATCATATGCTCTCTTTGACCAAAGATTCTTGTTGGTTCATTCAATGTTGCAATCTCATAGTAAGTTCCCCCATACAGAATGAAATCGCCCTCCCTAACAAAGAGGTTTTGGTCTTCAGTCAATCTCCGCTTATGAAAGTGGACTGTGATTTTTGATAGTCTGTCAACGCCGAGGTTCGTGGTCTCTGTCTCATACCCCTTCCATTCAACCATCGCATAGACACTGATTGGATTGAGGAATGCCTTGTTCAACGCTTCTCCGTATATTGGGTGAAAGTTGGTCTCTTCAATTGAAATAGGATAGTATATGATCTGCTGCCCAATGACTCTTTCTACAAGTTCATCACTGACCTGCTTTACTAGGTCCCTTTCCTTCTTTCCGGTGAACAGTGGCGGCGGTGGAGCATCAGGTTGATTCCATTTATTATCACTCATGCTCTATTACCCCACAAATACCGAATAAGGTATCTTCTGCAGGACCTTCTCGGCATTATCAACCATTGTTGCCTCCTGTTCCGACATCTTAGTGTAAGTTAACTCTGCTAACGTTGCCTTCAGTTCCTCTCTCAAAGAGTTTTGTTCTTCCTTGCTCTGAGATACGAGTTCAGAACCATTGAGGGTAACGCTCTCTCCTGGGATCGGTAATGTCGCGAATTTAGATCTAATCAACCCCAGCATTTCTTTGGACAACGCCAGAGCAAATCTTCTGATCCACTGCTTGCCGATAGAGTTTATAGTGTCATATGGAAGATTCGAAAAAGGAAGCGTGTTCATATTGTTAACACCTTCGAGTCCTGATCTTCCGTTCGTGTCATCCTCTAGATTGGATGCAGGTACAGAGAATTCAACCCACATCTTCCTTGGACCGCCTGTGTATGGCATTGGGAATATTCTTACGCTGTTGTTCCTCAATTCATAGGACCAGTGTGACATTCGTGTGTATATTGCATCCTCAAATGCCAACGCTTGAGACTTGTTCTGCCAAGTTGGTACCAACTGAAAAGTAGAATCGTCTGAGAACTGTCCATAGTTTGACATATTGCCAACAACATTCAACCCGCCATAGTATCCATAAAATCTCCACATTGCACTTGGTGTCTTATAGAACACCTTCTTAACCAAAATTCTTTTGCCGTCTATCTTTCCAACGTAGGGTATTGTCGTGCCTCCAGTGAAATCAGTCACAGACATTCCAGACGTGCCGGTCTCAGTTAATGTTACAGTGCCGTTACCTGGACCACCTGCGGTAGATTGCGTGATCGTAACCACAGCACCAGATGCAGTTGCAGAGATCTTGCCATTTGCATTTAAGCAAGAAGCAAGTCTTGTCGCTGTAAGATCGTTGGTGCCATCGCCAATATCAAACGTTGGGCTGTTCGTATCTGTGCCAGTCGTAGTTGTGTCATTCGCAGTGGCAGTTATTGTCGTACCATCCGTTGTAGTAAATGATATAGTATCTCCGGCATCAAGATCAGCATGTGAATTAATCGTGACGGTCGCTGTTGCTGCAGTGTTTGTTCTAGATGTTATAATATCCTGAAGGTCGTAATCCTGTTGTCCAGAAACAACATCAAAAGAGGCAGAGTATTGTACGGAATCTTTCAGTCCAACTTCTGCGCCCATCCTCTCCGAAACGTTCCTTGAGAAACCATAGTCAAATTTGGGGTATTTAAGACTCGCAGATACAGGTCCTGATGTTAACTCTCCTTTGTGGTCAAACGTGCCTGTAGCATGCCCTAGAAGACTCGGTAGGGCATTACTTGCCTGATGTACGTTGATAAGATAAGAATATTCCAACACTGCTTCTTCATAAGCAGCATATATGTTTCCATCTGATAATTCAATATCAAGAACATCGCCTCCTAACTTTTTATAAGTATAAGCGACCTGATCGACAGCGCCTGATACAAAGTTTCCTGAAAACAATGTACTGCTGTTTTCTGAATATATCTTATATGGTAATAATCTGTTTACGTTACCGTGACTTCCAGTCTCAGGCAAGATACTCTTGCTTGATTTACTGGCAGGTAACAAAGTGGGTAAAGCCATCCATAAGTCCTCCGTGCTTTAGTAAATAGTCTCAAACTCAACAAAACACTTGGGGACTTCTGCTCTAGTTACTCTTCTGTCTTCTTTGTTGCTCTTTTGCGGGTTGCTCTTTTCTTTGTGGGTTTCTTAACCTCGACTGGTGGAGGCACCTCTTGCACGACTGGATCTTCCATTTCCACGACCTGTAACTCAGGTTCTGGAATGTTGGACTGTGTCTGCTTCTTTTCTTCGGTTTGCTCAGGGGTGTTTATAACTACCTGAACATCTTCTTCTTGCTTGATCTCTTCTCCACTTAACATATCGATTTCAATCATTTTTGCTTCCTTATCAAAACCCAAGGTTTTTCTTTGAAGGGCATACTTCTTAGCATACTTCTTCATGATCATTCTTTTTTTACGTTTTCCCATTATCTAAACTCCTTTAACTTAAACTAGTATAACATACTTTTAAAAAAAGATAACCCCCCTTTCGGGGGGTTTATAAAAAAGACTTTACTCTTCTTTCTTTTCTTCGGTCTTTTCAACCTTCTTTGGTTCTTCAACCTTCTTCGCCTTTTTAGGGGCAGGTTTTGCCTTGGACGATTGTCCAATAACTAATGCTCGAAAACTCATGCATTACCCTCCTTATGCGTCAGGCACTGCGTCTGTAGCAATACCTTCTAGTGTAATTAACAACTTTCCAGCATCATAAGTGCCAGCGCCTGCGGCATCGCCTTCAGCGAGAACTACATGCAGTGCTGTGTCGCCAAGGTCTGCCAAGAGAGCACCCTTTCTAAGTCCAACGGTCCACGCAGCGCCGGGATCAACAAGATCTGCGCCGCCAGCAGGGGCTGCACCCTGGTTGTTATCGGCACTTGTGGATATCATGACCTTAACGTCAGGCGTGCCAGTGGTTGGTGCTTCAAGACATGCACACTCTGCATAAGTGATATATCCGTGTGTTGCTTGCGACAGTGTTGCGATAGCGGTGCCGGTGGTAGCGCCGTTAACTGCAATAGTTCTGCCGTCGGTGCCATCACCATGCATCGATGCAGCACCGAGGTCTACAGCAATTTCAGTAATAATCTTATTACCCTCTCTTCTGACTGTTTGTCTTGTCACTCTTGGAGCGTTATCTCCTTGAGTGATCGTGTCTGACTGTCCTTGCTTGTCTAGAGCGACAATCCTCTTTCTACCTAATCTTCTACTACCCATAATATATTCCTCCTATATTTTGTTTTATGGTTACGTAACCCGAACTTCCACGAAATATAACCAGCCACCTCGGTTAAATCTCTTCAAGGGCCAGTGGCATTACGACCCAGGAGGTTATTCAAAGTTATACTAAATAGATTTCAGAAAAGAGAAAACCCCCGCCAAATGAATGACGAGGGTTAAATCTTTTGTTATGATTGACTTACGTCAGATCTTAACTGCTGCCTTCCTCACCGAGGAGACCGCGTACGATAACGAGACCATACATATCTGGTCTAACCATCTGCTTTGCGTAACGAGTCATTACACCCTTACGTGGTACAAAGTCCTCTGTACCGAAGATGGTAGGTGTTACCTGGAGTGGTACGTATGGAGCATAAACATAACCACTTTCAAGGAAAGAGTTACCTCTACGACCAACAAGAACCACGTTACGTGGGAAGTATGGGTCAACCATGACGTCAAACTTCTTGCTGAGTGATCCAGTCTTCACTGCACCGATATCACCACGATCCGAGTCAGCAGTTACGCTTGCACGGAAACCGCTTGTGAACTCAAGGATGTTAGCAACCTCTGGAGAGCAAACAACAAAGTTTGCGCCACCACGAAGTGTCTTTCTGTGGATCTGAGCGCTTACGTCATTGATTGTCTCAATGAGAGTCTCGTACCACTCGCTAACAGTACCGGTGAAGTCAGGTGCTGCTGCTGCTGCACCAAGTTCTGCGCCGGTTGAGTCTACAAAGAGACCTGGAGCACGTGACCAGTAACGAGTACCTGCCTTTGCGCCCTGAATAAGGTCACCAAGGATCTCCTGATCGATTTCAAGAGCAATCTGCTCTGAAAGAATACCAGTCAATTCAACTTCTGCGTCCAAGTTGTGATAAGCATTGAGGTCCTGACCTAACTCAGGAGTCCACTTTGCCTTCAACTTCTTGGTGATCGCGGTAACAGCGATACTGTCAACCTTGATGTCGATCTCTGGGATTCTACCAGATCGAAGTTGTGCTACAGGATCGTTGCCATTAATGTGACCAGCACCTTCAAGTGGGAACTCACCAGCAAGAACTGAACCGACTGAAGAACCAACACCGATCGTGTCGTTCAAAGGATACTTAACTGCAGATGCGTCAATGTGTCCAGCAGTCACGAGGTCACCTGGATCTCCTGTATCTAACAAGAGCGTTAAAAGAATTCCACCATCGGTGTCCTTTCTTGTAAGTCTTCTAACAAGAACAGCGGCATCGTCAAGTGCAGCATCACCGTCCATTGCGATAGTGAGTGCAGTAAGTGCGTTCTCGTTCAAGTTTGGAAGATCCTCTGTAACCTTTGCTGCTGAAATCTTAACAACACGAACCTGTGCTGCGGCAGTTGCATCAAGATGCGCCAAAAGATCAGGATCAAATCGAAGATTCTTCTTATCTGCTGCTGTTAAGTTTGCGCCAGTCTTGCTTGTAACGACGTTACTAAGACCTTGTACGATTGCAGCGTTTGAACCGGTTGGTGAACTGTAAGCAGTACCGAGGTCATAGAAACCACCAGGTCCGCCCTGATCGAAACTCTCGTCAAGGTCAACACCATCGAGAATACCCTTAGCAACCTTGTTACCACCATAGATTGACTCACCAGCAGCCATGCCGGAGCGAGACTCTTCATGGGTGAAATCCAAGAAGAAGATAAGACCACTTGGAAGACTCATGGGCTGAACGCTCACGATATCGTTTGCAATCAATCCACCGAATACTCGGCGAACGATTGGGAAAGCAACTGATGCGAAACCTTCGACATCACCTGCGGACATTGTGGATGCTTCACGAAGAAGCTCCTTTGCTTGGTTCTCAAGGAGAACCGCCATACCGTTTCGGTTTTGCTCGTTGGTGATGCCCTCTAAAAGACCAGTCTTTTCCCACTTTTCGAGAAGTGCTTGACCTTCCTTAGAGACGTCACGTCGAACAATACCTTCGGTTAATTTTTCTAATACAGACATTGTTTGTAACCTCCTAAATAATTAATTTATTAATTTCTGTTTTTTATACCAGCTAATCGCTGCATTCTATCAGCAAAAATATCTGCTGATGTTGTTGTGTTCTTCTCTTCACGAGTTCGAACTAGCAAAGATGATCTTCTGCTTGCCACTTCATTCAACGATTGTGGACTACTTTCAGTTTTGGTAGTCTCCATTGAATTTTGAAGGGTCTCATAGATGACCTTCGCTTCTTTTGCATCTTGTGCCTTTGCAATTGATTCGACAATATTCTTTTTCTGTCGCTCATTCAGGGAGTTACAATCCAAGGTACGATTGATGTACAATAGTTTAGCGTTTGATGTAGTAACTACGTCAAACTTTTCTTTTAATAGTCCAACAGCATTCTGGTAGGTTTCAACCTCCGCTGTTAGATCTTTATTCTCATTTAATATTTCTTCATTGTTCTTCTTAAGAGAGGTGTTTGATTCTTCTAACTTATCAAGTGCTGACTTAAGTGCTTCAAGTTGCTCTTTGATCTCGTCGTCTTGTGCTCTAGCGAGTTCCATTTCCACTGCGTGGTCAATTTCTTCATTAGAAACACCCATAAAACCTCTTTTTTGTGGTTTCATATCTACCTTAAGCGCTTCCATAATGTCGTCTACGAATACATCCTCCAACTCTTCCTCTAATTGAGCAAGGGTTTCGGTTGCCAAAGATTCTGCGTCAGGGGATGACTGAATCTCATCTTCCATAGAGGAAGCAAGTTCTTCATGATCTACTTTATCGAACTCTAAAGCATCGCTGGCAGCAATACCTTCTTCATCTTCGATCTCTCGAATGCGCTTTTCAATAGCATCAAGGTCTAACTCAACCTCGGCAGAATCAGAAGAAGCGATTGAATCCATTGCTTCATCATCAGATTCATCAGAAATGCTTACTTCACCGCTCTCCGGTTCTTCAGAAGCAAGGTCTGCCATAGCATCCATTTCCATGTCGTCCTCCTCTTCTTCTAAGAAAGAAGTAACCGCTTCCTTGATTTGGTCAGAGTACTTCTCGATGACCAGTTGCTCTGCATTTTTAAGTGCAGCATCTTTAAGTGCCTTGGCGTCAATGATTGCTTGTTCTAGTAATGAAGACATAATTTTCCCCTTATATTAAAAATATGTTCAATAATAAATAGTTGAAGTGTTCTTTAAACACCTGAATATTATTATACTACATTGTAGGATTGTTTTTATTATTTTTGAGGGTTTGTTCTAAGGGAGGAAAGTCCGGGTATGGTCATCCTAAGTGGGGCGTATCCAGATGGGTTTACACCTCCAGAAAAAACAATGGTTGGTATACCATGTATGTTGGAAGAAATGGTCTCATGCCCTCCAGTCCCAACGGCACCAGTCTTTGTTATAATTATTGTCGTACCATCCCTAGTTGCTGAAACTAAAGCATCTGCCTCGGACGCTACTCCGTTTATGGCGGTGGTCAACACAGTCGCCAAGTGCGTAGAGTTTGTGGCATCTTGGGTGGTAACATTGACAGGATCTCCTGTTCCATCTGTAGCGCTCATATTGGCAGAATCATTAATGCGAAAAGATATGGATGTGCCGTCATGTTTTATATTGTTAATAGTCAGCAATTGACCTGTTGCAAGTTGCGATATGTCTGTGATATTTACAGTGAATGTTGCCGTGGGATTTGTACCGCCCACATTGCCAGCGGGAGTGTTATTAACTACTAGGGGTTCTTCCTGTAGATCTCTTATGTTGTTAACCACAAAATCAGGTCTTATGGTGTGCTGTCTTTTCACAATTAGAAAGTTGATCCAGCAGCGCGGACCACCATGTCGTTCAGGGTGCCATCGTGAACGAAAGCGATTCTGTCAATGCCATGAAGGGGGACAGTCACCATGAACTTTCCGCTAATGGACGTCCACTTTGCTTCAACATAAACATCGTTAACAGTAACTGCTTCCAGAGCGGTGTCTGCTTGAGCAGGTCGACCCAGTGGCAAGTAAAGTTGAGACCAAGTACCGAAAGCATAGTTGTATGCATACAGTTTTAGTGTGTCGTCCGTTCCATCGTTTTCGATTTGAATATGCAAGAACCTTTGGTTTTCAGTTGAGTAACCGTTCTTGCCAGCATCTGCAGAGTCGATGCCGTCGGCAAGGTCACCAACAGCAATGGTTGTGACTGCGCTTGCGGTCTCTTTGCTTGCGACGGCACCATCTCGCTTTAGTGCCTTTGGTCGTCGGGTTCTGCCCCAACTCTGATGTGTGTGGAATCCTGATGTTGTGCTCATTTTAAATCTCCATTAATAAATATTAGTCTTTGAACTTATCGTTAAACTTTCTTGTTGATTCTTGAGAGAGTCTTTTCTTTCTTTCCTTCTTCAACTTTCGGATCTCAGACTTCGGAGTGAATTGACTGCGGTTACGCACGGCGTCGATTAGACCCTCTTTCTTAGTCCTCTTAACGAAGCGACGAATCATCTTCATTTGGTCTTCGTTGTTTTTTGGTTTTACTTCAAAATTTACTGGTTTGCTCATTTCTTACCCCTTATTACTTTAATGCATTCCATTTGCTGCCGAAAGCGCCAAGCAATCCATCGATGCTGACTCCTGAATCTTTCGGGTCTAAACCACTTAACGGTGAGTGAGAGGGTGAAGATCCTGCTCCACCACCACTAGATAGTGGTTCTGTCCCTTCAAACACGTTAACTCCGCCGTAAGCTTCCTTGCCGACTGCTGCAACCATCTTGTTTCTTGATTCTTGTAATCTCTTGGAAACCGCTTCGGTGTTTCTCTTTGGTACAACAACCTCTTCTTTCTTTTGTTCTACGATTGGTTGTCCCATACCGGACACGATCTCCGCTACCAATGTCGATAGGACACCTTCTTCAAATATCGCTTCCTTAATGCACTCCATGACGAGTGGTTTCAGAACTTTCTTTAATTTGTCTACTTCTTGTGCTTTCATTTTTGTTTTAAAATACTTCCCATTAAAATGTTAATCTTATCGACCTTTGTTAAATCTCTTGTCATATCTTTCGATTCGTTCACCTGAGACATAATGGCACCCGGTGTCGATGGGTCAGAAACCATGTCGAAACAAATAAGTTGAAAATCATCTTCTACTAAGGTAACACCGTTTGACTCCCTGACAGAACCCATGCCTCTAGAAGAAATACCACAAGGCACTCCTGCCTGGACTAGACTCTTCAAGATCATTCCTGATGGAGTGGGTAAAACTTCGATCTTACCCATTACTTTGTTTTCGTCCATCCATATCTCAGTAACAATATGTGATGCATTCTGAAGATTTATAACTGAAGACTCTGGGTGATCTAGTTCGCCCAATGCCCTTCTTTGTTCCACCAATGCTTTGTAACGCTCAACTTCTCTCTCAAGGAGGGCGTGAGGATACACTCTACCGTTGTGGTTCTTTGTTTCCGACATCTGCATGACGCCAGTTAGAATCGTAGCACCTTGCGCAACTCTTCTCTTCTCGTCTTCTGTCAGGAGGTCTTGGCATATGCCGCCCTCACACAATTCAAAATATTCTCTTATTAACTTCATTTTCTATCCTCGATGCGGGGGTCACCCGCCTCAGTTACTTGCCACTACAGCAACGTCTGACTTTCTGTAACATCCAACGCTTCATAACTTACTCCCTCTCTATCCTTATTTGGAGACCATAGTCTGTCACAAGCATACTACAAATGTAGCAAACAATAGACGAGTAGCACCCCAAAACGAAACCCGTGACCAACGAATGGTCAAACGTAAATAGTTCCGTGTAGGGACTTATCGCCCACAAAAAAACACCGGTCCAGAACCCCGTACACATAGGGCATCGAAATAGGTCTCCAAACCAACCTTCACTTGGTCTAATCTTATTAAATATTTTTCCGAAAACTAAAATCTGAGTCATGCCAAGACAGGCAATCGTGTAGGTAAGCATTACTTCTCCGTCATTTCCCTCAGAATAGAATACATGTACTGGTATCCGTATGGGCGGACCTGGTGGTCAAGTGTTCCTTTCTTTTGATCGTGAGGTACTTCACCAAGTTCAGTACTGTCAATCTCGTCGGGTTCAAGAAAGAAGTCTTGCAAATTATCTTTATACATCTCTCTTGATTTCATGTTAGGTTCTTCTTCCTGTAGGAAGTTAAAAACTTCTAGTAGCGTAATCTGAAAACTTGATACTGTTTCTTCTACTGATTTTAAAATATCCGCCTCCAAAGAAGCATGCACAGATCCAGATTTGATCGAGGCGCGATCTAGAACGCCCAAACTTGCAAGCGTCTCTAACAAGGTCTTTTGGGCAAAGTAACACTCCTCTGATATGGTATTCTTCGGAAACGTTGAAAGTCTTGATTTTTCACGGGATACAACTATATCAATAAGATCATGGTCGAATATCAGTAAGTCACCATTAACCGCTTTTCGTGCTTCGCGAAAAGATATTTGCTTTGTGACTGGTTCTGCGTCCTTGTTACCACGAACAATATTGATTTTAAGCATCTTCCAACTCCCTAACTAGGTCTTGTATCTTAAGTACCTCTTCGACCATTATATCATCAATTTCTTTATTTTTGTATGTTTCTAGTTTTTCAAGAACCTGCTCAAATCTCTCCTTGAGTTGATCGTTCTGCAACGCCTCGTCACCACTATGAGAAACCAATTTGTTTTTTAAGTCAGAAACTTGCTCATTCATATATACCTTCAATCCAATAGAGTTATCCGAAAATGAAGCAATATAGTTTGTTAGGAGATCTTTTTGGTTCTCTGGGAGGTCCGCATACTTCTTATTGAAACCTTCTACGAAAGTCTTGTAAGTAAGATTATCGACATGCTGTTGTTCCTCCTCTTGTTCAGAAGTGAGTGACTCCACCATTTTCTCTTCTAAGATCATCTTTTCTTTAATGGATGTCTTGTTATTGAATATTCCATACACTGTCGCAAGACTTTTATAATTCGGTACGAAGTTACCGAAGACACCAGAGGAAAGTCGATAGTTCATCTCTTTGATCAATTTATTTTGAGATTTAAATATATCTTGATCACTCAACCCCTTGTACCTCTGCTTCGCCTCTTGCAGCATCTTTTCTGCTTCGGACTTTGATAACTCCTCGGTCTCAAGAACTTCACGGTAAATCTTCAACTCTTGATTAAGTACGGATCCTTTTGCAAAGTTCTCTTTGATAATCTTTTTTACAAGAGTTTGCCTTGCGGTGTTCTTCTTTACAACTGCCTTAATATACTCTCTTGTGAGGGTCTCGAACAAAAATGCTGTGTTTCTTTTTTTATTATGCTTCAGTCTCATTTTTAGGTTTCCTGTTGTTTAGTTCGTTGATAAGGTTTGCCACTTCCCTGTTTAAAGAAAATATACTCTCCTCCTCATTATTATAAGTAGTGTCATTGGACTCCGAAAGTCTTTGCTTATCTTCCTCAACAACACCTCTAGATAAAGATTTTAACTTTTTATACCCAGGTACAGTCCTATATGACTGAGTTCTGCCGCCGTGGTCACGTTTATCACGTTCGCCGGTTGCCTGTTTTGTTATGTGAATCTTACCTTTCGACCTCTTGTGTTGAGCGTCGTATGTGTCTTCTCTGGATCCCGGTGCTGCCAAAAGAGGACTATCGTCTGCTGCTGGTTCTTCCGCTTCTGCATCACCCATGCCCTCAAGTCCACTTAGGTCGACACCTGTTCCGCCATCCGTGCCAAGTTCATCAGATCCAAGCATATCTTCTTCTGACCCTGATCCATCAGGTGTTGCATCTGCTTGTGCTTGCTCGGATGCCGCTTCTAGTCTAGCGTCGAACTGTCGGTCGTAGTACATTTGCCTCTGGTTCTTAACAAACTCTTCTTCCGTCATGTTAAACAGATGAGATGCAATCCACTGTCGACTGAAATATCCTTCTGTGGCGGCAGATGCTACATCAAACTTTGTCTTCCAATGTTCCAACTCTTGAAGTTCAGCAATCTTCGAGGGACTGTTCAACTTAAGTTTGAAATTGATCAAATCCTCCCCTCGATACCCGAGAGTGTAAAGGTGAATAACACCAATCTTTTCCATCTCGGTCACAACCGATCTTTGCAGTCTCTGGACTGTTCTTGCAAAGCGGATATCTTTCTGTGCAAGCGTAGTGGCATCTTCGCCACCACCACCACCAGCATCTGTGCTGGTCAAGTAAGACCCTGGAATCTTCAGTGCTGAAAATAGTTTATCTCTCAGGTACTTGACATCGTCGATGTCACCGGTGTACGTGCCGCCTGGAAGACTCTCTACCTTAGAAGACGAACCTGCACGTGTAGGGATGAAATAATCTTCATCAACAGACATAGGGTTGTATCTCAAATCGACTCGCCCTGAGTTAGGATCTACAACCTGGTTTCGCTTCATTGACGTCATCACCTTCTGCATGTATTGCTCTATGTCTTGAGGTGGTATTGCGCCCACGTCGATATAGAATACTCTTCGCTCTGGAGACCTGACGATACGATACGCCATCATCGCGTCTTCAAGTAAGGTCAGTTGACGCCATATGCGCCTCGCAGGTTCCAATACCGATGTGCCATATGGAGTGTATTTGTCGTTCCCCAGAATTCTAAAGTGACCAATCTGCCAGTTTTCGAAGGTCAACCCTGCAGAGTTCCACTGAAACTGGCAATAGTTTGGATTTGTTTTATCTTCACCCTCCAGTCTTTCCAACTCTTGTCCAGGTAATCCGATAACGCTCTTGATACCCATGACATCGTCGATGTCTAAGTATAAGAAGAAATCTCCATACTTAACCATGGTTCTGCACCAACCAAAAATGTTATACTCGATGTTCATTATATCAAAATAAAGGGCGGATAAGATTCCCTTGATTTCTTCATTGTTGCAGTCGATCGTCATTAGGGGCGACATGGCGCTATGATTCGTCATTTCGTCGGCATATATGTCTATTGCTGATGCGATCTCTGGTGTATATTCCATTTGATCGAAATCAACATATCTCTCCAATCTGTTTTGACTACTCTGCGCTCCGCCGTAAAGACCAGCAAACGGATTGTAGTCCATTCGCTTAAACTGTTGTCCACTAGCAGATGTAAACTTACTAGCATATTTGTCTAACTGCCTTCTCCTAAGTCGTCTCGCTGTTTGAGTCCTGTAATTAACAATCGGACCTGATAACAGTCTTGTTAACTTCTTGAACAGATTACTCTGTGCGTTCTTCGGATTAGTTTTTCTACCGCCTGCCATATCGTTTATCCTTTAAACAACCAAGGAAACTGATCATAAGTATGTGAATGCTTCTTTTGCTTTTCAAAGACGCTATCACCCTCGTAACCGTGCATACCTTTTATTGTTGTATTCATTTTAGTTTTTGCTGCAACCATTGTAGCAAGAAATGCTTTATTATATTCTATGTTTCTTTTGTTCTCTATCAACGCTGTATCCCTCACCCAACAACCGATTGCGCACGCCATGATTAGATCATCATTGTAAGAACGCATTGCTTCGGGTCGTCCATTGTTCCAGACAAATGTCTTCATCTCATTATAGAGACGAGGAGAATTTATCGTAATTAGTTCATTTCTTACAAATTCTTCAAACTTTGCCACAATCAATGGTCTTGTCTTTTGACTAGTCGTAAAACCAGCAACAGCGTTGGACGCTGTTTCTGCTGTGAGTTGGTCTACATACTCATGAGAAGACTTGATTGAATGGTATACATTAGGATACTGCATTTCTATAAGTTTGTCAAGTACTGCGAACCCAACAGTGTTATTCTCTACCACTATCATACAATCTCCATACTCTCTTCCTGCATTGAATAGAACCTGGGAAAACAAATCTGGAGTGAGTCTACCCTGATATTCTGCAACGATTTCCATCGTAAGTGTGTTGAAGATGTGAAATACAGAATAGTCCTTCCCATCCCCTCTTGCAACATCGGCGCTGAGTAAGTATGGGACGCCTGGTTCTGCTTCTTTCCATATCCAATAGTTTCTATCAAAACCTGACTTGTATTTGGGTTCTGTCATGAATTCTCTTATAGACTGCATCTTGTCTGGATGAAACACTGTTTCGCCTGACATGTTGAAGTTGCACTCCAACTCTTGAGCAATCTGCCTCCTAGACATATTCTTTGTTTCTTTTACAAACCATTCCTGGTCTCTATCTGGATGGACCTCCCAGGGCAGATTCATAGGAAAGAAATCATTAGATTGACTTTCAGAATCTACGTAAGTTTTATGAAACCAGTTGCCAACGCCATTAGGCGTCGAGAGTGCGATGCAGCGCCCACCCGTTGACAAAGTGGGGTATAGACCTGTCCACAACTCATCAAGACCCTCTACGTGCGCTGCTTCGTCTATAACGAGCAAAGAGAGTGCTTCTGAACGTCCTGCGTCGCCTGAAGTAGAGGATGCCTTGATTTGAGAACCGTTGGTTAGTTCAAATGATGTTCTGTTGTCTACGGATACTTGTGCTATCCTTACCCACTCAGGACAGTTTCTCAATATCGTCTTTACCTTTTTTACTAGGTTTGCAGCAGTGCCAAACTTTGTAGCAAGAACAAGAACATTTTTTTCTTTGTGGAACATCATCAACCAAACAACGTATGCTGCGGTCACTGTAGACAAACCTAACTGGCGTGCTTTGAGAACAATATTAAATCTATGATCCTCAAAGTTTTTTAGTGCATCCTTCTGAAATGGGTATGTCTTAAATGGTATCAAACCCTTGAGCGGGTGTGTTATCTTCGCATAATTAGAAATGAAGTAGTCAGGATCTCTACCAGACTTTACTATCTCTCTCATTATTTCTTTCTTGGTTAGGACTGAACTCATTTCTTCCTGTTTGTGAAATCATATGCCTTGAAAGATTCGAATGGGTCGGACTTTCGCTTGTCGTTGGGGGTCTTCTTTGCTTCCGGTGTTGATGGAATATCCAACCCTGGTCTATCAGGTCTTTGTTCATCGATTCCACCAATCTTAAACCTCTGTACTGCGGTTACGAGAGTTCTAACTCTAGATACAGGTTGTACTAAAACTTGAACCTCGCCCTCTGAGGTCAACGTAAGACTTGATTTCGTTAACGCACGGTACTCCTTTTTCAAGAATGCAGCGACGTCTGAAATCATACTAGACACATCGTTTTCCAGAGTTCCACCGTACACTTCCTTGAGTTTGATCTCGCTAGAATAAGTTACACACAATTTATGTCCCTCAAACTTTACGCCAAAACCGTCCATGACTCGTGAGTCAATCAAGGGATTGGTGTCTTCGTCACCTTCCCTTTTTAAACCGATCTTTAAAGGTTCGTCGTTCTCATCCAGCGCACCATCGTACTTCTTCGATAGAACCTGTGAGATGCCATTAATAATTTCAAGTGTTGTTGCCATTAGTTTGCTCCTTTGTGGGTCTCCATCCCGACTTCCATCTTTCTTCCCTGCCCTCTATCCATTGCACATAACATCCAAAACAACATTCGAACTTTGCCATGTACAAATCATCTTGTGCAGAGAACGAATAAGACTGACAGACTGGACATTCCCTTTCGTTTTCTCTAGTAAGTAGTTTTTTTGTAATCAAAAAACCTTTGTAGTTTTCTTTAGATTTCTTCTCATCTTTAAAAAACTTTCTTTTATAAAATTCTTTTACTTCTTCTTCGTGCTTTTTCTCTTTTTCGGGAGTCCAATATTTCTTTGGATTCTCTATTGTCTCCTCGCCCCATCTTTGAGAGATCGCCTTTTCAAGTTTCACAACGAAGTTTGGATCTTTAGGATTTTTCATCTTCCTACCAAAACCCAGATGCCCAACACAGATGTAGCACCTACAACAAACCCGCCTGCAGTGAAGAGATACCAGTAGTTGTTTGGTTGGGCGAGAGCAACCTTTTCTAGTTTTTCTATTTCCTGATTCTTTGACTGAATGGTTGTATCCAACTCATCTTCCAAACTTTGAATTCTTAAATCAAGATTACTAATCTGAAGATGGTATTTTGCCTTTAATTTGTCAACTTCTTTGCCAACCTTTAACTGACACCGTCCATCTTCCTGTTCTTTGTCTGCAATGATCTTTGCCATTGCTCGTTCAGTCAAGCACCAACCATCATAAGGAGCGGGATTGCCTTTCGCAACTTTTGAGACGTCTTGTGCCAGTATAGAAGTAGAGAAACTAATTAAAGTTAGAAAAATCAAAAAGTTCTTCAATCTTTTGCTTAACAACATCAGGGTTTCCTTTCGAGTCTTCGACTATTTCCTTGACTCTTTTCTTGTTTGCTTTAGTGATTTTAACATTTTTATCACTATATTTTTTCTCTATCTCTTCTAGTGTTTTGTGATACTCTTTTATATTATGATCTCTTTCAGAAAGTTCTCTCTTGTGGTTCTCTTTGAGTTCAACTATCTGCTTTTCGTATGATTCCTTTCTTGCTGCCAAGACGTCCATTGCCGCTTGTGCATTCTTTCTAGAAAGGGCCCATATAATAACAGACCATACAATTACGAGAGGAACTTTCCAGTTTTCTCGTAACCAGATCCAAGTAAGTTTTATGTGATACATTTTAGATTATTTTTGCCCGTGCTTCCACTGCACCGCTAAGTCAACTAGTGCCTGTGAACCAATATAGGCAAGAGTGACGGCAACCCAATCCGATGAAGTAAGAGATCCGCCCACTGCCAATCCCGTGGCAGTTAACCATGCCAAAAACTTCCTAGAAATAAATCGCTCTACATGTCTGTCAGCAAATGATTTTAGTGCTGTCATAATGTTACCCTCCTTAGACGCTAACATGAGCAAACCCATCTTTCTTTTCAATGACGATTTGCATATCTACTGCGTCTTTAAGAGTATCTAGGTGCGAGATTAGAATAACAGTCTTAAAATATGACTTAACCATGTCAATTATTCGCACAAATCCTTCCATATTTTCTGCATCCAGAGCAGTTCCTGGTTCATCTAAAATAAATATATCTGGTTTTGGTAAACTAGATACTGACAAGAGAGCGAGTCGTATTGCCATTGCAGCAATTGTTTTCTCAGCACCCGATCCCATTTCAATCAAGCGGGCGCCGTGCTTGGGGTGTTTGATAAAAATGTCCAGTCTCTTTTCATTGTTCTCGATAAAGACATCGAAGTCAACGACACCAGTCAAAACCTTTGCGATCTCTTCGTTGATAGTCGGCAACCTATCTTTTATAATGTCGTGAGATATACCATTGTTATGAAAACACTTCATAAACAAATCGTATGCTGCAAACTCGGTTCGCAGAGTTCTCAACTCCTCTTTGCGGTTCTGCAGTTCCTTTACTTGTTGTTCAAGGGATCCAACTTCTCTCAGGAGAGAGTTTGTCTCTTTTTTGCAATCGCTACACTCCCTAGTGTATTTCTTGATATCAGTTTGAAGTGACTTCTTGTCTGAAAGCAACCCTTCAAGATTCTCTATTGCCTCCCTATTATCTTCATACTCACTCATCTTAGAGTTAAGTTTTTCTAGTATCGTAGTTTCTTTAAATATACTACTCTCAACCCTTTCTAATGACATCTCTGCCGTAGACAATCCTTCCAACACAGACTCTTGCTTCCCCTTAAGAAGTTCAAACTTTTCAGTATAATACAAGACATCGTCTGGATTCGTCGCTGCTACTTCTTCTCCCAAAGAGTTAATACTTCTAGCAATATCCGCCATGAGGTCTGACTTAATCTGTACTAGTCCAGATGCGTCGTGGGCGTCCTTTATAAACTTGCAACTAGGAAACGAGTCGCCGCAAGGAACTTCAGACAATAGATCATTCCTGATCTGATTCTTTGTCTTCTCTTTGGACGCTGTCTCTAGTTGTTCGATGTATTGATCTATCTGGTCTCGGTTTTTAATTATGCGAGTCTTCTTTTCCTCATACGTGTCAATATCGAATCCTGACAAGAACTCCGTGATTTCCTTGACCCTCTCTTTTGAATTTTCAACTTTCGAAGTAAGACTTTCTTTTTCTTCTTCAAGTCCATGAAGATTTTTTGTTCTTGTCTTAATTTCCATGCCAACCTTGATCGGGTCGATGATTTCAGTCGGAGCGGATTCAATCTTAGATCCAATGGAATTAACTTGTTCACGTAAACTCTCCACTCTTTCCTGAAGAGTTTCACATTTCTCCTGATTCTGTTCCATCCTTTCAGTTTTCCGTAAAAGATTTGCTTCTGTTTCCATAATCTGTTCATCATAATCAATACCCTCCAATCTCTTCAAGGCACCGCGAAGGTCCTTTGATTCTTCTTTTGCTTGTTCATACTTTCTATCAAACACCTGCAGGTCTAAGAATTTTGCTAGTGCTGATTTTCTCTTGGCAGAACCATCTACGATAAACCTTAATGAGTCTAACTGTGTTGCCATGGACGTGATATAAAAGTCGTCGATGGTTCCAAAATACTTTCTAATGTTCTTATCGGTGTCTGGTTTACTCATTGCGTTTAGGCACAAAACCTCTCCAGAATCTTCTTCGCAGGAAAACTCCAAACCAGTCTCTGCGCCGGTGGCACTTTTCTCGCTTCGTGATGCGTTGCGATCTACCGTATATTTCTTATCAGCAATACTTATTACTGCTTTTGCATAGCAAGAGTCCGAGTGCTCATTGATAATATTAGATATCTTCGAAGACGCCTTAGAAGTTGTATTGTAGATGGAATACAACATGCTATCAACGATTGATGACTTACCAGAGAAGTTCTTTCCAAAGATACCGACAGTTCCCGTCAGTTTTGTAAAGTCAATACTGTTCCCTTGTCCATAGTTAAACAACCCTCCCCACTCCAAAGATTGCAGACTCCAGTTAATGTTTCTGTAAACATCCTCTTGTTCCTGTGCTATCTTGCTCAGTCTAGAATTAAGTTCGAAAACCTTCTGGAGCACCTCGTCCTCACACTTATAGTCTGCAAGAAATTCTGATATTAGTCTATTTTGAGTCTTAATGTTTCTTAAGTCTTCATATTTTAGTCCGCCGGCCTGGACTGGAACTGATGCCGTCGACACTTTGTTAGTGTACCTAAGACTCTCTGGTTTAAACTTAAACCTCGCTATGTCTAGACTCTTTCTCCAGAGATCTGGAGTAAGGTTATTCTCAGCAACTAATCTAATACGGGACCCCTCAGGAACGTCAACATCGGGCAAAGTTCCGTCTTCGTTTAATGCGAGCGTCACGTAAGGGATAGGATTCTTAAAAGTTATCAGCTTGTTAGAAAACTCGTCCTTACTCTCGATATCCCAAAGCAAATAACCTTTGTCTAGTGTTTCTCCAAAGTTTTGCTGAACGGTCGAACCTGGGTACCATATTCGCCCTGCATCATCCAACTGTTGAGTCTTGTGTATATCGCCCAAGAAAGCAAAGTCAAACTCTTCAAAAATTTCGATACCGTGATCTCCACCCAGAGTCCAGTTACTGTCTGTTCTTGATTTGCTTATCGCGCCGTGATACAGAGCGATATTAATTGAGTCATAGTCAGATGGGTCAACCCAGTTCTCTTCATCGAAAACAGATAACACATTTAAACAAAACTTGTCGTCTATTCTTGTCTCTCCTGCGTTTTTAAGCAGGTGAATGTTCTTATTATTCATCGCCCTAACGATGGGAGAGATGGCGTCCTCTCGACTGCTGTTAGTCAAGTTGCCATCGTGATTACCCAAAATAATGTAAGTCGGAGCGATCGCTGCTAAATTGGCAAAGAACCTTGTTGCCATATCGACAAATTCTGGTGATATCTGTGTTTTAGTATGAGCAATGTCACCACAGTGAATTATATAATCTACCTCTTCTTCTTTTAGTGATTGATACAACTGTTTAAATACTTCATTATACTCATAATGAAATCTAAGGTTGCGAATATGTGTATCCGCAATGTGAGCAAACCTCATCTATCCTCCGATGCTTTTAGATATTGATGTTTTTGTTGATGTGATTGAACAATCTTTCTAAGAAGTTTATTTTTTGGTTCTCATTTAAACTTTCCAGTTTTTTGATTGCCTGCTCCGCTGCCACGAAACCTTCGTCAGAAGTATCAAAGGATCTTTCGATCTCTTCGTTGATCAAGTTCTTGAGTTTG
>TARA_R110001599_G_scaffold589_3_pt1 | contig 38319 bp, 49 predicted proteins | sample TARA_R110001599 | Tara Oceans TARA_R110001599 (sample SAMEA4398360) | marine metagenome | biome: Polar Biome; feature: [MES] marine water layer (ENVO:01000295) within the mesopelagic zone...; material: water (ENVO:00002006), including particulate matter (ENVO:01000060) such as...... | reverse complement strand
GAGGACCCCTCACAGGAGGACCCCTCACAGGAGGACCACTAGTTGGAACTTTTTTTTTGTACTCATAAATTGCCCTCTCCAGCCCATTCTTAGTCTTGTAAGATGAAGTGTTCTTCATACCAAGTGACTTTGCAAGGGTTCTAAGATCCTCGACATTGAGCTTGTCTCTCTGTTGCATTCTCACTTTGTTGAGAAGCTCATTCTTACCTCTATAGTTTCCTACTGAAAACCCTCGTGAACCAGCCCAAGACTTAATTGATGACTCATTACCGTACCTAACTTTCCTCATCAACTCCTCATAGTCCTTGAGGCGAGGTGTGGCTGTGGGTGGTAACGGAATCCTTCGTGATGGTGGCGCTGGTGCTGGTGCTGGTGAGGTACTTATATTGCGTCTAGGAGTTGGACCACCAATTGGGGGACCAATGCGCCGTGGGATTGGTTTCAGATTGTTGTTGTTGGATGGTCTCAAATTGTTATTGTTGTTGGATAGTTTCAAATTGTTATTGTTGTTGGATGGTCTCAAATTGTTATTGTTATTGTTGTTGGATGGTCTCAAATTGTTGTTGTTGTTGTTTTTCTCAACCTTATTGGGAGTTAAACGCACCTGAATAGGTTCTGGGACACCTGAAGCCTTGAGAAACTCTGTTATGGACATAAAGAGCATAAACTTGGTTGCATCCTTCTGAAACACGCCGAGCTTTCTAGCTAACCTCTGAAGTTCCTTGAGCTTTGGATTGGAAAACAGACTATAAAAATCGCGACCAGATAAAGGAGTATCACGAGGGTAATACACACCCGCGGTTGGGTTCACCTTCTGGTAGCGCATTGGGGGCAATGGGAGGTCATCGCCTGAGCACTTCTGGAACGCGTTGCAGACCTTTTTACGGTTCATCTGTGCTGCATTTTTCTTTGGTAAAGCGTACTGGGATCGTACCAGGAGGCGTAGGTCATTGACATTAGTCAATGGATTACATAGTTCCATGTTATAAATAACTGATATTATAATTATTTATAGCATTCCTTTGAGGTACAGTTTCATTGTATCGTCATAAGACATATTGAAATCATATATATTAACGTCACCAACAGGTATCCTGACGTGATTGTAGTCTAATCCTGGGTCTATCCTATTGGCCATAAATGTGTTTACCATAGCCTTTGTAAAATCAACCATATTTGAAATAGTGTTCTCTGAACCAGTATCAAATGATAAACTCAACCTTAAAACATCCTTAGGATCTTTATTCAAAAAAGGTGCAAAGGGGTATCTCTCCTGTGTAGCTCCATCAACATAGAGCCTGTCATTATATTGATAGGCTGAGAACAACAAGGGGACTGATATACTCATACAGATGGCATCAATAACTGACATAGTGGGATGACTCTGTTTTGAAAAGTAATCAGTCCTATTGAAATTGAGGCAGAATGCGGGTATATGAACATCTCTCTCAAGATCTGCGAATGTTGGGTCGCATTCCAATATCTCTTTAAGAATAGCCTTTATAGGTTCGTGTGAAATGAAACCATAATTCTTAAAAAGAGACTTGACATTAACTTTTGACAAACTTTTATTATCAGCACTGAGTAATTTTTCTAAAATCTCATCAGGTTTGAAACCCAATGATATCATCACACCCAGTAAAGAGCCACAAGACGCCCCTGAGAACTCCTCGAAGTCATCAAGTTTGTCCTCAATACTTTTAAGATATCCAAGGTATGTGTATATACCCATACCCCCAGATCCTATGATGAGATACTTCATTCCTTTATCTAATAGAACTGAGGAAACTGCTTGCGAAGAAGCGCGAACACCACGGCGAACACCAGGGTGTGCAGGATGATCGCCTGCATGCTGGTCTGACCGGACATAAAGACGCCGCCCTGCCCTGGTGGCAGAGTAAGCAGGAGACCTGGGCTCAGGATGATAAAGAGAGCGGTGGTCACGATGAGGTCGTTGCGGGTAAGCACCAGACCCATAGAGCGTGCAATCAGGTTGTATATAACCAGGAACACACCGGCGTGGAAAAGCACTGCGGCGTTGGAGGTCTTCATGGTGCGCAGAGAGTTTGCAAGCGAGTTGCGCCCTGGGATGCGGTCTGGGAGCTGCAGGAGCAGACCTGGGCTGAGCACGGCAAAAAGCGCTGCTGGAGTGAGAACCTTTGGGCTTGACAGGTCGAACATTTACAATATGCTACTAAAAAAATTACGTAGCCCTGTTGCTTGGAAATCCATTTGAGAACTTGTAAACGAATTCACAAAAATCATTAAATGTAGCCTCACCCATCAGATTCGTAGTAAGATACGAGTCCTCGCGATATGCCCTGAGTCCCATCCACATATTCAAAAGGTCATTGGAATACCAATCCATCCAGTTCTGAATATCAAGGGGTTGTGGTTCATCATAATCATCATCATCACTATATTCATTGTATGCATTCTCATCAACAAAGTCTGTTGAAGGCATCCTGTTGCTTTTACTTTTACTTATTCTTTGTCCTTCTTGTTTAAGCCTGTAAGACTGATAACATCAGACTCCTTTTCTTCGAGTGTATCACGGATACAGTTCATAGCACGCTCAACCTGAGTCTCATCATTCTGGAAGAATATCATAAGGCCGCTCTCTACAGCCTTCTTGGTCATAGACCCCTTCGAAACCTTCTTCCTGAGTGAAACCTTACCCTTCTTTAGATTGACAGTATCAATCTCGGTATTCTTCATATAACCTGCTATGACCTGCTTGAGGTCCTTTTCGCGTGTGTTTAAAACCTTCATATCCTTGCGAGCCTCTGTAAGCTGACGCTTGAGTTCAACCCAATCCGCCATAGCCTTGCGAAACTCATTACTGATCTCAGACATTTGTTAATCTAAATAATATATTTTTTAAGTAACTAGTTTAACTACAGATCTTGCGCTGCATAAGGTCTGGCACGATGGTCGAGTTGTTCCACACAAAAGCCTGCTTGGGGTTTGGTGGGTCGGCGCGTACCTGCTGGTTGGAGTTACGGAGGGTGCCACCCAGGGTCTCTGGGAAGCCAATCTGCTGACGGGGGTCAAGGAAGTTCTGACCCTTGAGGATATCATCTGGTGCAAACTCACCAAAGTCCTCCTGGGACGCAACCTCGCGTGGTAAGAGGGAGGACGCAAGACCAACACCGCTGTTTTGTGCGCAGGAGCTGCTTAGGTCAATGTCGGTGCCCTCAAGATCCGAAGGTGCGTAACCGCCACCCAGAGTGTAGGTGGACTTCTTGGCCTGATGCTGGTTGCTGAAGAGCATCCACACAATTACTGCGGCGATTGCGATAAAGAGGAGGGTCTTGTTGTTACCGAGCTTCATCATATTTACTATACAATGGATAATTTTTTTTCGGGAGGAGCACTCAATCCTCCTGGAACATATATTCATTTGGGTATGCAGGCTTGGGTGGGGGTGGAGTTGGGTGGACGCGAATCTGCGCAACCCGCCAATCAACCTGGAAATTCTTCTTAGCAAATGCTACACCTGTATACTCCAAGATAACATCACACGTTGTGTTCTCCTCTAGCTGCTCGATGTCCAAAGGCTCGCGCTCCATATTGAAAATCATGGTCTTAAGCTCGCCGTCAATAATAGCCTTGTTTGCAGATAGGGTACCATCGTCTGACACACTCTTACTGATCATACCACCCAGTGTCTTTTCAGATAGGTCCTTCTTAAACCACGCGACACTGTTCTCCTTGGCAACGCCTAGAACCATTTCATCAATTGTCTCACACTTGGAATAATCCTCTAGATGAAACTCAAAGTCATCTGAAAAAGACACAAGATTTACATTGTTAACCTGAATGAAATTGTCAGTACCCGTATATTTGGAAGCATAGTAACCATCATCGGTGCGTGCTGGAGCTTCGAATGACATTTTATGATATAATTGGTCTATTCTTTAAACCCACAAACTGTATGAGTGCTGCACTCTTTATGAGTTGTGGGTGAATACTGCGATTTCTCGCGGGGTTGTAACCATAAAGAACATCTCGCGCTCTATATGATTCTTTAATTTTATTGGACATTTCTTTGGGTCTATAGTTGTATGCGTTCCTGATGTATGATGGTCGACCATCTCTGACCCATTTTTGTGTTGTCAAGTTGAATCTATAATTTGACTTTGTTGGTTTGAAATTTTGGAGATTGAGATTTTTTGTACCCTTGAGACCAACCAAAAGTTTCTTTGACTTTTCAACTGGAGTTGTTCTAGACTCATACTTGATTGGATTCATCTTCTTAGCCAGCTCGACATATTGATATGGGATTGTTCTCCTCCTGATAACTCTTGTTTTGGGTTTTGGAATACTTTTCAAAACTTTTTCAAAAATGTCACTAGTCTTTGTAATATTTTTAAGTTTCAAAACTTTTTTGGCAAATGCATAAATTCTTTTTTCATCTTTTTTTTTCTTGTGAGGTCTAAGACCAAGTGAATTCATAATGTAAAGATCTTCAATCAAAAACTTTTTGTCGGCAAATAAAATATTTTTGTTATAAACTACTTCTTCAGTTCCAAACTTTTTATAAAAAAGTCCTTTCTCCCTGGAGAACACAACTTCGTACCCAATCTCACCTGGTCTCATGAATGCAATGTCGAGTATCCCACCAAGATTTCGAGTTGTAACTTTCTTGTCACTTGGTAAAAAATATCTTAATTTGAGATCAAGTGCAAAAACTTCAACATCAATTAAAACATTTTTTTGTTTCACATTATTTTTGTTGGATTGTTTGTTCTTTTTTATCAAAGTATATCTTCTGTTGACATACGGACCATTTGATGGAATCTTGATCCCAAGAACTTTTCCAACTTTTGAAGTTTCAATAAACTTTTTAACTCTTTTTGAAATTAAATTTTCAAAACTTTTTGAAACTTTTCCAAGTTTTTCCCATAATAAAATTTTTGAAATTTGAATATTTCTAAAAATATTTTCTGTAAAAGTTGGAATAAATTTTGTATCAATGTCACTTGTGATGATTCGATTTTTTTTGTCAAAATATATATTGAATGCTTCACCACCTGATATGACCATATCACCCATTGGTCTCATATACAAGGTGAGTTTTCCAATTATATCATAGAGTACGTCTCTGATTGAATCAGTCACAAATGTGTATACAACCTGTTCCACTGAGTTGTCATCTGATAATTTAGCGAGTCTCTTTCTGAATTTCTGAACATCATTATTCTCATAATACCTGACGAGAGTTGCATCACCTTTACACAGGTTGTTCTCTATAAAATCTTTCCTGGTTTTGTCTGAATAATAATTCTCATCCATTATTATATACAAATAAAATGAAATGCAAGAAGCGAAATTGCAATGAGACACACGTCTGTCGATGCTACTCTTTTGGTAATGATTCCAACCAGAAGTGTGTCCACAAGAAAGGCAACTTCCTTTATCCCTGCGAACCTGGGTGTTGCCCTGGTGGCTGCCCTGGACAGTGTGACGACACCGATCCTCAGCCACCCTTCGCGGAAGCTGGTAACCTATTCTATGTCTCAAAGGATTCGACCCTGACAATCAAGTTTTTAAGTGTAGTTGCAGTCATACTTATAGCTCTCGTTGTGGCAAGCACATTATCCCTGTTCCGAAAGTAGCTTAAAGCCTGGATGCCTTTGTATAGTAGAAATGGCAACTATGGATGTTCTTTCCGCTATCGAGTCTATCTCCAAGGAGATTAAGTCGCTTGCCAAGCTTGTACGCAAGGTTCGTGCTCACCAGGAGGATCCTGATGGTGAGAAGACCAAGGCTCGTTCCGCAAACAACGGCTTCAACCGTAAGCAGGAGGTGTCTCCCAAGCTTCGTGAGTTCCTTGACCTTCCAGATGATGAGCTGATCTCCCGCAGTGAGGTGACCAAGCGTATTAATGCTTATGTGAAGGAGCAGGGTCTGAAGCATCCCGACAATGGTCGTGTGATCATTATGGATGCGAAGCTGACCAAGCTTCTTGAGCCTCCTGCCGACATTCAGGTGACCTTCCTGAACATTCAGAAGTTCCTTAGCCCCCACTACATCAAGGTGGAGACTGAGGAGTCTTCTGCTGAGCCGGCTGAGGAGAAGACCAAGGTGAAGCGTCCCACGGCTCGCAAGCCTAAGGCATAGATCCCGAGTCCGAAGGACTTAAAAAAAACAAAACAATAATATATAACAATGGACATTGAACTTATTGACCCACCTGAGCTTGACCGCAATGAGATTTCCCAACTTGTTGGTACAAAGATAAATAATCTTGATTTGTATCAAAAAGCGTTTACTCATAAATCTGCTATTAAGACCTATACTTTGACTGAATCATTTGAGACTCTTGAATTCATTGGCGATTCCGTCCTTGGCTTTGTTATAACCAAGTTCCTGTTTGACAGGTATGAGGGCAAACAGGAGGGTTTCCTGACAAAGGCACGTACAAAGTTGGTGAGAGGAGAGACTCTGGCTGAATTGGCTAGGAATCTTAATTTTGATAGATGGATACTGATGGATGAAAAAGGTATGCGCAATGGTTGGAATAAGAATACAAAGGTTTTAGAGGATGCATTTGAGGCTTTCATAGGTGCAATATATCTTGATCTTGGCTTGATTCATACCAAACGTTTCATTCTCGACGCGTTTGAGATGATTGATATGAACATATTGATGATTGATGATAATTTCAAGGATCAATTGATGAGGTATTGTCAGGCGAACAAGTTTGATTTACCGAGCTATATAATTAACTCTCATCAGAGTGGTATATTCGATATATCAGTGGAGGTTGATAAAGTTTCTGGTACAGGGGTTGCCAAGAGCAAACGTCAAGCCGAACAGAATGCAGCTGAAATGGTTATTAAAGCTTTGGGTGTATAGATACTCAAGCACAATGCTTGAAAAAGTCAGGAAGATCATTGAGCGCGAATACGAGGCTCAGAAGTCTGATGAATGGCTCAAGCTTCGTGGTAAAATGCTCACTGCATCGGATGCCGCGACGGCTATTGGTGCCAACCCATATTCAAGCGATAAGGAGTTCATCCTGAACAAGTGTGGGCACCGCACGTTCTTTGGTAACGAGGCGACGAAGCACGGTGAAAAGTACGAGGACGAAGCTCGTGATAAATGGTGCGCTATGACTGGCGAGGTTTCTCACGAGATTGGTCTATTTCCTCACCCAAAGTATGATTGGCTTGGAGGAAGTCCTGACGGTATTACAGAATCTGGAAAGCTTATTGAGATCAAGTGTCCTTTGAAACGCAAGATTACAAATGACGTTCCGGTTCATTATATGCCACAGCTTCAACTGCTTATGGATATACTGGACCTTGATGAGGCTGTGTTCATCCAATATAAACCCTATGATCTGATGTGGCCAGCGCCAGAGGAATTTGTTGTTACACACGTGCCTCGTGAGCCAAATTGGATGGAGGAGAATCTCCCAAAGATGAGGGCTCTTTGGGATAAGGTTTTGTGGCATCGGGAGAATGGTGTAGAGGAACTCCTCCCCAAGCCTAAACAGAAAAGGATTCGCAAGAAGAAGGAGCCACAAAAGTGTGAGATTATCGATAATGATGATGATCTAGAATTTAAAGACTAACCAAACGTTTGTTCGGATCGATATGATATATATAATAATGCATCGATTGGATTTTTATATTGTGAGTAAATTTCGCTAATGAGTGCTGATGTTGGGGGTAATATTCCATTATCAACAAACACGAATATTGCCATTTTTGAGGACAACTTTATCCGTTTTCTTATGATATATACAACCTGACCGACTGTGAAGTCTCTATCAATAAGATAATAACGACGGTCTAAGTCGGGTACACTTTGCTCTCCGGGAGCTACACTTATATAAACTGGTACTTTATCTGGGTACTTAACCATAGCCATATGTGCTTTCCTTGATGGGTCCTCAACCATACAATATAGAGAGTAAAAAATATATGTATGAAGATGTCCCAGGTTCTGTCGAGAAACTCTCTGACCCACACCACGACTACGAGTGCTATGTCGGCGAAGATTACAGCTTTGACTGTCGAGAAGTGCTACAAGACAGGGACACAGAGTCTCACCGGTAGGCTCATCGCCCCCTATCAGCGTGATGGCGTCCTGTGGATGCTCTGGCGTGAGAGGCAGCACAATGGACACAGGGGTGGCTTTCTATGCGATGAGATGGGACTGGGAAAGACCGTCCAGACTATCACAACTATGCTTGGCAATCCCAAGAAGTCCACCCTTATCGTGACTCCCAAATCTATCATCAGTCAGTGGAAGAATGAGATTACCAAGTTTGCACCTCACCTCAAAGTTATGCTTTTTGATGGTCCAGCCCGACGCACAAACTTTGACGAGTTTGATGTTGTGATTGCTCCTTATAGCCTTGTTTACAAGAAGAAGGACAACCCTGACGATACACCACTTCACGGGGTTCACTGGGGTAGAGTTATCCTCGACGAGGCTCACGAGATCCGCAATATAAAGTCGAAGATGAACATTAGCCTTAGTGCTATAAAATCTGACATCCGATGGCTCCTTTCAGGAACACCAGTGTTCAACACCATCAAAGACTTCATAGCCCTGTGCCGCTTCCTGGGTGTGTCCAGACAGGTGGTTCAGGGTGACCTCACAAATGTCCGCAATAAGTTTGTTTTGCGCAGGACAAAAGCAGATCTATCAAAGTTCAACAAGCGACTGGAACTTCCTCCGTGTGACTTTGTGAATGTTGAAGTTGAGATGCTACCAGAAGAGTGGAAACTCTACGAAGCTGTGTTCTCAGAAAACCAAGATATTGTTAGGGAACTTTTCAGGAACTCAACAAACATTGGTATGCACACGATGCATATCTTAGAGTGCCTTTTGCGCTCAAGGCAGACTACCATCCACCCACAGATCTACCTCAATGGTGTGGGTAAGAAGAAGGATGAGGTTCCTGAAAAGTGGGAACACTCTACTAAAAAGCTGGATATGCTTCTGGATATGATCAAGGAGCACCCCGATGAAAAGACGCTTATTTTCTGTCAATTTATTGGTGAGATGAACCTCATCCAGGAAGATTTATATCAAGAGGGTATCAAGACGTATCGTATCGATGGTTCGGTATCAAAAGATGACCGCGACAAACAGATTAACTTGTTCAAGTCTGTCCCTCAAGGTGTAGTTTTCCTAATCCAGATCAAGGCTGGTGGTCAGGGTCTCAACCTTCAGGAGGCGACGAGGGTCTATATAACGGCACCAAGCTGGAACCCTGCAACGGAACTTCAGGCTATAGGTCGCAGTCATAGGACTGGTCAGACCAAGAAGGTTGTTGTTAGAAAGTTTATTGCCACAGGACCTGATGGTGCTCCTACTATTGAGCACTCTATGATGGAACTTCAGAAGGCAAAGTCAATTGTTTGTTCCGAGGTTCTCAATGACCCTAGGTTGGTTGGTCAAATTCCTACTAAAACTGGTGGTGGCAACCTATCAATCCGGGACATTAAAAAGATTTTCCAGGTATAGAGTAAATGGATAGTACTGGTTCGCGCGCTGAAGTGCTCCACGGCACAAAAAAGATGACCGCTGGTGGTCTTACTAAGAAGAATCTTATGCTCAAGGGTGGTCGTATTGTATCCAAGGCGGCATCACAGGCGGCTACAAAGCGTATGAAGTCCGAAGGTAAGAAGCATCTGACTAAGGTGTTCAAGCCAGTTAAGAAAGGGTTCAAGCTTCAGCCTAAGGCGGATAGTGCAGCGTATAAGAAGCTTGTGAAAAAGATGTAAGTACTTATTAAATATGAAGGATGCTATCGAAGATTGGATGAAATGCGTTAAAAGAGCTAAGAAAGTGGCGCGTCAGCCACCAAACACCTATACCATGATAAAGGGACCAGTCCTCAAGACGGCTCAAAAATGTTATTGTGCTATGGGCTACTAGCAAAAAAAAAATCTCAGGGTAAATTAAGAAATGATGAACTCAACCAACTTTGCTAACAGCAAGCAGCGCGTTATCCGCATGGGTCCTCGTGGCGGCTTCTATGTTTCCAAGGCTGATGGTCAGAAGAAGCGCAACCCAGTTGCGCGCTTCCGCAAGGCGGCAGATGGCTCTATGGTGAAGCTCACCAAGACTAACCTACCCAATGTGCCAGAGGCGATCCGCCCCGCCACTCCCAAGCCCCTCGGTCGCCCACCAGCGACTAACAGCGCTAAGGCTACCAAGATGTTCGCCAAGGTCCTGAACAAGGCCCCCAGTAAGGTTCGTAAGCCAATGAGCAACAGCGCCAAGGCTACCAAGATGTTCGCCAAGGTCCTGAACAAGGGTCCCCGCAAGGTGCGTAAGAACAAGGGTGTGCGCCGTGTGCCAGCCAAGCCAAAGGTTGCCCCCAAGCCCCTCGGTCGCCCACCAGCGACTAACAGCGCAAAGGCTACCAAGATGTTCGCCAAGGTCCTGAACAAGAAGGCGCCTGTCACCAAAAACGTGATTGTGGTGTCCCCAGGTGGCACCCTCTACAAGAGCAAGCGCGCCGCGGCTGGCGCGGATCGCGCCGCTAGGAAGAAGAAGCTGCTCCGCCAGAACCCATTCGCCGCCCTTAACAAGGCTCTGATGCGTTAAATCCCAACACTCTAGTATTGCCCCTGGAATGAAAAAAAATAAAAATTAAAAATTTTAAAAACCTGATCAAAGTTTTTAAAATTTTTGTAAAAATGGTCAGTTGCTACACAACTGGAACTCAATCCAATCCCACAAACTGAAACCCCTTTAGGCGCTGGGGCTCAAATACCTTTAGCTGGTGCAACTTCCACGTGACACCAAACATTTTATTCATAAAATAAACACTATTCATTTCGACTATAGCAACCCCTGATTGTCTAGAGTAGATACCCTTCTCAGCTACACCTCCAATATCAGTATTGGCTGCGTCAAAGATTGTTGGTTTGATATTATTTTCCGAATCTGTATCAACCTTTACGCGAAACTTTGGCTCTCCACCAGAATCCTTGATGTTTGAATTGAACATACCACGAACCTCATCCTCTGGGAGATCCTTACCAAAAATCTGCTGGCGATTCTCATAGACGTGATGGACAACATACTCCTCAAGTCCCCTTAGAAATGTGTAAAACTTATTAACATAATTCCCCTCCTCATCCCACCCCTTCATAGAAAACTGAATATCCCATTTTGTTGGACCCATACCAGCCTTGAAGCCAGAGATTCCGAATGGAATGTACATTCTAGGTATCTGAAATCTTAAAGGCTTGTTGTCTGTTGGGTTGGCTATACATATCTTACGGTTTGAGTAGTCACAAAGCAATGGTCTATCAATATCTGTGAAAGACATATTTATTTTTAGGGTCAAAACTTTAAGCTCCATCATACCAGACGCGAAGCGAATGTTATTTAAAACTTTTAAAAACTTTGTCAACTTTAAATAAAAAAAATAGAAACTTTATAATTTCGGAATCGACTGCTTCGCAGTTGGGCTTTTCAAGCCGAACAAGTCTCGCAAACCGTGGATGGGTCAATAGTAAACTGGATTGGGCGAGATTTTGCCTTGCTCCTCAGATAGTACATCCCAGTCTTGAGACCAGACTTCCAAGCGTACATATGCATTGAAGAAAGTTTGGACATTGTCGGGCTCTCAACAAACAGATTCATACTCTGACTCTGGTCAATGAACTGACCGCGGTCGGCAGCCATATCTAGCAGTGACTTCTGCTTAATCTCCCATACAGTCTTGAATAGATCCTTGATATCCTGGGGAATCTCTGAAATATCCTGGATTGACCCACCCGCCTTGATCATATTGTTCTTGAGTTCAGTTGACCAAAGTCCCTTCTCAATGAGTGCATTCACCAGATACTTGTTGATAACTACAAACTCACCAGCCAGTGTGCGACGGAGATAGATGTTGGTAGTATATGGTTCGATACACTCATTATTACCAAGAATCTGAGAGGTGCTCGCAGTTGGCATAGGAGCCAATAACAGACTGTTGCGAAGTCCATGCTTCTTGATACGCTCCTTGAGGGAGGTCCAGTCCAGTGTGGGGCTGTTCCCTTCCCACATATCAAACTGAAGGATGCCCTTCGAAGCCGGTGATCCCTCGAAGGTTTCATATGGTCCGTCATCGGAAGCAAGCTGGCAACTCTCCTCGAGGGCTGCGTAGTAGATTGTCTCAAAGATATCCTTGTTAAGTTTCCGAGCTTCAGGTGACTCAAATGGCATCTTCATAATTGCAAATACATCTGCCAGACCTTGAACACCAATACCAATTGGACGATGCCTCATATTGGAATTCTTAGCCTCCTCAATTGGATAGTAATTTCTATCAATCACTCGGTTAAGGTTTCGAGTCAGGATACGAGTGACCCTCCCAAGCATATCAAAGTCAAACTCATCACCCTTCGTAAACTTTGGTAGAGCCAGAGAACCAAGATTGCAGACTGCCGTTTCGTCTGGCTTGGAAACCTCTAGAATCTCCGTACAGAGGTTGCTCGACTTGATGATACCAATATTCTTCTGATTAGACTTTCGGTTGCACGAATCCTTGTAGAGCATATATGGTGTACCAGTCTCAGTCTGAGACTTGATAATCGCCTTCCACACCTGCATCGCTGGCACAGTAAAGTTGGCACGCCCCTCAGACTCATACTGAGTATAGAGTTTCTCAAACTCATCACCATAGCAATCAGAAAGCCCTGGACACTTGTCAGGGCAGAATAGACTCCAGTCACCACCATTCTCAACACGTTTCATAAATAGATCGGGAATCCACATTGCCGAGAACAGGTCGCGACACCTCGCCTCCTCGTCACCCTGGTTGAGACGAAGCTCTAGAAACTCCATAATATCGGCGTGCCAGGGTTCCAGATAGACTGCAATGGAACCCTTGCGGCGTCCAGCCTGATTCACATATCGAGCTGTCGCATTATACACCCTAAGCATAGGGATGATACCATCCGAAATACCATTGGTTCCGCGGATTTTTGACTTGTTGGCACGGACATTGTGAATATGGAGACCAATTCCACCAGCCCACTTGCTGATGTGTGCACAGTTGGTCATTGTATTGTAGATTCCATCAATACTATCATCCTTCATAGCCAAGAGAAAACAACTGCTCATCTGAGGACGAGGGGTTCCGGCGTTGAAAAGAGTGGGGGTTGCGTGAATGAAATATCCTTTTGACATATGCTCGTAAGTCTCAATAACCCTCACATGGTCATCGCCGTGAATGCCCAAAGAAACCCGCATAAACATATACTGAGGGGTCTCAACAATCACACCATTGACCCGTTGAAGATAACTCTTTTCCAGAGTCTTGAGACCAAAGTAGCCATACTCAAAGTCCCTGACTGGAACAATAGCATCGTCTAGACCATCATAGGTTATTCCCGAGTGTAGGATGCCTGCTTCAGACTCTTTGGACATAGCTTCGGTGAACGTCTTTGGGACAATCTTCTGGATATTGCTTGCAATGATACGGGTTGCCAAAGTCTCATACTTTGGCTGCTCGGTCATCCAACCAACGGAAACCTCGGCAGCCAGTGAATCAATCTCCTGTGTAGAGATTCCGTCATACATAGACTCGACAACCTTTTGAGCAACTCGATCTGGGCTAATGTCATCTAGTAAATCTTGAGCCAACTTTGATATGCGACTGGTGACCTTGTCAAACTTCATATCCTCGCGAGAACCAGAACGCTTGAGGACCTTCATATTTATTTTTAATAATATATAGTATAATGCTTTTAATACTCTTGATAATATTGATATTCATTGGCATTAGTGTGGGTGTGGCTTGGCACACTGGCAACCTTCCAGGGACCAAGAAGTATGAACAGAAAAGATATATGTCATATGCAGTTATACCAAAAATAAATGAAATTGTGGGAAAGAATTTCAGTAGTGATAACAAACCTTCCATAGAGGATATTAGAAAGGCGCGCCTTGTTTGTGATGGAATGGAAGATCGTGATATAGACCCAAGAAGTGTTCCATCTAAAAACACACATGTGTTGGAAATGTGTGGTAAAATGACCTATATGGATGTGATGGAGGTTCACGAATTTTATAGTGATTTTGTAGCGCTGAAGGAAAAAGATCCCACATTTGAGAATCCAGATCAAGACTCACAGATGTGCTTGAGAATAAACGAAATGAATGTCAATAACCTAGTAGGAGAAGTCAGTGAATATGATACTTATAAAGACGACATGAAATTATTAGGAGATACTTGTGCTGCCAGGGACCGTGAGTAAGTAAAATTACATTGAACTCCGAACCTTAACTGGACCAACAATCTCCTTCTTTCGGTTGGGCTGGAGCATATAGCTGTTCACAAAGAATGGACCCATCTCACCAACTGGTGCAACTGGTGCATATGAGCCTATAAAGCAAGCTGGCGCCTGACACTGAGGACCCTTCATAAATGGTGAAGGAGTATCCAGGGGAGCGAAAGCTTCATCGAGGTCAGCTGCAAGAATCATTTATTATATTCTCAGATATTAATAATGAAGTCGGAGATTCGTTCCGATGTGCTGTCATCTATACAGCAGTGTGTAACTCCCCTGAATCAGCTGTTCTTTTCCGAATTTAACATTAGCCTGGTTCAGAAGTTGATCCGTCAGATGTTCAAGGATAAGACTGGGATATCCATAGACTACCAGAAGCCTGCGGACCTTTTGGCACTTATGAGGTCTGTGTTTATTGCCAACTCCTCAAACCCAAATGAAAAGGTTTGTGAACAGACCAAGATGATGAACGAACAAGTTGCCACGCTAGCAATAGGACAGATTGAGACTGGTGTGTCACAGTATATAGGGTACTTAAATGATATCGATTCTACCCATATCCCACTGGCTGTTCCAATCAACACAAGCACTTATGGTAAGAAGGTGGACTTCAATGACCAGATTGGGATGTGAAGCACTTAAAAATTCAGAACATTACACTTGTAAGATGAGTCTCAATAATTATCGGGACAACACGATGCTCATGTGTAAACAGAAGGGGTGGGACAAAGCTAATATACCCACAGTATGGCTCCTGTTTACAGAAGAGGTTGGTGAGTTGGCGTCAGCAATTAGGCAATACACTAGGACTTTCAAGAAGCGCGCCCTTAAGAAGGATAGGGGAGTGGATGTTCAGAGTGAGATGGGTGATGTTTTTAGCTACCTGTTTCAGCTGGCTTCTATGTTGAATATTGATCTCAATGAGATGTGGCTTCAGCATCAGATGAAGGTTATCGAAAAAAATTATAGTGCGAATAAGTAAGAATGAGCGAGTATATGCTCGATGATTACAATCAGATAAATGACATCAATCCTTTTGTAGTAAAGGATTTCTCTTTACCTGGAACCTGGTCTGATCCATATGAATTTGCTCCACATAAAGAAGTTATTGAAGAGGAAGCACAATGGGATACTCCCTATAAAAGCCCCGCGTGCTCTATGGTTGCACTTGGTGATAAGACTGTGAGTTTCTGTAATCCAGGGGAGCCAAACTGCCCAATGTCAAGACCACTTGTTCCAGAACAGTTATTCGATCCGGGTATGTGGAACTATTATCCAAAGAAGAAAAAGGATGAGAAGAAGGATTGGGATATTAATTGGGTTATGATTTCACTTGTTGTTTTCTTTGTGCTTATACTCCTATCGTTCTTACGACGCTGAAGTATCGATCAAGGCGATACTCATTGAGGCAAGTTGCGATAACTCGTAGACTTGTGTTCATATAAATTTCATACAAAAGTTCATTCTGCCAACCACACTTTCGATTTATCAGCGGTGGCTCGAAAGTTGGGTCCAGAATCTTGATGGCATTCATCAAGCGGATCTTTGTCTTGTAAATTGGGATCGCATTATCGTGGTTATCAAGGACAAGCTTGCAGAGTTTGCGGCGCACTTCCAGGGTCTTTTTGACCATACAGTCTAGGAAGGATTCGTACTTGGTCTGGTGGGGGTCAAATATGATGTGTGTCCAGTTCCCAGTTGGAGAAGTATTGTAGATCCAATCGCGGTGCGACTTGACACCAATCCCAGGAGTAAACTTGTCGTACACCACCTCAATTACGTGAGCACCATCCTCCACACTGTAAGCATATCGTGCCTCACAAACATAGCATGTCATTCTGCTTCTTTACAGAGTAAGCCAATTTCTTCTCTAAGTCTGCTAAATGTTGCTTTGATTTTTCCTCCATCTTTGGACATTTGTGAACTGTGAGGTTGAGACACTTATAGCAGAGTTTTGCGTTACAGCAGGTACAGGTCATAGGTATGCCACACTTCTTCTTGCAGTTATCACACTTGGGCATTTTTTTACTTACATATAGTAATATAACTTTAAGGATGGTTACGACCCGAGGTACGGCTCGTAAACGAGCAGCAAGTGCAACACCGAGGAGTGCAACTAAGAAGGTTAAGTTTACTCCAGGAACAAAGACTGCTAAGAGGGGGCAACTTTCAGGTAAGGATTTTAGTGATTTGGCTTTCAAAACAAGAAATAATGTCAACTCAACAATCAATCAGCTTACGAAATTAAGAAATGAAGCATACACAAGAACGCTAAGAGTTTTAGGAAACAATCTTACCAGGGAAATACAGAGACGTCAGGGTGCGTCCAAGCGTAAAATTACACCTAGCCCAGTGGCAGCCACGGTATCTAAGAAACCAAGAATAATAAAAAATTTAAAATCAGCTATGAGAAAGCAAGGAACCGCTGTTAGTGCACGGACGGCTCGTAAACCAAGGGCAACCCCAAAAACTTTGGCAAGACAGACATTGACAAATGAACAATTTAGAAATCAGATTACAAAAATTTTAAATACTCAAAAATTATCAAAAGACAAATTGAAAACACTCAAAAATAATGCAAATCAACGCAATGGTATGAAAAATATATCAAACCGTATTAACCTGTTGTTAAATCCTCGTTCCACCCCAAAGTCCGCTCCAAAGTCCGCTCCAGCTATTATGAACAAATTCCCAACAAAGGAAGATACACTTATGTATATCTATAATAAACTTCAATTAAATAAAACTTCAAGAGATGCATATGCGTGGGCTGTTCTTTATACGATTATGAATAAGATTTTTTCAACACAACTTGTGAATAAAATGGGTGCGTCAGATATAGATCAACTTTTTGAAGATACAAAAACACATTTATCAAAGTCTAGAACTGGTAATTCTAGGAGTCACTCTAAAAAACTATCTGATGAAGAACTGGTTGATATGCTATTTTTAATGTATCTTGATGGTGTTCACGACAAATATTTAAATAATGTAAATTTTCCACAATTTTTAAAAACAGGTTATATTACCGAAATTATTACATCAAATGTATTAGTTTTTGTGTCTAATTATGCTTTATCTAATAAAATCACTCCACTTTTTCAAACATTCTATAGTCTTGAAAATGTCACACCAGGTGTGAAGAAGAATATTCAGTCACTTTACAATGGCGCGCGCAATAAGTCAGAAGGTTCGTGGTTGAGCCCGGGTGATAAGAAACCTACAAAGGAAATTATAGGTGTCAGTTGGGAAGCTAATTTTAAGAAAAATATAGAAACTTTATTTCCAAGACAAATAAAAGATGTTATAAATGTAAATTCAATTAATAAATTATTGGTATCAAAGGCAAAAGGTGATTATAGAATATACACTGGTATCGACCAAGAAGCTGAAAGTGAACCAATATCATCAATTATTGAAACATCAATGAATGCCTATGGTTATTTCTTATACCCATATATATCGCTGGGTGTATTGTTAGATCCGGGTAATACAATGGTTAGAAGAATGTTGAAAAATGACATAGCTCACATTCTATCAAACGAACCAAAAATAGGTCTTATGTATGATGTTGAACCAACTTTAATTTCATTTTCCTGGAAAGATGAACCCGATTTCTTTGTACTTGATTCTGGTATGATCGAATTACCACCAATTAGTAAAAAAGGTTCAAAAGAACTTCTAGGTGCACCTGTATTGTCGGTAAGAATAAATGGAAATTTGGTACCAATTGGAGCTTCGGCTGGCGAAGCAAGAGCTAATGAAATTACGAAATCTAAATATTCTAAATTTACAAAGGGTTTTATAGAATTTGGAAAGTTTATGGGTGATGGATTACAATATATGTATCTAGCATCAAAGAAGACGCAGAAAAATCCAAGAGCCTTCTGTTCGGGCGACGGTATGGCGTGTGCGTCTTATATGTTTTATTCTGGTCTATTTGGAAAAACTGACCCACCTCTGATTGTAGATGGTGGCGCTACACAGGGTTCAAAACTTACAATTTATAATATTGGCGAGTATGTCAGCCTCGATAGTACTAGACATAGACCACGACAGGTTGCAAGTAATATTACCAACCGCGGAGCAGTAGCTAGTAGAAATTCTCCAAATGGAAATAATGTCCAGAGTCGTCCCACTATGACACCGGCGCAGCGAACTTTATATAACAAATTGTCACCGAAGCAGCGAACCGTGTATAACGGAATGACACCGGTGCAGAAAAATTTACTTTTTAGGGCACTAAGATAGTCTTGTTACAGTCAACATAATCTAAAAATATAGTCCCTTCTTTGAATGGCACGGGTCTAAACATGAACACGATTTCGGTTTCGGTGTGAGTCATACTATTGTTATGTGCCTTTGTCTTTGTAATCTTGTCCACTCGTTGAACTATGGACATATCAACATCATAACCCCTGATATTGATGAAGTCTTTCCCGTTTCGGGCTATGACACGACTCGTTGCTTTGATGCTGTACTTACCAAATTCTTTCTTTGGTATCATGGGTGCCTTAGGACCTCCCGGTAATAAAGTTGTCATTATATGTTATAATATAATGACAACTTTATATTTTATTACCCTTCCTAATAAAATCTTCAATGTCAGAATCAAAGACAAAAGTTGTATAGTGGGTATACCGCATACAGTCCTTGCAAACAAAGTGCAGAAAGCTTTACATAAACGGGGTGATATTGGTTCTCGTGTGGCTGAGGTTGATTATTTCAATAATGACTTTTACAAGATGTTGAGTTTGAATCAACTTGATATTATGATTGCAACTGAAATCAAGTTTTTCGTAGATCATATGGAAATTGATGGTGATATTATAGAATGCCCAGATGCTTCGAGTGATGATCTTGTTGACCACCTTGAAAAATTATATGTTCAAAACTATCCCGAGTACTAGCCGCTATATATGTACAGAAAGCAAGTGCCTTGCACTTGGGGGTGCCAATGTATTCCCAGATTGCCAACAACACCTTCAGCTACATATTGACTCTTGATGAGTTCAGGAACTCTATACCAGAGGAGTTCAGACCATCTTGGGTCAAGATTACGACAATAACTATGGTGTCAACTTTATCGGAAACTATTGACATCAAGAAGTTCCGTAGTCGTATGGAAAAGCTCGAATCGGTCAAGCTCAAGATGCACGGTTCAAAGTCTGCCGGTTTCGAGTGGAAGCTCAAGCCAACAACCTTTTATAACCAGATTACTCTTGGTTATCAGGATGCCTACAGCACCAAGTCTGTCAAGGTTTTCCCAAATGGTAGCATCCAGGTTGCAGGTTGCAGCGATATCTTTGACTGTAAGAGGATTATCACTCAATTAACTTTTCTTTTGACAAATGTTTTGCAACTTGAAAAAGAAATTTCATCAAATGATTTCAGAATTGTTATGATCAACACAAACTTTAGTCTCAACAAATTCATAAATCTTTTCGAAGTTGCAGAACATTTTGGGAGTAATAAAATTTTCAATGTTTCCTTTGATCCTGACAGGTACTCAGCAGTCAAAGTTAAGTTCAAGCCAGCTCAGGATATGAAGGAGGTTACGACCAGTATTTTCAGCACAGGCAAGATTATTATTACAGGCGCCGAAACTCTGAAGGAGATTGCATTTGCTTACAACATTATCAATAAGTTTATGAATCTCAAGCCAACCATATATGTTCAAGAGTCCGCAACAAAAGATAAATTTGATATTTTTATGGGGTACAAGATTGACTCATGGATCACGAAGCTCAGGGCTGACAACTTTGAGTCTTGGATTCCCACGAAAACAAATATGCGAATTAATTTCTAGAAATATAGTAAATGTCTCAGCGACTTGGTATGGCCGATGGTAGGTGCTTCACAATCTCAACTTCTTCGCAGCTCATCAATGATTATGTGATGAACTCAAACGGTGTCGCCCTGGCTGACAACTACAGCTACCGCAAGCTTCTCCAGCAGAGGGGTCCAGCGATTGTGGATGATATCCAGGCCCTCCAATCCAGCGCCACTGGCGCTGTTCGTCCACCACACTGTCAGAGCTGCGATAAGCCACTCTTAAAAGTTCCAAACACATATTAGATGGCGTGCTGCTCATACACTGGTTGTAAAAATGTAACATTAATGAACTCGCAATGTTCAATCTGTTTTGAATCTGTTCGCAGCGCCAACTCTCCCAAAACGAAGCGTCTTAGGTGTGGACACTCATTCCACTTGGGGTGTATACTTGATTGGTTCGTAGAATCAGATGAGTGTCCAGTGTGTAGACAGGTTCAAACGAATGATAAGCTTTTGTTTTTCAAAAAGAAAGTCCAGTATGAACTACGGGAGAAATACAAGCATGCAATACAATCGTATGAGAATGAGATTAACCGGTTGCGTAGTAATAAGTGAAAAAAGATGGTCATCAGTAGTAAGATGACCGATAGATGTACAGGTACAACTGTATCTGGCAATCGGTGTAAAAACAGTGCCAATTGCCACATACACCGAGACCCTTGTTCTATTTGTCTATCTAAAATGACAAATGATACCAAACGCAGACTCCCTTGCGGTCACGAATTTCATACAGCTTGTATTGATAGAGTAAAAGAATCAGGATCAAACCATTGCCCACTATGTAGAAGATTATTTGATGTTTCACAATTTAAGGTTTCTATAAAAATTATCAATACACACACCAGCAGAGAGACTTCTGCTGAACTTCCAAATGAAACTTTGCACAACATAATAGATGGTTTTAATTTTGATTTTCTTGATTTATCAAGTCATCTAACAGAATTTGACTTTTCTATGGATACACTCACAGAACTACAGACGCTTCTTAGTGACATTGGTGTTAGCAATACCCACATTGATCCCACGATTTTTGACGCAGAATGAATTGCAATACTTGCTATAGTTGTATGAGTACTTTTTGTCAGATTTGATTGGATTCATGATAGCCTTGCCGTTCGCATCTGTCAAAAGGGGACCAGCTCCCCATCCCTGCTTATGACTCCACACATTTACCTTGAATACAATCTTTTTACCAGGGGACAACTTCTTTGACTCGATATGCTTTTTGACCGCACTCTTTATCCTAGACTCTGGAACCTTGAAGAACCCAGAAATCTTTTTATAAGTGTCACCAGGTTTGATCTTGTACTCAATCTCATTGTGTTGCTTGTAAAAATGAAAGTCACCGTTGGAGTTACCAAACTTGTTTGTTGGAGCAACAAACATCATAATCTTATAGTGTCCTGGCTTGCAGGTTGAGCAAGCCTTTGTTCTGTAAACCTTCTTAGGGTTGTCAGCAACAACACGCATTCCTAGATTTCCACACTTGCGATAGTCATGCATACCCTTGTTCTTCCCAACTCTTTCACCAGGCTGAGCCTTGTTGAAACGGAACTTTTCAAAATCGTGAACCGCATAGGCATAGCAGTTGTTTGATACGCGCCCCAGGGAAGCCCAGGGTTCATAAGTATATCTGTGAGCACTTCTCGAAGGGGGTAATCTTGTTCGATTAGCAACGCACACCATTACAATTATTATTGAAAAAAAAAATAGTTTCCAATAGTAAATGTTTAAGGAACTCGTTCAGGCAAAGAACAGCACAGAGGCCGTTAATACCCTTCTGATTTTCGCACTCACGGTGCTGATCAGCACCTTCCTGCTTAGATTTCTGTGGAACCAGGGTCTGGTGAAGCACATCACCGTGTTCAAGCCAGTTAGCTCGCTGATGGACACCTTCCTACTGTCACTCGGTCTTAGCGTACTCAAGTGCTGCTAAATTTACAGCTCCTTGAAACCCTCCACAACCTCACCGCTTGAGTGCTTCATTGTTGGGAATGCGCTGATACCACCGCAATCCTCCTTGTCGCACTCGACATAATTGTAGCTGATACCCTTCTTGTCGAGATGGGCAATCTGCTTACGGGTCCAACCACAGCCGTTGGTGCCGTAAACAGTCCACTCAGCATCACCGCCTGAAACCTTGGGGGTTGAGCCGAAAAGAACATAAATGAGAGCAAGAGCGAGTAGGATATTAAGCCAGAGCATTCTTAATCATAACACATATTTTTTCTTTGGATATCTTGTCGACACCGGTCATCCCAAGAGCCTTTGCCTTTGCAACAATCTCGTCCTTTTTGAATGATTCACACTTCTTACCTCTTGATGAACCATTTACAAACTTTATTACATTCTCGTTGAGTATAACACCAGCCTTTCTAGCGTTGAGTCTCATCTGAACCTTGGTACCATTGCGCATAACAGGCTTTGGTGAATTCTTCAGAAGTTTCTCAAGCTTTGTCTCCTTCTTCTTAGGGGCTGGGGGAGTCTTTTTCAGTTTACTTGGGCTGACCTGTGGCCTGACCACTCTACTCTTTGGTGCGGGAGCAACTGGAACTGGGCGAATTTCTGGCTTTGCCTTGAACTTTTCGACATTTGCCATCTTGATCTTTGGTGGCGAAGCCTTCTTTGGTGACGGGAGGACTGGTCTTTTGACCACCCTTTTCACCGGGCTTATGGTCTGTGTAGGTGTCTTTGGAGATGCCTTTCGTGATGAAGGCGCCTTTTTGGCAACTGCCGCTGGTCTGGTCATATTCTTTGGGAATGAATTGACTGGTGGTATAACCGTGTTACCCTTTTGTGTAAAGAACCTGAAAATCTTGTCACTCAAAAGTTTATCAAATGTTGGAAGTCTGGAATGACCAACCCCATACTTGAGTCTGTTATTTTCAACAACTGGGGAAGAAGATGTAAGATAATCAGATGGGAAATGCCTCTTTATGAACTGTTTAACGTTCTTATCCTTTGAAGTCTTATTAAGATCATTCAGGAAGAAGTGAATATCATACATTGGGTGGTTATCAACTGCGATACCATAGTCATATTTGTACTCACCAGACTGAACCTTTTGATTTCTAAAACCGTCCGACTGCATATTGGCAAAACCAAAGTCACCCAACACTGCATTCATACCGACGTTTGGAACGGTAAAATCACCGTAGCGCACAGAACCCTTTGTGGTCACACGGTCATCTATGAACACATTATCAAGGTGGAGATCATTATGTCTAAATGATGGGAACTTCTTGTGAAGTTCGGCGAGTGTCCAGATAACCTGGAACAAGATGACGCGGTAATGAAGCTTTCTCAGCTTATCAGAATACTTACCAAGAAGTCTCTTGATTGACCCAAAAGAGTAATATTCCAGATAAAGAACAGACTTGATGGGCTTCGGACACTGTTTGTAATAGTAGGCGTGAGTGATGTTTGGTGACACACCAATAAACTTTTTCATAAAGTTATACTCGAGACGGTTCTCCTTTGCGTCAGCCATCTTAATTGCAACCTCCTTCTTGCAAGCCTTATCAATACAACCAATGTAAACCACACCATATGCACCCTTACCTATCCTACCTATACCGTCATGAACTTTAAGACCTGGCTTGTATTTTAAACGCAGAGGGGCATTCGAAACAATCTTCATAAGTCTGAAACCAAAATCATCAGACCCATTTGTAACCTTATAAAGAGCCTTTGATGGATCGCAATTGTACTTGTTTAAGGTTTTTATTAATTCATCACCCATCGCCTTTTTATTTTTAAGAGTTTTGTACTCATACATTTCATTACTTAACGCGGCTATATCCTCGATATAATCATACACCGCGCTACTCATTTATATTTTACCAAGAAAATTACTCCTCGTCAACTAGATCCTCATCCTCAGCCTCAGCACCCATAGGATCAATACCCTGGAAGGCAAAGGAAGGTAGGCGCTTTGACTCCTCAAAGAGACCTTGCTGAAGGCGAACACTCACACCAAACTTGTTATCAATGAACCAAATCTGGTTAATCTCGATAATACTAAGAACCTTCTGACCCTTCTCAAGAGTATCAAGGGGCACATTCTCCCGGCGGAAATTGTAAGCCTCCGGGACAAAGTTGCCAGTCTTGAGATCGGACATAACCTTGAGCTTAATAGTCGAAGGGTAGTCATCCTTACCAGAGCGAACCAATGGCTTGTAGAGGGCTTCCTTCAGAACAGAGATGTTATACTTCTTGCCGAGCCACTCAACAGAGTTCTCAGCGACGGCATTGATAACTTCATCATCAAGCTTGCTGATACGCTGTTGAATGTCCATCAGGGTCTCATCATTCTTATCGAATGAGAGGTCAAGAGAATAGGATGTCTTCTTAGTGTTTTCATCAGTAAACGCGCTCAGTCCAAAAGGGGCGCGCATATAGGGGAGCTGGATGTAGAGCTTCTTACCACCGGCACCACTCAGGAAAACAGACTTGCCACCATTCTTGTTCTTGCGGAGCTTGGAGAAGGACACGGAGGAAGCATCGAAGTTGGAAGCGGTCTGAATCTGGATGGAAGCCATTGTATTGCTTTTGTTATATATGGTGCCTGGACTTTAAGTAATTTTTTTCTGACCATAGAGTATAATGGGTCTGTTCAAGGATTGTGGGTGTGGTTGCGATGGCAAGAAGCAGGAGGCGAAGTTCATAATCTCTATCATCTCAGCTCTGGTGTTCTTCATAGTGGCGAACCCAGAGACCTTTAAGTTGGTTCGCCGCCTGGTCGGCTCGTGGGTTGCAACCCCAACAGGCTGCCCCTCTATGCTTGGACTGCTCCTCCACGCCGTTGTCTTTATGCTGGTTGTGTGGGGTATGATGAACATTAAGAAGGAGGCTATGGAGGGCGAGGAGATCGTCGAGGAAGAGATGATGATGGAGGCACCAGCGACCGCACCCGCACCCGAACCCGAACCCGTGCAGCCAATGACGGAGCCAGTTGTTGAGGAGCCACCATCTATGATGAGCAAGGTTCTGGGTATGGATATGGATATGGCTGATGCTATGGAGTCTGGCACCTACAAGACTTGCGGCTGCTCGGATGGTAGCCGTGTTGTTATTATGAATTAAATGTAGTTATATAATAATGATTATATTGATTTTGGTACTATTGGTACTGGCTTATTCTGGTTTCTTGGTATATCAGGTGGTGTTTGAAAACCGTTCACTTTTAAATGTAAAGACGTGGAATCCCCTTGCATATGAGAAGGGTATCAAAGAAGAAACCCCGCTTGCGATTGATGATCCAGCAGCACCAACAGTCGTTGGATTGAAATGTCGTTTTCCTGGTTCAGATATTCTGAACAATAAGATATTTGACAAAGAGGGTGAGCCACTTGATTTGAATAAGGAGGCTGCATGTACAAGTTGCAATCAGTATGTATACAAATCAGGTGGTAAGTGTTCCCTTTATAATTATGACAAAGAGTTTAACGAGAGGGGTAACTTCAAACCACAGGTAGGAACTTGCACTTCTCGTAAGAAGACGGGGGCTTGTCCATTCTAAAATTCTTCATCAAATGTAACCTTTTCACAGTTATCATCAAACTTTCCATAGTCCCCAACACGCTTCTCAAAGAAGTTTGTCTTTCCATCCAATGCTATGTTTTCCATAAAATCGAATGGATTTGATGCGTTGAAGATTGGTGAAAATCCAAGTTGCTTCATAAGCCGATCGGCGACGTATTCAATATAAATTGACATCTTTTCAGAACTCATACCAATTAGTTTGCAAGGGAGTGCCTCCAATATGAATTGCTTCTCAATTGTTACAGCATCACCAACAATCTGCGCGACAGTATCCTCATTGGTTTTATTGTTGAGCATACCAAATAGTTCAACCGCAAAATCCTGATGAAGCCCTTCGTCGCGACTGATCAGCTCATTACTGAATGAAAGCCCAGGCATCAATCCACGCTTCTTCAGCCAGAAGATGGCACAGAAGGACCCACTGAAAAATATTCCTTCAACACAGGCAAATGCAATGAGGCGTCTTGCAAATGGTTGAGATTTATCAAACCACTTCATAGCCCAATCAGCCTTGTTCTTCACACAGTCAATGGTCTCAATGGCGCGAAACAATTTATCCTTCTCAACTGGATCTTTAACGTACTTATCAATAAGCAAACTGTATGTTTCACCGTGGACCATCTCATTATGTTGTTGATAGGCATAGAATGACCTGGCTTCTGGAATCTGGACCTCATTTGCAAAGTTTACATTGAGATTTTCAAAAACAATTCCATCTGAAGCTGCAAAAAATGCCAAAATATATTTGATAAACTTTTGCTCATTTTCAGACATTGAGTTCCAATCATCGATATCCTTGCTAAAATCAATCTCTTCGGAAGTCCAGTTGGACATCTGGGCTTTTTTATACATTGCCCATAGATTTGGGTGCCCAATTGGAAATACGGTAAACCTATTGGGATTCTCAGCTAAGAGGGGTTCCTCTAAGGACTCGTGACCTTCAATGTTGGACAAGTGATCCTCAAAGTCAAAGATGTTACCCACATGCTTACCATCGATGAAGACCTGTGGATATGCTGTGATTCTCTTGCCACAAATTATTTCAAGTTCGGTTTTTTCTTTGTTCAGTTTATCATAGGTAAGGTTATACTCGTCACACAAATCAACAGCCTTATCACACAGAGGACAATCTGGTTTTGAATAAATCGTGATCTTCATGATAATATATCTAAATATTTTTGTCACCAAATCTTAAATATGATCACTACACAGGAGATTTTCCCCCGCGAGGTTATCAAGGTTCTAGTTGACTTTGATGGTGTGGAGGAAGAACTCTATGCAAAGGTACTTAGTAATGACAGTATAAATCTTGTGGTTACATACTTGAGCCCAACTTCAAAAATTTACAAGGGCGCCTGTGTTTATTCATTCGAGTCAAGTGTTGAAAGAGTAAACTTTGACAGTATATCTGAACATTATGCAGGTGTGATAGACATCACTGATATAGATATGACACACGCGGGCAGGAACATGTATGTGTTTTCAAGAGAGATAATATCAGACCACGACTCAGATATAGAGGACGAATCGGATGAAGAAGATCAGTACGAGAGTGACTTTGTGGTATCGGATGGTGATGAGGACACAACGCCAAGGGCGTTGGGGATATCAGACTATCAGGAAGTTGATAGAAAATGGAATGAATGGCAACCCTCAACATCAGGTGGAAGACACTTCAAGAGTGTTATAGACATGATAGAGTGTCGCGTTAGGCATCGGGGTGACGAAAAAAACTTTGTGTGATGCGTTCCCAAGTTGTTAAAATTGTAGAATCCTAAAGTATCTTGGAGATGTGCGAGTACGCAGATATCTGGGCTGACTTTGAGGCTTCAATCCCCAGACCTACTACTATAAAATCCAAACACAACGGTGAATTTGTGTGCAAGTGCGGAGGTGTAAAGGTTTTTGGCTTTGAAAACTTCCCCACATGCACAAGTTGTGGCATTGTAGACAGTATGTATATTGATGACTCACCCGAATGGACGAGTGGTGTCTCTGAGGATGGTGTGTCAAATGATCCTTCGCGGTGCGGAAATATGATGGCGGACCCAGATCTTTTCTCATCAGCTTGGGGTGCTGGCACGGTCATCCAGGCAGGAAGAGGTTCTAGCTATGCTATGAAGCGTATGGCTCGCATAAACTTTCACTCTGCTATGAATCACCGAGATCGCGCACTTTTCCATGCGTATCAAGATATCGAAAGAGCTTCAGAACGTTTGAGTGTCCCGGCGACAGTATTGAAAAATGCAAAGGTTCTCTACAGAAAGTTTAACAATGACACGCTTACTCGAGGTGCCGTGAGGACTGGTATCAAAGCGAATTGTCTGCTTTTTGCCTGCAAAATCGAGAATATTCCTAGGACGACCAAAGAGGTTGCAGACGCATTCTTAATTCCCACCAAAGATATTAGTCGGACGACAAATATGATCAAGGAAGCGCTTGTTGGTAAGAGCACTTCTAAAGTTACTCGTCCTGCTGATGTTGTTGGGCGCTTACTCAATGAATTTGGATCTATTGATGGTCGAACTCGTATGAAATGTGTGAAGATTTGCAGGAGTTTGGAGAATTGTGTTCCCTTGATGTCCAAGACTCCAAACAGTATTGCATCCGCGGTTATACTCTACACCCTTGGTGAAAACACAAACAGAATGGAAGTTTGCACCAAGTGCAGCATCTCAGCTCCAACCCTGAGTAAGATAGAAAACATAGTTAAACAACACATTAGTTAGAAGTGTAAATGGTCAAACTGTTTCTTTCCACACCCTGTTATGGAGGTCTTTGTCTCGAACCCTACCTCACTAGTATCCTCCGTCTACAGATTCTTATGATTCAGAAAGGACATCAACTTATGATTGATACCACTGAGAATGAAAGTCTTGTTCATCGTGCCCGTAATGTTTCAGTTGGTCGATTTATACAAAAGTCTGAAGCCGAATACTTTATGTTTATTGACGCCGATGTACACTTTGACCCCGAGTCTGTTGTTCGTCTCCTCGAGTCTGGTCACGATATCTCAGTTGCCTGTTACCCAAAGAAGTGTGTTATGTGGGACCAAGCAAAAGAATGCGTAAAGAACGGTGATCAGCGCGACCCAGCCAAGATGGCATCATCATTGGTTGTAAACTTTGGAGCAGCCAACCGCCCAGTTGTCAACGGATTTATTGAGATTCTCGACGGTCCTACAGGTTTTATGATGATTAAGAGGGAAGTTTTCAAGAATCTCGAGGAAAAGTTTCCAGAACTCTGGTGCAAAAATGATCACCAGAACCGCGACTTTGATGACTATCACGCATGCTTTGATTGTATGATTGATCCAGAGTCAAAACGTTACCTATCAGAGGACTATGCATTCTGTCGCCGATACCAACAGACTGGTGGTAAGATTTTTGCAGATATCAATACGACCCTTGGACATGTAGGTAATCTCCCATTTAGTGCCTGTATGGATGATAGGCTTAAGGCGAAGGCTTGCTAGATTTGTAATGAAGTTGAATACTATTATTGTCATTCGAAGCAAGTCATGTCACGTCAAGACCCTTCACACTATGCTGCGTCTGAATATCCTTTGTCTTGAGAGGGGTGTTCAGCACGAGATTTCATATGTGAATGACGACACACACGCTAAGAATGATATCATAAAGAAGAAAATGAAGGAGTGTGACAAGTTGTTTTTTATTGAATTTGGTATCCACGTGGACGAAGGGTCACTCTTGAAGATTTTTGATAATTATGATTGCCTCGTGTTCCCAACTGCTTCGGAGGGTATTGATTGGGATATGTTCAAGGCGAAGGTTCTCAATGAAACGGATGAACCAGTCGAGCAGCTTGGTCTCAACTTTGATACAGAGATTAGTGACAAGGTTGATGATAGCATATATAAGGTTGTCAAGTCTGTTCCAAAGAGTTGGGTGTTCAAGGGTCCACAGATGCACAAGGCTTTGAAGAACAAAAAGTCTCCTGGTATCACATTACCACTTAAATTTGATGAGATGTTTGACCGCCTCATGTCAAATGGAGTCAAAGTGTATGCCTATACAGGTGCCAAACTGACTGTAACTTATCCTCACGAGTGTCTATCAAATATCCTCGAGGCTGCCGGGGTTAGTTTGAAGTAAAAAGTTTGTCTAAAGTGGTCCTTAAAGTTTTGAGACACTATGTTGGTAAATCAAAATGAATAACCTCTTTGAGAAGGTTTCGTTTATAGACGCAGAGATCTGGAAGGTGAAGCATAACTCCTCCCTTCACCAAGAGGCTAACCTCTTCATTCACACCGTGTGGGGAACTCTCCGCAATGGCAAAGCTCCTCCAATCTTCCCCGGTCCGCAGCCAACTTCTATTGCTCGCAGGCACCTCCCTTTGCTCAAACAGAATCAGTATTTTGTTTGCGAAAAGACTGACGGAACTCGTTATGGTATGATTTGTTTTATGTCTGAAGGGAAGAAGATGTGTATTTTGGTGAATCGCGCACTTGATATGTATCTGATGCCTATGAATATGCCTCGAAGTGCCTACAAGGGTACATTTCTTGATGGTGAACTCGTCAAACTCAAGGATGGTACCTGGAACTTTGTAGTCTATGATGGTGTGGTTATTTCTGGTGAGCATATTGGTGGTCTCACTCTCGAACACCGTATAGGGGTCTGCAATAAGTTTGCTATGGGTATCCTACGGACTGCCAAGGATCCAGTCAAGTTGGTCTATGTGAAAAAGTTTTGGGGGCTACAGGACATCGACAACCTTCTGAGTCACGAGTTTCCCTATGAGACTGATGGTCTTGTTTTCACACCCAACCAGGAACCCGTTCGAGTTGGTACCCACGATACACTTTTCAAATGGAAGCCACGGGACAAGAATACCATTGACTTTCAAGTGAAGGGAAAGCGTCTGCACGTTCAGGAGAAGGGTCTACTGGTTTATGAGTGTGACATTGATCAGGACTATCCAGATGACACCATCGTTGAGTGCAAGTACATCTCTCAACTAAGGAAGTGGGTCCCTATAGGAGTAAGAACCGATAAGCACCACCCAAACAACCGTAGGACTTTCTACAAAACTTTGGAGAATATCCGCGAGGATATCCAACTCAATGAATTCCCCAGGAAAGTTTAAATTTGTTGAAGAAACTTTTGAAATTATTTCAAACATTGCTAAGTATGGCTGGGGATCTGTTTGTAAATGAATAGATAGTGATTTGCGTGTAATGGAACAGATTTAACCTCCTGAACAAGTGCATCATTCTTTAAATACCACCGCCCCCTATGTTTCGTAAAAGCTATATAGTGCCCAGACGATTGCCCTCCCTGATGAACACAAGTTGCCATCAACTCGTAGTTTGTGTTAATCTGAGGGGATTCAGGATGTAAAAACTTTTTCATATCCAATTGACTTTCTAGGTTAACTGGAGCCTTTATCCCAAGTGTGAAAGTCAAAGTCTTTGGGAGTTCCCAAAACATACTACGGGTTGCAGATGCTTCCCACACTTTTCCGTCATCATCTTTATATTTTTCCAAAGATTGCCATTGTTGATCGGCTTCGATAAGTTCGACGATAGATTGAGATGGTTTTGTTGGAAATAAAATATTCACACTAAAGTTGTCAAAAGTTTTTGACTTTCCATTTGGATAAACAACTTCTTGAACTTTTTTTCCATAAAAAATTTTTTTAACAATTGGAACAGTTTCATCAAGAATATCAATCATACATACGAATGCCTCTTGAGCGTCGTGTTGCTCACCTGAAACAAAGTTCCTAAATTTTGTCTGAAAGTGTCCCAAGATGGTTAGAGGACATATCGGGAAACTCTTAATCATCCATTGATCTCGTACTAATTGTTGGTACGCCTTTGTGAATTCACAGAGACCCTTGTAGTCCCTCAGTATAAAATAATTGGAGAGACTTGGAACTTGCAATAGTGCCTGGAGTGCACTGTTGAAGTAGCACGTGTTTCCCAAGTTTTCCATTTAAAAGTAAGAGGCGTATATTTTTTAACCAAAATGAACACAGCCTTTGAATCCATTAAGCCTGAGTTTGACAAGTACAAAAACCACAAGCATGTTGAATTCGAACTCAGACTTGGTAAGGTGATCACCAAGGGTGGTCGAGGTGTTCAGCAGTTTGATACGAATGTTGGGTATGACGTTTTCCACCAGATTCTTGAGGGTTTGAAAAACTATCAAGATTGGGAAAGTGTCAAAGAGTCTGAGGTTGATATCTTCTATGATGGTGAGAGGCGTTATATCTTCGAAGGTGATTCGGATGACTGTGTAGCCTGTATCAAAAAGAAGAATCGAAATGTCAACCTGAAGCTCGATAACAAACCCCTTGACGTCAGGTTTGGGATTGCAACAGAAACCCCAATCAAAAATCCCGAAGTTCCCACCGAGGCTGACCAGAAAAGCCGCAAGCGCTGGTCATTCATTCGCAATAACCTCTCGATTGATATGTCTATTGTCAAGGGTGGTGGGGCGTTTGATCCTGATTCAGAGGACGAGGCTGTGTTCCAGGTTGAATTGGAGATTATCGATCCTTCAAAGGTTACATCCGTTAAGGAACTTTACAACATTTGTTGGAAGGTTGAGGATATTTTAAAATTGTTGGAGAATAAGTAAGTATGTGGGTATTCTTGATGCTACTGTTTCTCGTTTTTACTCTGTGGACAAAGCCAAGTCACGAGGTGAAGGCTGGTGGATATGAATCAACCTTTTTCAATATCAGTGGAGGAGCCTCAAAGGATATCTTTGAAAATATGAAATCTGAAGGTGTGTCAGACCAGTCTCTTATGGAGTTTGCTCAGATGGAGGATAATTTTTTAGGTATGGAGAAGGAGTCAGCCTGCTTCAAGCGTTCCAGGAAAATGGAGGCAATTGCACTCTCACAACAGATAAAGGAACGATTCAAGGGGTACAACTTTGCATACCATACACTTCATATTAAACAGATTGCAGAACCAGATAAGAATATCAATAAGCATTTAGTGTGTTAAATAGATTAAATAGCAAAGTCTTGTGACTACAGACCTCCATTTCATTTTTATTTTTAAGAATATACATAATGAGTTCATTGTCGTCGACGCGTCCCAACTCCGAAGGAGTTGTTTCTAAATCATTAATATAGTACGCCTCCATATCTGATACGGAGGTCTCTTTCCTACCCTTTACAATGTAGTCCGCCGCAACATAAACCAAGGCATCTAAGAATTCCTCTTTTGCCATCTCCATCCAGGAATTCTTAGGCGTTCCCCAGGTTGTGGTGTCCATATTAACACGAACACCGTGACCATACTTAGATCTTCCCAGCTCTAGACGCGTTGTGACATCATCTAGCACCGCCATTTAATATATAAAGTTTCTTTTCCTTAATTGTTGTTAGCGAAAGCTCTATCAAGCTCATTTGCCAGCGCCTTTTGGTTGTTGGTCGCCTTGTTTGCAAATCTCTGAATTGCGTCACACATCTCGCTCTTTTTGAGTGAGGGGTCGATGTTTAAACCGAGACCTCTGGCAATCGCACGAATATCATCCTTCCTGAATGTGTCACAGACTCTCTTTCCAATCATTCTCCCACGGATCTTGATCACTTTACCACCATACCTAAGGTTTGCGCCATTAAGAGACACATTCTTAGCCTTGTTAGACTTCTTGATTTCATTGATAAGGTTATCCTTGGTCATCGTGCCGTTAATGCCAGCAATCTTCATACGCTTTGCAATATTGTGGAGACCCTCACGAGTGTAGCGTTTTGCTTGGCGACTCCCAATCATAAAACCAGACTTAGGGTCATTGCGCACTGTTATAGTAAGATTGGCACTCGTCACGTTGTTTGGCTTGTTGTTAGTGTTTGCACCAAAGCCAAAGATTCTCCTGACATTTGCTGGCACCTTGACACCAGCCTTATTGTAGGCGGCCTTTACCTTGTTTGCGGAATACTTCAGGGATCTTGGAATCTTATAGCAGCATGGCTGACCCTGTGGATTGGGTCGCACATAGTGATCGGGTTTGGGGCATCTGCCCTGGAAACTATACGGCTCAGGACGATGACCTTTTGGGCACGTTGTACCTCTTCGTGTTACTTCCGGAGCAGGCTTATTTGTTTTCGTTTTTGAAGCTTTTGTTTTGCGAGGCTGTACCGGTTTACGACTTATTGCCCCTCTTAATGCTCTTGTACCAATGAGTTTGTCAACAACACCCATCGCGGTTCTGTAGGCTTCCATAAGCGCGGGTGCGGACTTGATACCCATAATCTGAAAGTGCCCAGATACCGAAATGCTCATTTGCCAGGTGGGATACTTCACTTTAAGCATTGCAGAAATCTCGGGATTATAGATTATATCTGTAGAACCTGGGATCATAGCCTCGGTTATTTTATCAGGATTTACTGCACTGTTGATCCTGAACTGCCCTGAAATGTTTGCAAATGTAAATGGGATTATTGATAATGGTATGTTGTTGTTAAAATACTTTGAAGCTATGTAGCTTCTGACACGGTTTGGCTGCTCGTTAATCTGTTTGTCCATAGAGCGATTGTAATCAATCCCGACATATCCACAAGAGATTGTCATTTTGCCATTCTTGTAGACGCGGACGGTTCCACCCTTCTCCTCACCATTCTTTGTCACGCGAATCTTGAATTCGAGAGCATCCAATTGGGTATTGGCACTTCCACCAACAACGCCATACTCCTTGGTTGCCTCTCTAACCTTCTGGAAGCGACCCGCGCGACCAATGATGCTAAGAACCTCAATCTTTATACCTTGGATAGTACTACTGTTCTTTGGTGTTGTGAACGCACGTGAGATATTTATTGATTCACCGCTATCTACGACCACACTATAGAGTGTTGGATAAAGGGGGGTTGCGCGGATTATATCATTGTTGTTATTTGCTATATTACGCAATATCTGTTTCATATTAAAATTATTATTGTTACTGTTCCAATTCATTGGAATGAGGTTCGGAGACCTCCTAGCCATTTAGTATATCACAATATTTTAGTAATCATTTCCAAAGTTTGCACTATCGTCCACCACATCAACACCAAACAGGATTGGCTGAGGTGGGTAAGCGCGCCCCTGATATGTGACAGCTTCGAGCCGAACCTCGATGTCTCTTGTGCTGAAAGGTCCGGCGTAGAAGTCTGGGTTGAACTTGAACTTTCCAAGGTTGTTTTCCTGGCAGTGCTGGTTGAACATCTGCGTAAACAACTTCTGAGGGCAGAATAGATCCGCTCCATACTTGACCTTTTCTGAAGCCAAGAAGTTCTGTAGACTGTTTGTAACCATTGCAACCTGTGTCTGAATAGCCTTGAAATATTTTGGAACAACATTCCAAATGTCTTGGTTAGTATACTTCTGAGCATAATCAAGATATGCCCTGACGCACTTTAGAAGGATAATTGGAATCTCATCATCCAAACGATCCTCAAGCTGTGGGTCAGCCTCCTTGACCTGCTTTCCGAAGTTCCAAGGGAGCAGACGACGCAGCACACTCCCCGAGTTGTCCTTCCAGTTTGGAACCTCATTGCCACCCAGGATACCAGGAGTCTTCCACTCAATAGACTTGGCCTTTTCGTGCTTGACTGCGATCGAAACATCCTCACCGCTGACAAGGGATTGAAACTCAGCCTGTTCCAAACAGAGATCACCCTTCACCTCTGGTGCAATGAACATGAAGCCATCGTAGATACTTGAGAGACCGAACTTCCTCTCCATATTGTTTGAAAGGGTTCGGACATCCTCATTATCATAGAACTTTTTGAAAACCTTGGTAATCAAAGTAGACTTACCCGACCTGGCAATACCCTTCAGAAATGGAATAATCTGCCAGCCATCAAGGTCACCAACATCAAAGCAGAGCCTCCCACCCATCACATACATCCATCTACAAACCTCGGGTTCGAACTTCTGATAATCCATAACCGTCTGAAAGTTTGGAGTTGGGATATCATACCAATCTTCGATGTGATCAAATGAATCGAACTGCTTGTCAAAAAACTTGGCACTGACGATAGTTGGATCCAAACAGCGATACTGACTGCTCTCATAGGGGTAAAACTTACAAGTATACTTACCAGTCTTGATGTCCCATTCCTTACCAACAAATAGTCCATTCTTGAATGACCATACGCCGCGGTTCTTAACAATCTCAGGAAACTGCATATCCTTACAGTCCGAAAGATGCTTGATAGCATCCCTCGCACTAGAAGCCCTCGCCGTTAGGTTCTTCCAAACTGCAAAACGAGTCTCCTTCTGAGCTATGGAATAGACAAAATCTGCAATCGACATAATGGGTTTCCAAGCCTTTGTGTGATGGTTTTCAATCGTGGTGATCTGTTTGCAGCACTGCCCCTTGTAGCGACGAACGTTGTTGATATACGTCTCATTGAGGAGTGCTAAGAGGAGTTGCTGATATGGACTGATTTCTTCAAGGTCCATAGTAGTGCAGCGGAAAAGTGAGTGATCAGAATCAGGATTGACTGGCTCATATGTGGGGTGATTGATGCGTTCATACTGCCTGGCATAACGAAAGACCGTCTCATAGGCATCGTCCGCCATATCAATCAGTCGGTTGATTCTGGATGAAATCTTCATCTCAGAACCATTGATGTCTACAGAATCTTCATCAAAAACACCCAGGGCAACCGAACGGTGATAACACTCACCAAGCATCCTCTGTTGCCTAAGGTTTTGCGCCGATACCCTTTCAATGTCTATACTGTTTGGCATCCTGTTTTCATCAAGTTCATCCTGACGAAAAAACTGCTCAAACCCAATCTTGAAAGGCACGTGAGTGTCTCCTCGACAATCAAGACACCACTGCCCCTCTAATTGTAAGATTAGAGTCAAAAGATTCTCAGAGTCCAAACTCTGTATCTGGTTTTTGAGAATCTCCAGACGAGACTCATTCTGATCACCGTCTTGGTTTATATAGTGGACCTCCATAGCTAGTATTATAGCGATATATTTTTCTAAGACCCTTTCTGAGCAATCTGCGACAGTTGGGTTAGTATCTTAACCATAACTTTGTTCTGAATCTCTAACTGCTTTGAGACCTTCAACATCGCCGTGCAAACATTGTCATCTTCAGCGGAGAGGAATGAGCTAAGCATATCATACATGTCAGCCTCGTACTCATCCTCATCTTCCTCCTCGTCTGACCCTAGGATATCCTCACCCTCCTCCTCGTCCTCCTCAGACTCCTCAAGCTCGGGGTCGTTCTCAATGGCAGCCATTTTACTCTCCTGTGAGGAAAAATAGATAAAAGTTTGACGCATTGAGAGGGTAAGGACGATGGACGAGATTATGCAGATTGTGTTTGAAGTCAAAGAAAGTCTTGCTGATGCTGACTATATGAGACTTGTTGAAAAGATCACAGAGGTTAACCCTAACAAGGAAACGACCGTCGAATATCCGCACGATACTCAGGGCATAAATCCGGTGGTCACCGCCTCACCCCAGGACCATATCAATAACTTCAAGAGGAAATATCGCCTACTCGTCGATAAATATAACAAGGAAACGACTAAGTACCTTAAGATTATTGCCGACCTTTCCGAGGATAACATTAAACTCAGGAAGGAAGCTGAGGAGTGGGATGATGAGGACGACGAGGAGGAGGAAGATGAGTGAGGTGCGTGTGAGTGTTCCGAAAATATTTTCTTGGGGTATAATATAACAATAATGGCAGGTGGTCTCATGCAGCTCGTAGCTTATGGCGCACAGGATGTATTCCTTACCGGTAACCCCAAGGTTACCTTCTTCCAGGCGGTGTACAAGCGTCACACCAACTTCGCCATGGAGAACATCGAGCAGACCGTGAACGGTTCCGCCGGCAACAGCGGGCGCCTTTCCGTGACCGTGGCTCGCAACGGTGACCTTATCGGTGATATGTACCTGGAGATCACCACCGGCGCCCTTAAGACCGTGGCTGGTAAGGCGAAAGCAGATGCCTGCTGGGTGGCTGAGCGTGCCGTGGCTGATATCGAGCTGTCTATCGGTGGTCAGCGCATTGACAAGCACTACCAGAAGTGGTGGCGTCTGTTCTCCGAGCTGTGCCTCGATGAGGCCAAGAAGGCTCAGTGGGGTAAGATGACCTCGAACCCAACCGAGGCAGCTGGCAAGGTGTACCTGCCACTTATCTTCTTCTTCAACCGCAACCCAGGACTCTACCTGCCACTGATCGCCCTGCAGTACCACGAGGTGCGTCTGGACATCGACCTTGCTTCGGACTACGCCACCTACTTCAGCACCAACACCCCCAAGGTGTGGGGTAACTACGTCTACCTGGACACTGAGGAGCGCCGCCGCTTCGCCCAGAAGGGTCACGAGTACCTTATCGAGCAGGTGCAGCACACGGGCACCGACTCCGTGGATGCCAGCACCACCAAGCAGGTGCGTCTGTCCTACAACCACCCAGTTAAGGAGCTGGTGTGGTGCTTCTCCAACACTTCGTCCAACGCCTCCATGTGGAACTTGTCGTCCAACGCCGCCGCCGGTGATGTGTCTCTTACCTGCAACCCCAAGATCCAGGTTACCGCAGATGTGAAGTCTAACGCGCTCGCTTTCACCTCGGCAACGGATTGTGGTGTGCCTCTGGTTATCCAGGGTGCTGGTGCAGAGAACAGCAATCTCTCGGCACTTTCGTGGCACGAGGACGGCGCCTTGGCGACCGGCGCTGTTGGC
>TARA_R110001599_G_scaffold16762_3_pt1 | contig 38336 bp, 35 predicted proteins | sample TARA_R110001599 | Tara Oceans TARA_R110001599 (sample SAMEA4398360) | marine metagenome | biome: Polar Biome; feature: [MES] marine water layer (ENVO:01000295) within the mesopelagic zone...; material: water (ENVO:00002006), including particulate matter (ENVO:01000060) such as...... | reverse complement strand
ATCGAAGGCTATACCGACGAGTGTGAAGTTGAGTTCGATTACACGAACGAGGTCGAACGAGCTCACGAAGATCCCCGTGTCACCAAGCCTTATAGCGATGCCGAATGGGCAGATATCCTGCTATTGGGGGATGCTGTAGACAGCGACCTTGTTGCCAAAGACGTTCGGCTTACTATGGGTGGTGAACCCACTTTTGTGTCGGTTGACGATATGGAGTCTGCGCAATGGAATATCGCCGCGCTTGGCGCCGATAAACTGCGTTTAGCGAAAACATTGTTGTTGAAATTACGTAATCATTTCGCGCCTATGGGGCTGTTGCACTACGGTCAGGGCAAGTGGTATCCCGGTGAAGAAGTGCCTCGGTGGGCCTTGGGTTTGTTCTGGCGAAAAGACGGTGAAGCCTTATGGACTAAACCTGAGCTTTTGGCGCGAGTTGACCAGGATTACGGACATACTGTTAAGAATGCCGAGAAATTCGCGGTAAAACTTGCAGGCTTGCTCAGTCTCCCCAAAGATTATGTGCAACCCGCATTTGAAGATGCTCTGCACTATTTGTTACAAGAGCAAAAGATCCCAAAGAATATCGATATTCTCGCCGCAAAAATCAGTGATGATCTAGGGCGTCGTCGCTTAGCTCGCCTTTTGGAGCAGGGGTTTAAGGACCCTAGTGGCTATATTGTACCTCTCGCCTGCGATCCTGAAAGTGGTGAGTGGAGTAGTAGTATTTGGAACGTTAAGCGCGAACGGCTTATTCTTACGCCCGGTGATTCGCCGATGGGTTTACGCCTGCCGTTGGGTGATTTACCTGAGTCAGCTGAGCCGGATATACCTGCTGATCGGGATCCTTTTGAACCGCGAGGTGACTTACAAGCGCGCGAGGATATTCATTTTCCGCCGGAATCGTATCCGCCGACAGCGCAAAAATTGCAGGGCGCGAGCAAGGCAATTGCCGAGGCCTTAGACGATAGCGTGCCCTTGGTGCGCACAGCAATGTGTGTTGAGGCACGCGGCGGCAAGGTGCATATCTTTATGCCGCCATTACACAGTCTTGAACACTATATTGAGTTAGTGGCTGCCATTGAGGAAACAGCTGAATCGCTCGCTGTACCGGTAATTATTGAAGGTTACGAACCACCACGAGATCCACGAATACAAAAACTGTTGGTGACGCCAGACCCAGGTGTAATCGAAGTGAATGTCCACCCGACGTCTAATTGGCAGGAGTTAGTAGCCAATACGACCGAGCTCTATATTGCTGCACGGGAATGTCGCCTAGGTGCGGAGAAATTCATGCTCGATGGCCGACATACCGGTACTGGCGGTGGTAATCATATTACGCTTGGCGGTGCGACGCCGGCAGATAGTCCTATATTGCGTCGCCCAGATTTGCTGCGCAGCCTGGTTACTTTCTGGCAGCACCATCCTAGTTTGTCGTATATCTTTTCTGGCGCATTTGTCGGCCCTACGAGTCAGGCTCCCCGCGCTGATGAAGGCCGTGATGAGATGCTCTATGAAATGGAAATTGCATTTCAGCAAATGCCTGAGGGCTTGGCGGATCAGCCTTGGCTGGTCGATAGGTTGATGCGGAATTTACTTATCGATATCACCGGTAACACCCACCGTGCAGAGTTTTGTATCGACAAGCTGTATGCGCCAAATAGCGCAACTGGGCGTTTGGGGATATTGGAGTTTCGCGGTTTTGAAATGCCGCCCCATAGTCGTATGGCATTGGTTCAGGCGTTACTTATCCGCACCTTGGTCGCGCGATTCTGGGCTGAGCCATACAAAAAGCCCTTGGTGCGGTGGGGAACTGCCTTACACGATAAATTTATGATGCCTCATTTTTTGTGGCAAGACATGAAGGAAGTTATCGCTGACTTACAGTTGCATGGATTTCCGTTCAAGGCGGAATGGCTTTTGCCTTTTGAGGAATTCCGTTTCCCGCATTACGGTCGCGTTAAACTCGACGAAATTGAAATTGAGTTGCGGTGGGCGGTGGAGCCCTGGAATGTACTTGGCGAAGAAGTTGGTAGTTTCGGTACTGCTCGCTATGTGGACTCCTCGGTAGAGCGGCTGCAAGTCAAAGTCAGTGGCTTAACGGACGGGCGTTATATTCTCGCTTGTAATGGCCGACGTGTTCCGCTGCGTAATACTGCTACGCACGGCGAATATGTTGCTGGAGTGCGTTATCGGGCGTGGGCGCCGCCATCGGCATTGCATCCAACGATTGGCGTTCACACGCCCCTGATATTTGATCTTATCGATACCTGGACAGGGCGCTCGATGGGTGGCTGTAGTTACCATGTTTCTCACCCCGGCGGCCGGAGTTACGAGACCTTCCCAGTAAACGCTATGGAGGCAGAGGCACGCAGGGGGAACCGTTTTGGCACTTTAGAGCACACCCCCGGCCCCTATACACCACGGCCAGATTTAGATGCGGTGCGGGAGTTTTTCCCTGAGCCGCCTCGGCCCTTGGCGCCGCCACCGGAGGAATCACCGGGCGAATATCCCCATACTTTGGATTTGCGGAGGGCGCCAAACTGGGTCGGGTAAATCCCATTCGTTGGTGCTAAGAGTAACGGCCATGTTGGCAGTGATAAAACGCACTGGCACATGGCCGTTTTTGTAACTGTTAAATGGGGGCTTAGGCGTTAAATTAGTATACTTTTTAAAGAATGCCTTAAAAACTGAGAATAATAAAATGGCTAATCAGTTCGATTATGTAAAAGCGCGTCGTGAGGAAGTCGATGCCATCCCACTTAAATGGCAGGGCGCGGTGCAGCGGGTAATGAAATATTATACTCGCTTCAATGTTTGGGTTTACAAGCGGAGTAGTGGTCGTTTGATGAAAAATTTTCCCGGCGGCTTTCCAATTTGTATTGTGGGAATGACGGGGAAACGTTCCGGAGAGCGTCGCGAAATCGCACTCATACACCTGCCATGGGATGATAAAAAGCTACTCGTTGCCTCTCAAGGCGGAATGGAGAAACATCCGCTGTGGTATTTCAATATTTCGGCGAATCCGCTGATCGATATTATGGTTGGAGGTGACACGCAGAATTACCTTGCCGAACAGGCCAGTCCTGCAGAAAAACGTGCGTTGTGGCCCCATCTTTTGAGCTTATATCCGGACTTCGACGAGTACCAGGCGCGTACTGACCGAGATATTCCAGTGTTTATTTGTTCCCCAGCAAAAATCTAATAAAAGGATAAATTATGTTGGACTCACCATTGGGCCGCGATCAGCAGCGTCGATTGGCCATGCACGGTTTCATCGTTTTGTTCTTGGGTTTATTGTCCGGTGTTGGCTTTTCTTATGCCGCAGCGACGATGGCGACGAGTGAACCAGGCTATGGTGCCTGGCGCTTTGCGCATATGGAAGGGATTATTAATGGTCTTCTATTACTCACGGTAGCCGGTATTTGGCTACGGTTAAATTTGCGCAGTCCCTTACTTAGCGTGGCGAGAGTTGTTCTGGTCTTGGGCTGCTACGCGAATATAATTGGTCCGATATTGAATGCCTTGTTTATTGGTCGTCGACTTATCGTGCCGGAAACTGCGTTAGAGGCATTTGTGGTGTATGGATTCTATATTCCCGGTACCTTCCCCTTGTTGGTGCTGCCGATCTTTGTGATTAATTTATATCGACAGCGCGATGACATGGTGTGAACTGTGTTGCCGTAGTGGTATCGCAAGTTAATGTAGTATCTCTTAAATAAATACCGTCGGCCCAAACGTGGGTAGGGTCTGGCAAGTAAATGGATTTAGAGCATGAAGAATAAAATACCACCGCGGCCGGCAATTTTTCAATTGATCATAATTATGATTGCAGTGGTGTTGTCTGGCTGTAATAGCAAAAGCTCCACTCAAACAGCGTCGGTGCCGAATCCGGCAAATGCATGCCCGGCTTCCGTGCAAGGCACTGACGATACTCCTCGGTTGCAGCGGGATGGCCGTTGGCTGATTGATAATCACAATCGTGTGGTAATCAGTCATGGCGTGAACTTAGTTTGGAAGTTGGCGCCGTATTTTCCTCCAAATAGCCTCGAAGGTTTTACCGCTGCCGATGCTGATTGGCTGGTTGAACATGGTTTTAATACTGCGCGTATTGGCACCTTGTGGATTGGTGTTTCTCCCACGGCACCGGGACAGATTGATCAAAATTACCTTGCAGCTTGGGATCGAGTTGTACAATTACTTGCTGAGCGTGGGATTTGGATGCTCTTCGATTTTCATCAGGATATGCTGGGTGAGATATATCAGGGCGAGGGCGTTCCAGAATGGGGCATTCCAACCGGCTTAACCACCAGTCTGTTAGGGTCGCCGGCACTGGGGTTTCCGTTTAATTATTTCACTCCCCAAGTATCGGAAACATTCGATAATCTCTGGGCCGAACGGGGCGAAATTTGGCAGGGCTATGGTGCTGCGTGGCAGGCAATTGCCAGCAAGTGGGCTGATCAGAGCTACTCAATGGGTTATGACCTGCTCAATGAGCCATGGGCAGGCTTAGAATGGCCGACCTGTATACTGCCTGAGTTGGGGTGCCCTGCTGCAGACCGAGAAATACAACCATTTTTTGAACATGCTATTACGGCTATTCGCGGCGTTGATAGCAATAATATGGTTTGGATCGAGCCTCAGCTACTGGCAGGTGGTACCGGCACGCCAACAGGATTTACGCCCATTGATGGTGAATCGCAGCTCGGCTACTCAGTTCACAATTACTGCCCTTTGACCGCGTTCTTGCAGGCCGCGGATTTGGGTCTACCTATACCCGATGTATTGCCAGATACCTGTGAAGGGTTTGAGAGCAAGGTTTTTGAGCAGGCGCGTATAACCAGCGAAAGAATCGGTGCTGTTGAGCTCGTGACTGAATTTGGTGCGAGCGATGACGCTGTGCTCTTAAATAGGGTTGCGAACTTGGCCGATACCCATTTAACAGGTTGGCAGTATTGGGCTTATAAGAACTGGAATGATCCCACAACACAATCACAAGAAAGCGGCGCACAAGGGCTATTTACTGATGACGGCGATCTCAGCAGCGCGAAGCTCGACAAGCTGAGAGAGTTAGAGCGTAGCTACCCCCAGGCGACGGCGGGTATTCCGTTGGAATTGTCGTTTGACACAATTACCGCTGATTTCCACTATCGCTACCAAATTCGTGCCGCGAATGCGGACACACAAATTTATTTGCCCAAACTTCACTACCCCAATGGCTACAAAGTTGAGGTTAGCGGCGCAACCGTAAGCTCTGCGGCGAATGCGAATCTATTAATGCTAAAAAACAACAGCTGTGAAGGCGAAGTCGACGTCACCGTAAGCAAATTGCCTTGAATGATTTGCTCGGCCCGATATCTGGCACGCTTCTAAAACTGTGTGCAGTGAATACCCTGAGGGCTTTCAATTGTACTCACACATTCATTGCAATGAGTGCAGCGGCTTACAAAACCTTTCTCGGTTTGCGCGCGATTCGGTAAATCTGGGTCGCTGAGTAGGCTTCGTCCTAATTGAATAAAATCAAATCCTGCGGCCATTAACTGGTCAAAACTAGCTCGAGTGCTCGCGCCGCCGACGTAAATCATCTTGCAGCTTACTGCTTCACGAATACGTTTAGCCTGCTCTAAAAAATACAATTCTTTATAGGGGTAGTCTTTAAACATCGACTTACCCGCAGCGCGTAATATCATTCGCATGATGCGGCTCGGCTCAGTTTTGAGCATGCCGGGTAAAATATTACCGCCGCGAAACATGATCATGGGATTCATGGTGCTGGTGCCACCGCTGGTGATAATGCCGTCAATACCCGCTTGGTCTAGAAGCTTGCTGATCTCTACGGCGTCGTCGTAGTGCAAACCGCCGCGCACGCCTTCGGTCATACTGATTTTGCCGAGTAGTGGGAAATCCTTGCCTACGGCCTCGCGCACCGCCGCTAATACTCTTAGTGGTAAGCGCATGCGATTCTCTAAGCTGCCGCCGTATTCGTCTTTACGTTTATTGGTTTTAGGGCTCATAAATTGGCAAAGGCCGTAACCGTGACCAAAGTGAATTTCCAATGCGTCAAAGCCCACCGATTTCATGAAAATTGCGGCGCGGGCGTAACTGCTGACCATGGCGTCGATGTCGCTAAGGCTCATCGCATCACAAAAAAACATTCCCTGCGCGATGCCTAAACCATTTACGCCAAAACTTGGCCCCAGTGGTCGGCGTCGACTAAGCTGGCGATTTTTAGAAAAGCCGCCGCTGTGACCCATTTGGCCCGAGACCAAGGTGTCACGTTGGTGTAGGTCGGCGATTAAGCTGCTCAATTGAACGCGGATGCCTTCATGCATATACATCATGTTTTCATTCAAGCGGCCGTCGTTCTCTACTGCGCAATAGCCCAAGGTCGTCATCGCAATGCCGCCGTCGGCAAGCTCGCCATGAAAACGCTGGAGGCGGTCGCCGGGAACGCCGTTTGGCGTCATATTTTCAAAGGTGCCGGCTTTGATAAAACGATTTTTTAGGGTCAAGCCGTTAATGTTGGCGGCAGAAAAGCAGGAAGCTGCGGCGTCACTGGCAATTTGCTTCGTCATAATAATTATTGTCGTTTTGAATGATATGTAGCTAGGCTACATATCATTTGCTTAGCCAGCAAGTTAAACTTAGCTCATCGTTAGAAAGATTGATTTACTCGTTAATAGGAATTTGTGTGTGATGACCGTCGTTAAACCCGCGGCCAGAAAAACCCAGTCGCAACGCCGCGAAGAAACGTCGAATTTGGTCTTGGCCAGTGCGATCAAATTGTTTGCTGGCAAAGGCTATACGGCAACGTCACTAGAGGATGTCGCCGCCGATACCGGGCTGACAATAAGGCCGATTTATCATTACTTTGGTAATAAAATACAGCTTTTTGAAGCGGTCACCGAAACCCAGGAGCAACTACTTTTAGAGCAGTTATTGGCATTAGACCCAAGTTCGCCAAATATTTTATACGAGGCGTGGGACTGCTTTATCGATTGCTGTCAGCAGCCCGGTTTTGTGCAAATTGTGTTAGTAGACGCCCCACATATTTTGGGGCGTGAGCGCTTGGCTAATACCTCTGTGGTTAAGCAAGTGAAGAAAATGCTCGTGCAGGGTCAGCGCGGTTTAAAGATTAAATCGCCCTTATCTGTGCTGGATCAAGAATTCGCGATGCGAATGTTGGTAGGTGGATTAACCGAAGCTGCTTTAATGGTTGGAACAAATCCTGACTATGACAGCCGGGTGATGATAAAACGAATATTTACCTTTTTAGCTCCTGACAAAAATTTGCCCGGTTAATTATTGTTCGCTCTTGTTTTTGATCGTAGCGTAAACCTGCGTGCTGCCGTCATTTAGTAGCAACAAAACGTCATAGGCTTGGAAGCCGCGGCCCATATCCATGCCGGGGCTACCCATGGGCATATTTGCGACAATGAGGCCGCGTGCGCCATCGGGCTTTTCAGCTAAAAACTGTGTGATATAGCGCGCAGGAATATGGCCCTCGAAAACAAACCCGTCACTGGATACAGATGTATGGCAGGCTTGCAGCTTAGCTGGAATGCCAAGTTCAGCTTTTAACGCATTTAGCTTGTCATGGTTTTGCACTGTGGCACTGAACCCTTGCTGTTGCACGTGCTCAACCCAGGCGCCACAACACCCACAGTTTGGGTTTTTGTGTACTGATAATTCGGCGTTATGCGCGAGCTGAGGCTGGGCCGTGACATCATTGCCAAAGCTGTAGGCGGATATCGTTGCACTAGTAAATAACGCAAGCAGGGAGGTTTTGATTTTACTTGCTGGCATGATTGCTCCACGGTGACATAGTTTTGACGGGTAGAAATTCTAGCTTAGCGATATATAGGTAGGCGGTAAAGGTCGCTTAGCTTTAGCAGTCATACTTCCGTTTCCTCCCTAACTGATATTAGCCGATAATTAACCTGTCCTGCGTTCTTCTCTTTATCTATTTGCCAGTTAGGGGGCAAGGCGGGCAGTGCTTCGTCGCTGGCGGTTTCTATATAAATCTGGGTATGCGGTTTTAATGAGTGCTTGGCCAAGCTAGCAATTACAGGTGCGAGTAAGTCCAAGTGAAATGGCGGGTCTAGGAAAATTATATTGTAGCTTTGCGCGCTTTTATTCAGAAAGGCGAGGGCTTCTTTGCTGTGTACGGTGGCGTGAGGGCAGCGCAAGTTTTCCAGCTGTTGACGAATTCGCTGACAGCTATTGCGATCAGTGTCGACAAAATCGCAGTGCGCGGCGTAGCGCGACAGAGCTTCGAGCCCCAGTGCGCCAGAGCCGGCAAATAAATCTAAGCAGCGGGCACCGTGAATGGTGGGGTTGAGCCAGTTAAACAGTGTTTCGCGGATGCGGTCGCTGGTTGGGCGCAGGCCGGCGGCACCCTCAAAATCAAGCTTGCGACTGCGCCACTGGCCGCCAATGATCCGCAGGCTGCCCTGTTGGCGACCGCTTGGGCTTGAATTAGCTGCTGCATTGCTAGAAGTACGGGGGGCTTTGGGCATGGTGTTTCCGGTGCCAGTTACTCAGAGAAATGGTAGGATACGGCTTTTATTTATACTGTAAACCTTACCCGGAATATAAATACCCGCATGACTGAGAATTCAAAGCCGCCCGAAATCGAGACTGAAGTCGTTAAGAAGGGCTTATTTGCCCGTTTCAAAGAGTCATTTGTTGGCTCAGAAGAAGATCAGGCGGCGCTGGCGGCGGCTGAAGGCTTTATCGACGACAAAGAAATCGCCCCGTGGCAGCACCTGGAATTAACCCCGGAAGAGCAAGCTTCCCTGCTGGTGCGCTTTCGCGACGGCCTGAGTAAAACTGGCGCCCAGTTGGGCGAGGGCATGGCCAATCTTTTCCTCGGTCGTAAAGAGATTGACGACGAGCTGCTCGAAGAAATTGAAACCCATCTGCTTATGGCTGATGTTGGTGTAGATGCCACCCAAGAAATTATTGGCAACCTTACCCGCCGAGTATCACGCAAAGAACTGGATAACCCCGAAACACTCTACGTTGCGCTGCAGGAAGAATTGAGTACTTTGCTTGCGGCGGCTGAGGAGGAGCTGGTAATCCCCGAAGGTCCTGGCCCCTATGTCATTCTAATGGTTGGCGTTAACGGTGTGGGTAAAACCACCACCATTGGTAAATTGGCCAAGCAATTTCAGGCCGGTGGTCGCTCGGTAATGTTAGCGGCAGGTGATACTTTCCGCGCAGCGGCGGTCGAGCAGCTGCAAGTGTGGGGCGAGCGTAACGACGTGCCGGTTATTGCCCAGCACACCGGTGCCGACAGTGCTTCGGTGTTATTTGACGCACTGCAAGCGGCCAAAGCGCGCAAGGTCGATATTCTTATTGCGGACACCGCCGGCCGTTTGCACAATAAAGACAATTTAATGGAAGAACTGAAAAAGGTAGTGCGGGTGCTGAAGAAGCTCGATCCCAATGCGCCCCATGAAGTGATGCTGGTGCTGGACGCCGGCACTGGCCAAAATGCCTTAGCCCAGGCCAAGCATTTTCAGGCCGCGGTAGGTGTGACTGGTCTCACTTTGACTAAGCTAGATGGCACCGCCAAGGGTGGCATCGTGTTTGCTATTAGCAAACAGCTGGGTATTCCTATTCGATTTATTGGGGTGGGCGAGGGTATATTAGATCTGCGCCCCTTCCGCGCCTCTGAATTCGTTGGCGCCTTATTTGGTTGGACACAAAAGCAGCAATGATTCAATTTGATCAGGTCAGCAAGCGCTACGAAGGCGGTCATGAAGCACTCACCGATGTGAGCTTTCATATTCCCCGTGGTGAAATGCGCTTTTTAACCGGCCATAGCGGCGCGGGTAAAAGCACATTGCTGAAACTGATCATGGTAATGGAGCGCGCAAGCACCGGCCAAGTTATTGTTGGCGGGCGCAATTTATCAAAATTGCCAGTGCGCCATATTCCCGAAGTGCGCCGCGATGTTGGTGTAGTCTTTCAAAATCATCAGCTGCTGTTTGATCGTAGCGTTTATGACAATGTTGCCCTGCCACTGATTATTGCCGGTTACGGCCATCGCGACGTTGGCCGCCGCGTGCGGGCGGCGCTGGACAAAGTCGGGCTGCTGGATAAAGAACGCAAAAATCCCGTTACCCTGTCTGGTGGTGAGCAGCAGCGAGTGGGTATTGCTCGAGCCGTGGTCAATAAACCCGCACTTTTGCTGGCCGATGAGCCCACCGGTAACCTTGACCCCCAGCTCTCTGCTGAGATCATGCATCTATTCGAACAGTTTAAGCAGGTTGGGGTTACGGTGTTGATCGCCAGTCACGACCTCGCGCTGATTGCGCGAATGCCTTATCGTTTGCTTACTCTGCGCAAGGGCCGCCTCATAACGGCGGGAGGGGCTGATAATGGCCCAGAATAAACTGAATAAGCGGCGTTTGGGGCAGCTACAAACCCCAGCTGCCCGTAAAGATGTGAAGGGTGCTCGCCGACATAAGACGGGTTTGCGCGACCGACTTGCCAGCTATCGTAGTCATCACCGGCAAGTCGCTCTTGATAGTTTGCAGCGTCTGTTGCATCGGCCTGCCGCCACTTTATTAACGAGCTTGGTAATTGCCATTGCGCTCGCGCTACCGACGAGTTTGTATATTGGTTTGAATAATATTGAGGCGGTGAGTAGCGGTTGGGAAGGCGCTGCGCGTATCTCTCTGTTTCTAAAGCCAAAAGTGTCGGCGAGTCAGGCCGAAAATCTACGTCGCAGTATCGCGGCGCGGGACGGTGTTCTAAACGCCGAGTATATTTCCCCAGATGCCGCTTTAGTGGAATTTCGCGCCAGCTCTGGCTTTGGTGATGTGCTTGACCAATTAGACAGTAACCCCCTGCCAGGATTGATTGTGGTAACGCCTCGCGAGGCGAATATCTCCGCCGCGGCGGTTACGGAGCTTCAGAAAGGCTTGGCTAAGCTCCCTGAGGTGGATTTGGCTAAGCTGGATATGGAATGGCTACAGCGCTTAAATCAAATTACAGAATTAGGCCGTCGCCTCACTCTGGCGCTAGCCGGGATGCTAGCGGTAGGGGTGTTACTGATCATTGGCAATACCATTAAGCTCGCCATAGAGAGTCGGCGTAGTGAGATCCTGGTCGTAAAGCTGGTAGGCGGAACCAATGCCTTCGTAAGACGGCCTTTCCTATATACTGGCTTTTGGTATGGCCTGAGCGGCGGACTGGCAGCATGGTTTCTAGTGCAGGGCGGATTGTATTGGTTGCGGGCGCCGATTTCCGAGTTGTCAGTGTCGTATCAAAGTGATTTTCAGCTATTAGGTTTGGGTGTACTTGATAGCTTATTGTTATGGCTATTCGCCGGAGGCCTAGGCCTGCTGGGCGCTTGGCTGGTTGTCGGGCGGGAATTGCGGGCAATAGAACCAAGCTAATAGGGCTAAATTTACTCGTTATAGGCCGTGGTCTGTGGGTTTTAGGGAATTGGGGCTTGAACTTTTAGTGGTTTGGGACTCTAATAAGTGCCAGTGTTTTTTCATCAATATCTAGGAGGAGTGCAATGAGTACCCATCTGCAGCCGATACAGCAGCTTGTACCGGGTGGCGACCTCTCTGCATATATTCAGTCGGTTGGCCGCATTCCGGTGCTTAGCGCAGAGCGCGAGCGTGAATTAGCCGAAGAACTCTTCTATCACGAAAGCGTTGAGGCTGCCCGCCAGTTGGTTATGTCTCATCTGCGTTTTGTGGTTCATATTGCTAAAAGTTATAACGGCTACGGTCTACCTCAGGCTGATCTAATTCAAGAAGGCAATGTAGGTTTAATGAAGGCGGTTAAACGTTTTGATCCTGAAAAGGGCGTGCGTTTGGTGTCTTTTGCTGTGCATTGGATTAAAGCCGAGATTCACGAATACGTATTGCGCAATTGGCGCATAGTGAAAATTGCGACCACTAAGGCTCAGCGCAAATTATTTTTTAATCTGCGCCGCGCTAAAAAAGAATTGTCTTGGTTGAATAATGACGAAGTCAATGCGGTTGCAGCTGACTTGGGTGTGGATGTGGCGGAAGTGCGTCGTATGGAGGGGCGTTTAAGCTCGGTAGATGTTGGTTTTGATGCTGACGTTGACGACGAGCGAGGTCCAGTTGCTCCCGTGCATTATTTGGAAGACCGTAGCGCAGATCCCGCCGTATTATTAGAGTCCGATAATCAGGAAGAGAGCAATCACCAACACCTGAGCTTGGCGCTGGGCGATCTCGACGAGCGTAGCCGCGACATACTGCAAAGTCGCTGGTTGACTGACAATAAGGCGACCTTGCACGACTTGGCCGCGCGGTACAGCGTATCAGCTGAGCGAATACGTCAGCTTGAGCAAGCCGCGATGAAAAAGCTGCGAGCGGCAATGGAAGCCTAAGCCCTTTCATTTGCACATTGATACAGCCAAAAGCCCCGCACTGCGGGGCTTTTTTGTATTTCGGTGGTGATGTCTAAGCAATAGTGAAATTTTAAGCGTATTTATCCGCTGTTTCTGTCATGTGCGCGGTGGGGCACTTTTGAAACTCCGCGGACATCCGTACAATAGCGCCTTTAAATGCAGGCAGGGCGGTATAATGGCTTCGTTAACGCTTTTCATGGCGGCAATACTTGGATTTCTCGCAGTCGCTATAGGGGCGTTTGGCGCTCACGGCCTTAAAGCCAGCTTGTCGACCGAAATGATGACCGTCTACCAAACCGCGGTGCAATACCATTTTTATCATTGCCTTGCGCTGTTGGTAGTGGGTTTGCTCATGCACAGTGGTATACAGCACCTTTCTTTGCGTATCGCGGCGGTTTTGTTCTTTTTCGGTGTGCTCGTATTCAGCGGTAGTCTCTACGCGCTGGCGATTACTGAAATTAAAATTCTTGGTGCCATCACTCCCATTGGTGGCCTGATGTTCTTAATAGCGTGGGCCTGCTTGGCCTATTCAGCGTGGAAAGCAATGTAATGACTGAACAAGCGGCTCCGATGCGCCGTCGGATTAAAAGTTTTGTACTGCGCACTGGACGAATGACTGATGGTCAAAAACGCGCCTACGATATTAATTTCACTAGCTTAGGTTTAAAGCGCGCTAACGGCCCGGTGAATTTCGCCGAGGTGTTTGATCGTCAAGCACCCACAGTGCTAGAAATTGGCTTTGGCATGGGCGACTCGCTTGCCGAAATGGCAATTCAAGCGCCAGAACTGAATTTTATCGGCATTGAAGTGCATACTCCCGGCGTTGGTCGCCTCATGTATTTGGCTGAGCAGGCGGGCCTCAAAAATTTGCGTGCCTACTGCGACGACGCTGTCGAAGTCCTTGCTCACTGTATTCCGGATAACAGTTTGAGCCGTATTCAAGTCTATTTTCCCGATCCGTGGCACAAAGCCCGCCACCAAAAACGGCGCCTGATTCAGGCGGAGTTCGTGCAGGTTTTGCGCAGTAAGTTGGCCGTCGGCGGAGTGCTCCATCTTGCTACTGATTGGGAAAACTACGCAGAGCACATGATGGAAGTGATGAGCGCCGCCGAAGGTTATCAAAACGATGCTGGCCCTGAACAGTATTCACCAAAGCCTGCTTTTCGGCCTAATACCAAGTTTGAAAAACGTGGCGAGCGCTTGGGCCACGGCGTGTGGGATTTGCTGTTTTCTAAAATAAGCTAGGCAAATTAGCGAGTTATTGCTTAGTTACTTGCTAATCATCTCGCATACGGCCTGCTGCATTACATCCCATTGGTCTGATAATAGGGTTCTGCGGCCGGCCTCGTCGCAGGGGATGTCGGCACGCTTAATTCGCCAAAACCTTAGACGCACTGTTGTATCCAGCCAGCTTCCATTAACAAGGCTAGCGAAACTGGCTGAACCCTCAAAACCGGTATGAGCCAAAAATAGTAAGTCCTTATTGGGCGCGCCTTGTAATAAAGCCAATGCACCTGCAGGGCGAATCGGTAATAGCTCGGTCCAGCTTTCAGCGCGGTTTAGTGCGTCTTGATCGCCATTTTGTTTAAGTGCTTTTAAAACTCGGTCGCGCTTCGCTTTTGAGAAGCGTGTGCCTTCCATGTAAATGACTAATGTGTCGTCGTCACTGGCCTGTGCGGCAAGTTTTTCTAATCCGGCGAGCTCTGGTCCCATGTCTTGGGCCACCCGATTAAGGAAAACATTTGGTAGGCGGTTGCCAACGATATCTAAACAGGGGTCGAGTAATAATTCCCGTTTCAATACGTAGTTCACTTTAAGTTGCTTGGCTTTGGCATAGAACGACAAAGGCAGCAGGGTGTCGCCAATACTCGTGTGACGCGGTAATACGATGGCGCCAGGGCCATCGAGTGCCTCCTTTCCTTCGATGACAAAGCGCAGTCGAAATAATTTATTAGCACTGCGCTGCAAGGTATCTGCCCACCAAAATTGCAGCGCACTATTGGCATCTAGATAAGCCTGTCGTGGCGTCTGGGCTACGTTGTGGTGTAGCCAAAGCCAGCAACTGGCAAAAATCCCGGCAATTTCACAAAGTAAAAAAAGGCAAATAAAGCATAGGCAGCGCACACTCGAGCGTAGCTTAGTCGACAGCAATCCTAATACCGCAAAAATTGCCATCCAAAATGGTGCTAAGGCCAAAAGGAGTGCGGCGGTACAAAATATCAGGGGAATAGATATTAGACGTCGGGCCAAGGTGTGGTGAGTAAGCCATATCATATTGTCAATATTTTCCCGTTATATCTAATTATAGTCGCGAGTTTTTGGGAATATGGGGTGTATCGAACCGATATTTTGTTACATGTAATGGATTTCAAAATAGGCATGTTGATGTAATTTGTACGCGTGAGCGACTGCGATCTATTTTTTAAACTGGGCATCGAGAAACGCGAGTTGGTCGCCAATAATTACTGAAAACATCGGCTCGATATAAGGTTGAAAATGCCCCGTCTCATATTTTTTTAGCGTGATGTTCGCGAGTTTATCACCAAGCTTAATCGCGGGTTTTGCCGGTGTGGTTACATCGTTTGTGGCAACTTGCATAAGGATCGGCATCTGTAATTTCTTAAGTGTTGCAATGGGTGAATAGAGACCTATGCTCAATGCGAATCGCGCGGCCACTCGGCCATCGAATTTTTGACCGGCCGGAACCAATGCCAAATAGGCTTTTGATTCCCCTGGAGCATTCATAATAGCCAGTTGATCAGGCTCAGCGCTTGCTTGTATATAATGAGGCGCCAGGCCTATGGCGCCGCGTGCCGCGTCATAGGCACCATGTAGCGACAGTCGCATAATTTTAGAGAGGCTATTCAAGCCGAGGGACGCTGGGCCGCTGAGATGAGGAACTTGGGATATTACGGCTTTCACATCGCCTACAAGCGATGCGATTTTTAGCACGTGACCGCCGCTTAAGGATGTCCCCCAGAGCGCAAGCTGACTCGCGTCTACCGAGGCTAAGCTTCGGGCATAGGCGATAGCGGCAAGCCAGTCATCGAGCTGCTTATTAATGTCCAGAATTTGTCTAGGTTGACCTTCGCTATCGCCAAAATGGCGGTAATCGAAGAGCAGGCAGGCATAGCCGGCGGCAGCGAAACGTTCGGCGTAAGCATCTAGTCGTAATCCCATCGTGCCGGCCAGACCATGAGCCATAACGATGATGGGAAACGGGCCTTCGGATTCAGGTGTAAAAAGCCATGCAGCGCATTTACTGCCGTTGGACTGGAAACTAACTGTTTCTTTCACGGTTTACCTACGTAGTAGAAAAAGTGGCGAGGCCGACTATTGTGCTTGCGCTGGTGTTGTTACAAATTAGACGACGATCAAGGTATTACCATAGTTCAAAAAGGCATGCTTGGAAAGCATGTGCAAGAAAGGGGTAGCTGCTTCGCAGAAACCGGTCGCCGCAATGGTGGAATGATAAACTGTCACAATATCCTCTGCCTTTTAATAAAGTGAGCTATCGCTACTGACTATAATAAAAAATGGAGTTTGTGGTCGAGCTGATGCGCCAAGTGTTATGGGTTCGAGTGTGGGTGGTTTATTTTTTTGCTCAATTTGGGCTGCGTTTTTTATGGAAGCAGTACTTGGCGTATACTAATTTCAATGTTAGAAAAACAGTGAGGCGTTGGTCGCCGTGAGTGCTCCGAAATTAGCTGGGTAAGTGTTTCAGCGCGATAACGGCGGCGGCAGTGCGATTTTCGACATTAAGTTTACGAAAAATTTGTTCAAGATGTTTGTTAGCAGTACGCGGACTCATGTCTAGTATGGTACCAATTTCGCGATTCGTTTTGCCATGGGCTATCCATAATAGAACCTCGGATTCACGTTCTGTTATCGGTAGCGCTGCGCGCAGGCGTTCAAGATCTGACGGCCGCTCCATGTCGATAAGTTGCAGTAAATATTCGTCATTTCCTGTTTGACTGATATAACGAATTTCCAATGGTTTGTCCGCGGCCTTCACGAGTACGCCTTTTTCTTTGTTGAAATGCGGTGCTAGCAATTGTCGGAGTTGGCTAGGCAAATTCTCATCGAGCCACGTACTGTTTAATCCAGCGTCCTCCAGTAAGTGGTAGGCCTGTGGCGTCGCCCAAAGCAAGTTGCCGTCGGCAGTGGCTGAAAATAAAAAAGTACCGGTATTATCGAGGGCAACCCGGGCGCTAAGTGTTAGTCGCGCATTATTTAAATGCGCGCGCATTCGTGCAATAAGCTCGTCGCCTTTTACGGGCTTAGTAATATAATCGACGCCACCTGCGGCGAAGCCTTTTACGATACTTTCAGTGTCGCTGAGTCCTGTCATGAATATGACCGGTATATGCGCCAAATCTCGATTCGCTTTGAGGCGCCGACAAGCCTCAAAACCGTCCATATTAGGCATTAATGCATCCATCAGAATGACATCAGGCGTAATGGTGGCGGCAATAGTTAAGGCTTGCGCTCCCTCTAGAGCGACGAGCACGGTAATACCCGCTTGATCCAATGTGTCATTGAGCATGCTGAGGGTGTCGGGTGAGTCGTCGACAATGAGTACGACGTCTTTTTTGGCACTAGCTTGCTTCATTTTGGTTTATCTTCCAGGGCGGTGATGAGTGCGGCGAATTGAAATCCTGCCGCCTGCTCTTGCAGGCTGGAAAGGCTTTTTGGATCGATGCTTGGGTCTTGGGCAAGCTTGTCTAAGCAGTGACGGATGCCCTTGGCATAACCAATTTTAGCAAGTTGGATTAACTCGCGGCGCGCCTCATTGCTTAAGGTTAGTGGAATTGTATCAGCCTTCGCTGTGTGTGCCACGACGCGATTTTCACTTTGTTCTTGGGATTCATAAATCCAATGAATACCGGCGTATTTTCTTAGGTAGTCAAGTGCTTGGCTAACCCGAATGGGTTTAAACAAATACGCATCATGGGGCGGTACGCCGCTGCTTTCTGGTGTGACTTCGGTCGCGTTAGCCGAAATCATAATGATCGTGGCCTCGTGAATACGGGCACGTATCGCTTTGGCTAAGTCCCAGCCGCTCATGCCCGGCATGGCAATATCTAATAAGAATATTTGAGGTTCTGATTCGCAGTAACGCAGCATGTCTAGGCAGGTGCCGCCGTCTGGTGCAGAAATAACATTAAAACCGAGTGGACTTAACATGTCGCTGAGTAGGCTGCGGTGAGTGGGCTCGTCGTCTACCACAAAGACGGTTTGCTCATTGCCTTGGTAAGCGATAATTCTTCGGTCGCTGGGGCTGGCGCTGGCCAGTTTGTCGGTACTGCCCAGCATCAAATTCAGGGTCACCTCACTGCCTACGCCCACTTGGCTGTGGATGGCAATATTGCCGCCCATAATATCGGTGAGTAGCTGGGTGATTGTCAGGCCTAGGCCGGTGCCAGCGATATGCGGTGCGCCGGGTTTCCGGACGCGCTCAAAGGGTCTGAATATACGTTCAATATCCTCTGCAGCAATGCCAAAACCGGTGTCATTAATAATAAATTCAGCTACCTGATTGCGGTAGCTCACGGTAAACGTCACCCTGCCTTCGGGCGTGTATTTTATGGCGTTGGAAATGATGTTGATCAGGATTTGCCGTAGGCGCTTCTCGTCTATCTTGACGGTTTCGGGGATTGGCGTAAGACGGTCAAAGCTGAAGCCAATGCCTTTCGCTTGGGCCTGAACCTGAAACATGCTAACGATTTGGTCGAGTAAGTTACCCAAATTGACATCGCTGGGCGCGAGTTCTAAGCGGCCCGCCTCGATTCGCGATATATCTAGCAAACCCTCAATGAGATCCGCTAAGTGTTCACTGCTCCGTCTTATCACGCGTAAAGCGTCGAGCCGACTGGCGGGGATTGAAGTGTCTTTTTCCAGCAGTTGGGCGTAGCCGAGGATGGCGTTTAGAGGCGAGCGCAGCTCATGGCTGATGCCGGTTAAGTAGCGTGTTTTGGCTTGGTTGGCGGCCTCGGCGATTTCTTTGGCGCGCTGCAATTGCTGGTCGGTTTGTTTATGTGCGGCTATTTCAGCCATAAGCAAGGTGGTTTGGTGTTGGGATTCTTCCTGCGCAACTCGGCGGCTGTCGTGAACTAGGGCGAACATCCAAGCCAATATGCCGGATACGATCAGTAGAATGCAAAAAACATTAAATAAAGCGCCTGCCGCTAGGGCGCGTTCCATGCCTTCATCAATTGTAATTTGGACATAGACTAAGGCTAAAACGCTGGCGATGATTAAGCTGATTAAGGTGAACAAACCGATAAAGTGGCCAGTCCGGGTATTGAGCGAGCTTATCCAGCGTCTTGGCAGCAGAAAGCTAAGTGTGTTGGTAAGCTGTTCGGCCATACGCGAATTAGTCTTGCACATATCGTGGCAGCGGCTGTCGAGTGAACAACACAGTGAACATATTGGCCCTGCATAGGCGGGGCAGTGGCTCATGTCCTCGCCTTCAAAGTGGTGGTAGCAAATACAACAGCGCAGCGAAATTTTACTACTCGCAATAACCGGCTCGCGGGCTAAGTAGTAACGGCCCTTGGTGTACCAACAAATCAAGGGGGCGCAAATAAAGGTGCTCCCCAGTGCAATAAACGAGGCTAGGGCCTGTGCCGTGACGCCGAATTGGCCAAGATGAGCGAGCAGGCCGACGGTTGAGGCGATAATCATTGAACCAACCCCAACAGGGTTGATGTCGTAAAGATGGGCGCGTTTAAACTCAATGGCTTGGGGTCGTAAACCAAGGGGGCGATTGATCACGAGATCGGCCACTAAAGAGCCTACCCAGGCGAGTGCGATAATGGCGTAGGCGGTGAGAATCTCTTCAAGAATGCGATAGATGCCCAGCTCCATCAACATCAGTGCAATGGCGACATTAAAGACAAGCCAAACCACGCGACCGGGGTGGTTGTGGGTGAGTCGGGAAAAGAAGTTAGACCAGGCAATAGAACCGGCATAGGCGTTGGTGACATTGATTTTTAGCTGCGACAAAATCACAAATACACTGCATAAAATAAGTGTTAGTTGAGGTGATGAACCCAAATAACTGAATGCGGTGAGGTACATATGGTTGGGGTCGGCGGCCTCGCTAAAAGGAGTGCCATGACTCAGTGCTAATACCGCCAAAAAGGAACCCACTAATATTTTGATTGATCCGCTAATAATCCAGCCTGGGCCGGCAGCGATTAGGGCGAGCCACCAGCGTTTGTTCGGTCGGTCTTGGTGGGGTAAAAAGCGAAGAAAATCCACCTGTTCGCCAATTTGCGCGATGAGTGAAAATATCACCGCCGAGGCGGCGCCAAAGGCCAAAATATTGAGGTTTGGGTCGCTGTCTGGTGGTGTGAATGCCACCCAATTGCTAAAGGCCTGGTCGGACTGCCACGCGATACAGGCCAGCGGTGCGAGCTGTAAAATAATCCACAGTGGCTGAGTCCACACTTGAAAGCGGCTTATCCAGGTAATACCGTGGGTCACCAGCGGTATTACTACTACGGCGCTGATTAAATAACCGTATTTAAGTGGGATGTCGAGGCTCAGCTCCAGGGCCAGCGCCATGATCGACGACTCGATCGCGAAGAAAATAAACGTAAATGAGGCGTAGATCAGTGAGGTAATCGTTGAGCCAATATAGCCAAATCCGGCGCCGCGGGTGAGCAGGTCAATATCGATACCTTGGCGCGCGGCGTGATAGCAAATTGGCAAGCCGGTTAAAAAAATAATAATACCCACGGCCATTACCGCAGCGACGGTATTGTTAAAACCGTAGCTGAGGGTGATCGCGCCGCCAATCGCTTCTAAAGCAAGAAACGAAATAGCGCCCAGCGCGGTGTTTGAAACCCGATTAAGCGACCACTTGCGCGCGCCCTTGGCAGTAAAGCGCAATGCGTAGTCTTCTAAGGTTTCATTGGCGACCCAGCGATTGTATTTCCGGCGTACCCGGAACACTTTTTGTTGCGCACTCATATGGCCAAATGACGCTCCGATAACAGCTCATTGGCTGAATGACATACTCATATTTGGCCATTATAGGCCTTAATTTCTCACGAATCTCGCGCTGTGGGCTGGTTACGCTTTTCCTTGGCTTCGCCACCAGTTGTTGCATAGCGCGGCGGCTGTTTTGTGAAACACATTGAGTTTAAAAAGTACCTTGCCCGCGCCGGAGGCGGTATACGTCATTTAACTTAGCCGGGGGGAGCATTCGCCTCATGGCGCGGTACCTCACTTCTGCGGAGACTGTCCACTGTCGAATCAAGCAACCAAAGGGTAGGAGAAGTAACGATGAGTGATAAATCTGATAATCAGCGTTCTTGGGGGCGCCGCAAGGTAGTTCGCGCTCTTGGCGCTCTACCGCTGGGCGTTATTCTGGCATCGCAGTTGAGTTGGGCTGCACCCGCCACCAGCACAGGGCAGGCGGTTACCGATGACACCGTAACAGTGGGTATTTTGCACTCGCTAACGGGCACCATGGCAATCAGTGAAACCGGTGCGCAAGAGGCTGAAAAACTCGCCATTAAACAGATCAACGAATCTGGCGGTATTCTCGGTCGGCAAATCAAAATCATTCAGGAAGATGGCGCCAGTGATTGGCCAACCTTTGCCGAGAAAAGCCGTAAATTGTTAGTGAATGACAAAGTGGCAGCCGTATTTGGTTGCTGGACCTCAGCCTCGCGTAAAGCGGCGCTACCGGTATTTGAAAAAGAAAACGGCTTGCTTTACTACCCCACATTTTACGAGGGATTAGAGCAGTCTAAAAACGTTATCTACACCGGCCAAGAAGCGACGCAACAGATTCTAGATGGTCTGAACTGGGTAGCGAAAGAGAAGGGTGCAAAGACCTTCTACCTGATTGGCTCTGATTATATTTGGCCGCGTACCTCCATGAAAATTGCCCGTAAGCACATAGAAAACGTCTTGGGTGGCAAAGTTGTGGGTGAAGAATACAAACCATTAGGCGATACCCAGTTTGGTTCGGTCATCAACAAAATCCGCCTTAAAAAGCCTGATGTGATTTACGCCGCGGTAGTTGGTGGCAGTAACGTAGCGTGGTTTAAGCAGCTTAAAGCGGCGGGTATTAACTCTAAGAAGCAGACGTTGCTGACTATCTCGGTAACGGAAGATGAAGTGTTGGGCATCGGTGGTGAAAACCTCGAAGGTTTCTACTCCATCATGAAGTACTTCCAGAGCCAGGATAACCCCAACAACGTGGCCTTCGTGAAAGCGTTTAAGGAAATGTGGGGCGACGACAGTGTGATCGGCGACGTAACACAGGCTGCTTATCTAGGACCTTGGTTATGGAAAGCTGCCGTAGAAAAGGCCGGTACCTTTGATGTAGACGCAGTCGTTAAGGCGTCTGAAGAAGGTGATATCGAGCTGACTACTGCGCCAGAAGGCTATGTGAAGCTTCACCCCAATCATCACCTTTGGAGTAAGGCGCGGGTAGGTATGTGGAAGAAAGATGGTCAGGCCGAGGTGGTGTATACCTCAGAACTGATCGAGCCAGATCCATTCCCAGAAGGTTATCAATAGGTCTTCGGGTTTCCTAAAAGGATCCTAGCAATACCGGCGAGCAGCAATGCTCGCCAAGCGCATTAGCGTAATCATGCAGTGGAAAACAGTAGTGAAAAGAATGTTGAAGTACTTTTTAGCGGAGGCTAAGTAATGGGCGGTTATAGCTACGACGAGTTAGGCGCGATATTCGCTATGCAGGGCTTCGCCGGCATCAGCTTGTTCAGCGTACTGTTGCTGATGGCCTTGGGACTCGCAATTATATTTGGGCAGATGGGGGTCATTAATATGGCTCACGGCGAATTTATGGCCGCCGGGGCATATACCACCTATCTTATCTCTACACTCACAGAAACGTATATTCCGGCATTCATGCCGTACTATTTTGTGTTCTCGATAGCGGCGGCCTTCCTGGTTGCAGGCACGCTCGGGTACTTAGCCGAATTTATATTGATAAGGCACCTCTACAAGCGCCCGCTAGACACCTTGTTAGCGACCTGGGGTTTGAGCTTAATCATGCAGCAATCCTACCGTTCGATCTTTGGTGCGCGGGAAGTTAGCCCCACGCTACCTGAATGGTTAATGGGTGCTTATCCAGCGACAGACATGATCGACATCCCCATTAACGGCATGTTCGTGCTCGGTTTAACGATATTCACGACCTTAGCGGTATTTTACCTCATGTTTAAATCTAGCTGGGGTTTACGCGTGCGTGCCACCACCCAGAATCGGGCAATGGCTGGCGCGGTGGGAATTAACACCAAGAAAGTAGACCGTTACACCTTTGCGCTGGGTTGCGGTATTGCGGGTATGGCCGGCGCGGCGTTTACGACAATTGCGTCTACAGGACCCACCACCGGCACCTTGTATATCGTCGATACTTTTATGGTTGTGGTCTTTGGTGGCGCCGCCAGTTTGTTTGGCACTATTGCCTCGGCATTTTCAATCGCACAAGCCCAGTCCATTCTCGAATTCTTTATCAGCGGATCAATGGCCAAAGTCTTTACCTTGCTCACCTTGGTAATAATTTTGATGTTCAAACCAGAGGGACTGTTTGCCAGCAAGGTTCGTCGCTAAGGCGAGCCGCGGGCTTAAACCAGGTCTGGTTCTAAATTATTGGGAGTTAATGATGAGCTTTGTTTACGAGAAATTATTTGGCGATAAAAAGGGACTGATAGGGTTTTGCATCCTAGCGGCGCTTATCCTGGTTGTATTTCCTGTGATGCTAGATTCCTTTCGCTTGAATCTAGTGGGTAAATATTTAACCTACGCTTTTGCGGCGGTTAGCTTAGTTTTGCTGTGGGGTTATGGCGGGACCCTAAGCTTGGGGCAGGGTATATTTTTTGGTATTGGCGGGTACGCTATGGCCATGTTCTTAAAATTAGAAGCCTCCTCACCGGAAAATACCGCTATCCAGTCAACACCGGGGATACCCGATTTCATGGATTGGAACCAAATTACGGAGTTACCGCTGTTTTGGATGCCATTTCATAGTTTCACTTTTACCTTGTTCGCAGTGTTGGTTGTGCCCACGATATTTGCGTACATCATTGGCGCCGCCATGTTTAAACGGCGGGTCGGGGGTGTGTACTTTGCGATCATTACCCAGGTTGTTTCCGTTATCTTAACGGTACTAATTGTAGGTCAGCAGGGGCTAACGGGCGGGATCAATGGCATTACTGATTTGCGCACCTTAAATGGCTGGGATATCACCTCAGACAGTGCAAAGACGCTGTTCTATTTTATTAACTGCTTTTTACTCCTCGCGGTCATTATTGCCTCCCGCTTTATTTTAACAAGTAAATTTGGTCGGATACTGCTGGCCATGCGCGACAAAGAAGATCGGGTGCGCTTTTCTGGCTACGATGTGGCGAACTTCAAAATATTCATATTTTGTTTTGCTGCGATGATCTCTGCGATTGGTGGTGCAATGTTTACCTTGCAGGTTGGCTTTATGTCGCCATCCTTTGTTGGCATTGTGCCTTCTATTGAAATGGTGATATTTGCTGCGATTGGCGGCCGTATGTCATTGATTGGCGCGGTTTACGGAACCTTGCTCATTAACTTCGGTAAAACCGCCTTTTCTGAATCCTTTCCTGAATTGTGGCTATTCCTCATGGGCGGCTTGTTTATTGCGGTTGTGATGTTTTTTCCAAATGGTTTGGCGGGCTTGTGGGAAGACTATGGCCACCACCTCACTAAACGTCTCAATTTTATTAAAAACTTATTTAGTAAATCCAAGAGTACTGAAGATGGTATTGAGCTGAAGGGGTCAAACTCATGAATATGTCTACCAACACAGACTTTACCCTGGCGATCGAAGACCTCACCGTGTCATTTGACGGCTTCAAAGCAGTCGACAACCTGAACTTTTACTTAGATCGAAATGAGCTTCATGTGGTTATCGGGCCAAATGGCGCGGGTAAAACCACTGTGCTTGATTTGATTTGCGGTAAAACAAAATCGACATCAGGAAGCATAAAATTTCTCAATAAGGAATTAACAAATCTCTCTGAACACGAAATTGTACTTGCCGGGGTTGGGCGTAAATTTCAAACCCCGTCGATTTATGAAAACTTGAGCGTGATGGAAAATTTGGAAATTTCCTATCCTAAAGGACGCGGTGTATTTGGCTCACTGATGTTTAAACACGACGCGGTGGTGCGAGATAAGATTTTGGAAGTCGCCACGCAGATCATGCTGGATAAGGCTTTGCACACCGAAGCTGGCTTGCTGAGTCATGGTCAGAAACAGTGGTTAGAAATTGGCATGCTGCTGATCCAAGATCCGCAACTGCTTATGTTAGATGAACCTGTCGCAGGTATGAGCGTCAAGGAGCGTGAGCAAACAGCAGAGCTACTCAATAAAATCAGTGAGGGTCGCTCGGTTCTGGTTATTGAGCACGACATGGAATTTGTCGCGCGTATTGCTCACAAAGTCACCGTTTTACATCAGGGTAAGATTCTGGCGTCAGGCGATATGAAAGATGTGCAAAAAGATCCCAAGGTAATTGAAGTTTATCTTGGTCACTAAGCTCCTCGTTCTATCTTTTTCGAGTGCACAAACAGCCCATGTGAGGTGAAAGAATTATGTTGGAAGTATCTAATTTAAAAGTATGTTACGGACAAAGTGAAGTTATCCATGGGCTTGATTTTGTAGTGCCAAAAAATGAGACGCTTGCGATTATGGGGCGCAACGGCATGGGCAAAACCACCTTGTTCAAATCCCTAATTGGAGTGTTGCCCAGCGCTGATGGTCGGATTTTGATAGATGGAATTGATGTTAGTAAAAAAGAGAGTTTTCAGCGGGTTGAAAATGGTATTGCCTACGTTCCCCAGGGACGGATGATTTTTCCCTCGCTAACCGTACAAGAGAATATTGAAACGGGGATGGAAGTCTCCAAACTCAAAAAGATCCCTGATGATATCTATGCGCTATTTCCTGTGCTTGCAGACATGCGCAAACGTAAGGGTGGCAACTTATCGGGTGGTCAGCAGCAGCAGTTAGCCATTGCACGGGCGCTGGTCACAAATCCAAAGGTGCTGCTATTGGATGAGCCAACGGAAGGTATACAGCCCTCAATTATTAAAGACATCGCTAATGTACTTAATGAAATTAAAAAGTTGCGCGACATCACCATTATTGTTTCTGAGCAAGTGCTGAGCTTTACCATGGCGATTGCCGATCGAATTATCGTGATAGACAAGGGGAGTTTCATCCATGAAGACCTTCGCGAAGACGTCGATACCGACAAGATAAAAGCCTATTTGTCGGTGTGATCCTAATGAATTTCTGTGTGTACGTTGAACAACGAATGAGTAAAGACGGAGAGTAAAATGAGACACGGTGATATTTCTAGCAGCCCAGACACCGTTGGCGTGGCGGTCGTTAACTACAAAATGCCGCGCCTACATACCCGCGAGCAGATCTTGGACAATGCCCGCAATATTGCAGAGATGATCAAGGGCATGAAGATCGGTCTGCCCGGTATGGATCTGGTGGTATTTCCTGAATATAGCACCATGGGCATAATGTATGACAATGAGGAAATGATGGCCACTGCCGCCACTATTCCCGGTGACGAAACTGCAATTTTTAGTGCGGCTTGTCGTGAAGCAAAGACCTGGGGAATATTTTCACTCACTGGTGAACGGCACGAAGAGCATCCCCATAAAGCGCCCTATAACACCTTAGTCTTAATCAATGATCAAGGCGAGATTGTTCAAAAATACCGTAAGTGTATTCCTTGGTGTCCTATTGAGGGTTGGTACCCCGGCGACAAAACCTACGTCAGCGAGGGGCCCAAGGGTATGAAGATAAGTTTGATCATTTGCGACGATGGTAACTACCCAGAGATCTGGCGAGATTGCGCTATGAAAGGTGCTGAGTTGATTGTGCGCTGCCAGGGCTATATGTACCCGGCTAAGGAACAGCAGGTAATGATGGCAAAGAGTATGGCCTGGGCAAATAATTGCTATGTCGCCGTTGCTAATGCCAGTGGTTTTGATGGTGTGTATTCCTATTTTGGTCATTCCGCCATTATTGGTTTTGATGGTCGTACTCTTGGTGAGTGCGGCGAAGAAGATATGGGCGTGCAGTACGCGCAGCTTTCGGTGAGCCAAATTCGCGATGCCCGGGCAAATGATCAATCCCAGAATCATTTGTTTAAGTTACTGCATCGGGGTTACACCGGAGTCTACAACTCAGGTGACGGTGACAAGGGCGTGGCAGATTGTCCCTTCGACTTTTACCGAACCTGGGTTTTAGATGCCGAAAAAGCCCAGGCGGATGTTGAAAAAATGACGCGGCCAACAATTGGCGTGGCGGACTGCCCAGTGGGAGAGCTACCCTTTGAGGGCAAGGAGAAGCAGCTTGGACAGTAGGTCGCTCCCTGCGGCGTCTTGGTCTGGGTGTTACTGGATAGGCCTATGTCATGTTAGGGGGTTATGTGCCGTTTATTAATGACCAGTTGGCAGCGAATCACGCGTCGAATGCTGCGCAGAAGAATGCTACGTTGCTTTTATCTGCCGGTGTCGAACAACGTACTAACAATGCCAAGCGTCAGTCTCGTTTTCGCTTTGACCCAAAGGCTGTCATGGCTTTGTTACGTAGCAGAATTATCGCGCAGGACGCTGCGCTTGCAGCGATAGAAGATATGTTACATGTGGTGAAAGCGGATATTGGCAGCACGCAGCGGCCGCTTTGTGTGATGCTGCTATTGGGACCGACAGGAGTTGGTAAAACGCAGACGGCGCGTCTGATTGCCGAAGCGATATCGGGCAGCGCCGAGAATCTTTGTCGCATCGATATGAATACCCTGGCGCAAGACCACTACGCCGCGGCGTTAACGGGCGCGCCGCCGGGGTATGTTGGTAGCAAAGAAGGGCATAGCCTTTTCCCTGTCGATGCTATTGCAGGCAGCTATAGCGTGCCGTCAGTTATCTTGTTTGACGAAATAGAGAAGGCCAGCGACGAAGTGATACGCTCGCTGTTGAATGTGCTTGATAGCGGTAAGCTCACTTTGTCGTCTGGGGTCAAGGAGCTGGATTTTTGCAACAGTCTCATTTTTATGAGCAGTAATATCGCGGCGGCGGAGCTTGAACAGCATCGCAGTAAAAACTATCTGTTTGGTATGCGTAAAAGGGGCGAGCGAGCGCTGATTGATCGTGCCTTGCGGAATAAGTTTGATCCTGAATTTATCAATCGAATCGACGCTACACTGGTTTATAAACATTTATTGCATGTCGACCTTAATGCCTTGCTTGGTATTGAACTGGAGAATTTTCTGCGACGCTTGCGTAGGCAGGGCGTTACCCTAGAGCTCGATGAGCCTTGCTATCATTATTTTTTAAAAGACTACGACGTTCGCTACGGAGCGCGGGATATAGCCCGCCGTTTACGCTCGACGCTAGAGCCAGTGGTGGCACGCGCTATACTTGATGCGCCAGAAAGTGATCGGTTTATTGGCTTTGTTCAAAATAATATTTTAATGATAGAAGCTGTTTAAGCCTGTGTTCTACAGGTAGGTCTTGAGTCTTTTTATATATTCGAGGCTTAATAGACCTATGTGTGTTATATTGCATCTCTTGTTATTCTTTCTGCGTTTCTCTAGCGTGGCATCAATCGCGCGATATCTATCACCGCCGTCGTTGTTTTAGGCTTTGCGGTTCTCGAAATAAAGATTTTCCAGCTCCACCCTGTAAGGCTACAACCTATATTGCCCGCACATTCTAGCGCTATGCTGGCGTGTTTCTCTATTTTCTTGATATCAGAAATGATCATCAAGCGCCACTTATTGGAGTGTTATGACGACGGCCAATTCTGAATCAAAAGAGCTGCAGCCAAGCATCTTGTCTTTTGTAAAAGATCTCCCGAATATTTGTTCACTTGCCGGCTTGGCCTGCACAATTCTTGCGATCTATTTTAGTATTCTCGGTGTTTTTTACGCGGCAATGATCGGCATGATATGGGCTGTCGCGTTTGATTGGGCCGACGGACTGGTGGCGCGAAGAATGAAGGGCAGGACCGGCAATGATCGCGTTTTTGGTGGTCAGCTCGATTTATTAATCGACATTGTAAGTTACGGCGTTGCGCCGGCAGTGCTTTTGTTGAGCTTTGGCGGATTTGCGCCAATTTTCCTAATTGGCGCTTTTATTATGCTCGCCGCGAGTGCGATAAGGCTGAGTTATTTCAGTACCTTCGGTCTTTCCGGCGAAGCGAAGTACACGGGATTGGCGCTTGATAACAACAGTATTATTCTGGTCTTCATTTTCTTGTTTGAAAGTTTTCTAAGTCAGGGCGTTTTTACAATTGTGCTTTATACAAGTGGCGTGGGCTTGGCAGTGCTAAATGTGTCGCAGATTAAAACGCCAAAACTTTCCGGAAATCCGGCCAATGTCTATCGCTTGGCGATATACACCTTGGCGATTACTGGCATTTATGGCTGGAAGCTAATGTTATAAACAAAATCAAAACGCCAAGATAGATTACATTTTTAGCGAGGAGTAAAAGAAATAATGGTTGTATACACGGTAGGCACATTCGATTTACTGCACGTAGGGCATCTTGCCTTGTTAGAGTATTGTAAAACATTAGGTGATGTTGTCGCGGTAGGCGTTGCCTCTGATAAAGTGGTGAATTCCTATAAACCGAATACACCGGTTATCCCTCTCGATCAAAGATTAGAGATGTTAAAAGCGCTGCGCTGCGTTGATATCGTTCAGCCCTACCATGAGCTAGAGTATGTTTCTGGCTGTAAAGCGGTCGATGCCGATATTTTTGTTGTAGGTGAAGATTGGGGTAAAAAACGCCACAATATTGAAGTGGAAGCCTATTTGAAAAGCCAAGGCAAGCAAATTATCCAGGTGCTCTACAATCCACGCACCTCGTCTAGCAGAATTAAACAACACACCGTTTCGCAAACGCATAAAACCGCCTATGCAGAGAAACACGTTGCGTAGTTAAGTAAAAAAATTCCAGAAATTGCCGAGACCTAACAGGCTAGGTCTGCCGGCGATGATCGTTCTGAAGAGGCGTGCGCCTGTTACATAAAAACACTGTCGTCAATAATGCCTTGTTCATGCAGTTGCTTCAAAATCACTGTGCAATTTTTCTTAAACATATCTCTGAGCAGACGCACTGCGGGGGTAATCGATTGCCGGCTTGGGCAAATTAGCCACAGTTCGGTCCCCCTTGGTTTAAATGCCGGCATAATATTCACCACCTGACCTGACAATAAGTCGGTGGACATGTCGAGGCAGGATTTAACCGCCAAGCCTTTGCCAGCCACACACCAGCGCCGGACCAAGTCACCGTCATTGGAGGCGTGCTTACCACGCATTTTAATTTTGTATTCTGTGCCGCTGTGCGAGAAAGCCCAGGTGTCGTGAATAATGTCGTGAAGCTGATAAAATAAGCCGTTGTGCGAGGCTAATTCGTGAGGATGCTGTGGGCTGCCATTTTGCGAAAGATAGGCTGGCGTGGCGCAAAGGAGGCTAGGGACATTGCAAATTTTAAAGCCATAAAGATTTGCATCAGAAGGTGATCCATAACGCAGGGCAATGTCGACTGAGTCGCGATAAAAGTCGATATTGCTGTCACTGATATTGGTTTTTAAGCTTACTTTCGGGTGAGCATCCATAAACTCATCTAGCCAGGGAAGCGCAAAATTTCGTCCCAAGTCAGACGACAAAGCAATTCGCAGTTCGCCATCGACCGTATCGAGGCCATCCTTCATATTGAGTTTTGCTTGCTCCAGCATAATCAATGCCTGCTCACACTGAGGTATATAGCGTTCACCGGCAGTAGAAAGCCTCAGTTGGCGTGTTGTGCGCACAAACAGTTCGACGCCCAGCGCTGCTTCGGCGCGCTTCAGTGCTGCGCTTGCGGTTGCTGTGCGCATATTCAAACTCGTGGCCGCTGCTGTAATGCTGCGGAATTCAGCCACCTTAAGAACCACTTGTAGATCTTCTAGTAACATATTGTCTAATAATATTTGATAATGTTTCTTTTATTATGCTGTTTATAGTGGATAACGCAAGGCCTACACTGCCTAGCAATTACTGATCACAAGGACTAACCCCATGAAAGCAATTGGCTATAAAAAATCGCTACCCATCAACGAAGCAGAATCACTCATCGATATAGCGCTTCCTCATCCCACTGCCACTGGCCGAGACCTGCTCGTAAAGATCAATGCGATTGCAGTGAACCCCGTTGATTACAAAATCCGTCAGAAAGCAGTTAATGAAGACGGTAGCTACAAGGTGATTGGCTGGGATGCAGCTGGTGAAGTTGTTGCAGTAGGGGAGGCAGTAACGACCTTTAAGCCGGGTGATGTCGTTTACTACGCGGGTGACCTCACGCGTCAGGGTAGCAATGCCGAGTACCAGTTGGTCGATGAGCGCATTGTCGGCAGCAAGCCTAAGAGCCTGTCTTTTGCTGAAGCCGCCGCGCTGCCCTTGACCACAATAACCGCGTGGGAACTGTTGTTTGAGCACCTAGCCATACGCCAGCAGGGCGCAGATGCCACTGTGCAATCTGACGAAGTGATTTTGGTGGTGGGCGCAGCGGGTGGCGTTGGTTCTATTTTAATTCAGTTAGCCAAGGCGATTACCGGGGCGACTGTTATTGCGACGGCGTCACGTGCAGACAGCCAAGCGTGGGTTACATCCCTCGGTGCTGACCATGTTGTTGATCACACAAAGCCACTGCTACCGCAAATAGAGGCATTAGGAATCAAGCAAGTTAGTCATATTGCCAGCCTGAACGGGACCGGTGCCTACTTTGACGATTACCCCGCATTGCTGGCGACCTTTGGCAAAATCGCCATGATTGACGACCCAGCGTCACCGCTTGAGGTAATGAAGCTGAAAACCAAGAGCCAGTCGCTACATATCGAGTTCATGTTTGCCCGCTCTATGTACCACGCGGCTGATATGGATGCGCAGGGTGAGTTGCTGACGCGCGTAGCTGATCTTGTTGATCAGGGCTATATCAAAACCACTAGCGGCAAAAGCCTCGGTACCATTAATGCCGATAATCTCAAAGTTGCCCATGCGGAATTAGAGGCGGGTGCAGCGATCGGCAAGATCGTTTTAGAAGGCTTCTAAGACAGTAGAAAGTATCGACTCTCGCTATTGGTGCCGCCGTCGAGCTTCATGCCGTCGGCGGTGTTCTTGTTCTTATATTGTGCTTTACGCTATAGCGAATACGGATGTTGCGGATTCACTCCCTCTCTTTTTGTTTCTCTTCCGTCGTGGCCATCTCCGGTACCTACGTCATTTAACGTAAGCCTCAGGGCATATTGACTAATACCGGATGTGGCTGCGATTGAGGATAGTAGCTCCATGGCGAAGGCCGCTTATGTCTATCTTGCCTTGGGTGAGTTAATTGATAAGTCGGTCGTAATGTCGTCCAGAATTTTCTAAGACTGATCCGGAGAGAAACGATGGCTGAAACAATCATCAAGGTTGACCTAAGCAAGTCGGCTTATGAGAACGATATGATCCACAACCGCTGGCATCCTGATATTCCGATGGTGTCGATGGTAAAGCCCGGCGACGATTTTAAAATTGAATGCGTGGATTGGACCGGCGGACAAATTAGCAATAACGATTCAGCCGACGATGTGCGCGATGTCGACTTAACTAAAGTGCATTTCTTGTCTGGCCCAGTAGGTGTAGAAGGGGCAGAGCCAGGTGACTTATTGGTGGTGGATATTTTAGACATCGGCACCTTTGACGAAAGTCAGTGGGGGTTTAATGGCTTTTTCTCAAAACAAAATGGCGGTGGGTTTTTAACTGAACACTTTCCGGAGGCGCAAAAATCAATTTGGGATTTTAATGGTATGTTCACCAAGTCTCGCCATGTTCCCAATGTGGAATTCGCCGGTTTGATTCATCCAGGTTTGATTGGATGCCTGCCTTCTCGCGAAATGCTGGACGAATGGAACACGCGGGAAAAAGGCCTGTACGATACTGAGCCTGACCGTATACCCGCACTGGCAACGTTGCCCCATGCTGACACCGCTCATATGGGGCGAATGAAAGGTGATGCTGCTAAGGATGCCGCAGCAGAAGGCGCACGTACAGTGCCGCCACGGGAGCACGGTGGTAACTGTGATATTAAAGACTTGTCGCGGGGTGCTAAGGTTTATTTCCCTGTCTATGTCAAAGATGCAGGCTTAAGTGTGGGCGACCTTCACTTTAGTCAGGGCGACGGTGAGATCACCTTCTGTGGTGCGATCGAGATGGCGGGCTGGATTCATCTTCGCGTGAATCTGATAAAAGGTGGCATGAAAAAATACGGAATTAAAAATCCTATTTTTAAACCCAGCCCAATTGCACCCAAATATGAAGATTACCTTATTTTTGAAGGTATCTCGGTGGACGAAGGTGGCAAGCAGCATTATCTGGATGTGCATATTGCCTATCGCCAAGCGTGTTTGAATGCCATTGAGTATATGACCAAGTTCGGTTACACCCGGGCCCAAGCCTACACCATTCTTGGTGTCGCGCCGGTGCAAGGGCATATCAGTGGCGTGGTAGACATACCTAATGCCTGTGCAACGCTGTGGTTGCCTACCGATATCTTTGACTTTGATATGCAGCCTAATGCCGAAGGCCCCACCAAAATGGTGGACGGTACGGTGGATGTACCGCTGTCACCGGATTTGTAATACCGAGCGTAGTGACAGTATGACTTACTCGCAGTGCATCCGCGTTCGCCTTGCGGGTAAGTGGTTTTAGGGAATAAGTGTGGAGGTAGAGTGATGCCGGTATACGACTACAAATGTAATGAACACGGCTTGTTTCATGAGTTGGCTAGCCTGGAGCAGGCGGCAATGCCCTGTGCCTGTCCCAGCTGTGGCAAGCTGAGTGCACGGGTCATTATGATTCCGCCAGAGGTTTTGGCCATGTCCCCAGCTAAGCGTCAGGCGATGGCAAAAAATGAGAAGGCGATTCATCAGCCGATTTTTTCAACAGTGGACTTCAGAGAAGAGCAAGCTCAACGGCGTGCCCACGCGGCGGCTAAGAAAGGCTGTGGCTGTGGTGATCAAGCCCACCCAGATCGTAGCAGCTTGCGCCAAAAAGCCATTTATATGGCCGACGGAAGTAAAGTTTTCCCTTCCCAAAGACCCTGGATGATTAGTCACTGAGGTGATTTTGAAATTCTCCTTGGGAAGGGACATTGAAGGGGCCGCGCAATGGTGTGGCCTCTTCTTTTTTTTGGTTATTTGGCGGAATTAAAGGATAATTGCGATTACCCACGGTACACGTCTAATGTGGGATAATAGTCGCTAAACCCGCATCATTAGACCGCAGTGTCACTGAGCTTTCTTCATGCCCGCATTTTTCCAGTCTCTGGCGTTTTCCTTTTCGATTACCGGTCCTATTTTTGTGGTATTGGCGTTGGGCGCTTATCTGCGTCGCAGTCACGTCATTAACGATAATTTTGTTGAGATTGGCTCCAAGCTTGTTTTTAACATCACCTTGCCGGCACTATTATTTTTAAGCATTAGCCAAACCAATATTGCGCAGTCAGCGAATTTCTCGCTCGTCGCTTTTGGTTTGATTGCGACGTTCATTGCATATTTGCTACTGGAGTTACTAGCGCGATATTTTGTCGCGAAGCGGGAAGATCGCGGTGTGCTTATACAAGGGGCATTTCGTTCCAACTTGGCAATTGTGGGCCTAGCCTATTGTGTTAATGCCTATGGTGATGAGGGCTTAATAACAGCGTCGCTTTATATGGGCTTTGTGACCATTTTATATAATGTTTTGTCGGTCATAACGCTTAGCCGTTCATTGAATCGCGACGGTGGTCTGTCAGCCACATTAAAGGGTATTGCTGCTAATCCATTAATAATTAGCATTGTTGCCGCAATGCTTTTCTCGGCCATTGGCTCGCCGCTGCCAGCATTGCTGCTGCGCAGCGGTGAGTATTTTGCGCAGCTCACGCTCCCCTTGGCGTTGCTGTGCACCGGCGCGAGTTTAGATTTTAGGGCTCTGCGGGCCGATTTTAGTGGTGCGCTAATGAGTACCGTGTGTAAATTGGTATTGGTCCCCTTGTTGTTGATCGCAGGGGGCGTAGCATTGGGTTTTCGCGGTGTAGAGCTGGGGGTCTTAGCGTTGATGTCGTCGGCGCCAGCCGCTGCCGCAAGCTATGTCATGGTGCGGGCAATGGGCGGGAATTCCGCCCTAGCGGCTAATATTATTGTTTTAACAACGGTTGGCTCGCTCATCACAACGAGTGTGTGGATGCTTGCGCTCCGTAGTTTGGGTTTGCTTTGATTGGCTATTACCCGATTGTGGTATTTTGTAACCTTGGATTGCTGATAGCCGCTCGCTGACAAAGCAGTGATCACCGCTTCGTCAGCGAGTGGCTGGGTAGTTAAATAACTACGTGCGGTTTAGTTCCTGTTCGACCCATTCAAACACGTCGTTGTAATTCGCAGGCAGTAGTTCGTGAAGCTCATTTAAGGCGGTTTGCACTACGTTTGTTTGCGGGTGGTTTATATTGATATGGCCTAGCTTGCGACCTGGGCGTACGTCTTTACCGTACCAGTAACATTGCGTGGCAGGAACTTTCAGCCAGCGAATGTCGCGCTCTACACCTATCACATTAATCATTACGCTCTGACCGCGCACATCAGGCGCCTTGAGCGGTAAGCCACTCACTGCTCGCAAATGCATTTCAAATTGGCTGACACAGGCGCCAGCTTGAGTCCAGTGGCCGCTGTTGTGAACGCGCGGTGCTAATTCATTAACCATTAATGCGTCGCCGACTCTAAAGCACTCCATAGCCATCACGCCGACATAGCCGGTGCCGTCCATGATTTTGCCGAGCATGGCTTCGGCCTGTGGCTGAAGGTGTGCGACACGGCTCAAGGGCGAAATCGACGCCATTAAAATACCGTTAACGTGCAAGTTGAGGGTCAGAGGATAAAAGACTTTATTGCCGTCAGCATCTCTTGCGCCGACCAGAGACAATTCTTCGTCGAAGGGGATTTTTTGCTCGGCGATACCGGTGCCTAGCCAGTCAGCGGGAATAGCGCCGCCTTCGCTTTGATGTAACCAATGCTGACCTTTGCCGTCATAACCGCCTTCGCGGCGTTTGAGTAACACATGGGGGCCAAGCTCGGTGTGCATATCTTGGGCTGTGCTGTCGGTGTTCACGACCCGCCATGGCGCGGTGCTAATCGCCAAATCGTCGAGCATGGTTTTTTGGTGAAAGCGGTCGGCTATCCGGCCGAAAATATCGGCGTTCATAAAACCTGCTTGGCTGCTTAGGTGGCGAGTAAGCGGCGTGTCTGGCCATTGCTCGCGCTCAACGGTGACAATGTCCTGAGCCGCAATATTAGGTAAGTGCTCACTATCAGGCTCTACCGGCTCAACATTAAGCGCCAGAGGATAAGCCGCTTGTTTCAGCATGGCGCCTAATTGGCCGGCGCCGAGAACCCAAACCGTTGGCATTACGCGTCCCTCGGGTCCGGATTGTCGAGCACATCCTGGGTTTGCTTAACCCGGAAGGCGTCTAATTTGCTGGCGAGCGCAGCGTCCTGCAGTGCCAAGATCTGGCAGGCTAATAGACCCGCATTAAAGGCGCCAGCACTACCAATAGCGAGTGTGCCGACGGCTATTCCTTTTGGCATTTGGGCTATAGAGAGTAGGCTGTCGACACCGCTGAGCGCCTTGCTTTGCACTGGTACGCCAAGTACTGGTAACCGAGTTTTAGCGGCAACCATACCGGGCAAATGTGCTGCACCGCCGGCGCCAGCGATGATGACTTCAAAGCCGCGAGCAATCGCCTGATCGGCAAATTCCATCAGTTTGTCGGGGGTGCGGTGGGCAGATACCACTTCGACGTGGTGCTCAACGCCGAGTTCGCTCATGATCTCAGTGGCCGGGCGCATGGTCTCCCAGTCACTTTTTGAACCCATGATCAGGGCAACTTTTGCGGTCATTGCTTGGCTCTCTTCGCGTGAAAGCCGCGTATTATACGGGAATAATCGCCAGAGACCGAATCTATGTGCAAATCCTGAAAAAAGTCGACTTTAGGCGCATTTTCTTACTTCTACTCTTTTGCTGAATGTTAGTTAACTAATTGTATTTATTGTAAAAAAATTATTCATGCGCTTACTGTGTCGATAAAGCTGTGAAAGGCAGAATGACGTGATTTTTGTACCTTGGTGCAAATATGCCTTATGGTCAGGGCCGGATAATGAAATCTTGGTATATCAGTACGTAAATTTGTAACAAACACAGCCTAGGTGAGACTAACTAACACCGTAAGCGAATATAGGACGACTATGCACGATACTCTCGCGTTATTGGAAGTGACCGACTTCCCCGCTATTTCCCGCAAGCCGCTTGATACGCTGCAAGTAAATCTTGGTTATAAATGCAATCAGCGCTGCTTGCACTGCCATGTGAACGCGGGGCCGACCCGAACAGAGATGATGGCCGCCGACAGCATCGCCATGATTCCCGACGTATTAAAAGCTCGGCAAATTCAAACCTTAGACTTAACCGGGGGCGCGCCCGAATTACATGAGCAGTTTCGGGAGCTGGTAAGTGCGGCATCGGCGCTCGGGGTAAAGGTTATCGACCGATGCAATCTAACTATCCTGTTTGAGCCGGGGCAGGAGGGGTTGGCGGAGTTTTTAGCCGAGCACCGGGTCGAGGTGGTGGCTTCTTTGCCCTGTTACTCCCTTGAAAATGTCGATGCCCAGCGCGGCGAAGGCGTATTCGATAAAAGTATTGCCGGATTGCAGTTATTGAATTCTTTGGGTTATGGCAAAGCGGGTTCGGGTTTAGTGCTGAATTTGGTGTACAACCCTCAAGGACCATCGCTGCCGCCAAATCAACAAAGCTTGGAAGCGGATTATCGTCGTGAGTTGATGGCGCATTTTGGTATTGAATTTAATCAGTTGTTTGCCTTGGCGAATATGCCCATTAAACGTTTTGGTTCTACCTTGGTTTCTAAAGGGCAGTTTGCACCTTATATGACGCTATTGAGAGACAATTTCAGCGAGCACAATCTCGACTCGGTAATGTGCCGCAATTTGGTGAGCGTGGACTGGTTGGGCAATTTGTACGACTGTGATTTTAATCAGCAGCTCGGTATACCGTTGCCAAGCGGGTCTGCCCGTCATCTGCGCGATTTATTGGAGGTGGATTTGCGGGGTGAACCTATTGCCATTGCCGATCATTGCTATGGCTGTACTGCTGGGCAGGGTAGTAGTTGTGGTGGCGCTTTGTAGTAAACCCGGTAGGGCATTTTGGCGTGGCTTAGTAATATCGTGAGAAAGCAAGGGCAACGGGGATATGGAATTTAAAAGCAAGGCGCTGATCGTGGTGTATCTAATGACGGCATTGCTTGCGCTTGCGATGACGTGGATTCATATCCCTGGGTATATGGGCGAAGGTTTTGTAAATGCGAATAAGCTGTTTTGGCGCGACGCGCTTTTTAATGCGAATTCCGCGGGAAAATTCTTAACTGTAGATATATTGTTTTTGGCGTTTGCCTGTAATGTCTGGATGTTCATTGAAGCGCGGCGGCTCGGTGTTAAATATGTTTACGGGTATATCGTCGTTGGCGTCGTAGTCGCCATTAGCGTTGCTTTCCCCTTGTTTCTTGCGGCAAGAGAGTGGCGTTTGGCGTCGCTGGATTCAAGCTCTTCAAGATACGAATTAAAGCTAGTCGATGTAATTAGCTTGGTAATTATATTCGGCGCTAGTTTAGTGGCGGCCATTGTCGTCCTATAAAGCTATCTGTCGGCGGACAGTTACCGTCGCCATCGTTGGGAGATGTCATGCACGACCTAGTTCAAGATTATTATGGTAAGCAGCTCAAGAGTTCTGCAGATTTAAAAACCACAGCCTGTTGCGATTTCACCGCAATGCCG
>TARA_R110001599_G_scaffold3325_5_pt1 | contig 38359 bp, 24 predicted proteins | sample TARA_R110001599 | Tara Oceans TARA_R110001599 (sample SAMEA4398360) | marine metagenome | biome: Polar Biome; feature: [MES] marine water layer (ENVO:01000295) within the mesopelagic zone...; material: water (ENVO:00002006), including particulate matter (ENVO:01000060) such as...... | reverse complement strand
GACGAAATCGAGCGCCTTGAGAAGCGTGGCATACGCCTCGCAGAATCATACGGTGCAGGTTCTGTCTTTAACGAAGAGAAACCCCTTGAAGGCGTCGTAAGCAAACAACGCATACGAACTCGCAAGGCAGGCGACGTACTGAACATCGGTTCAGGCACTCGCTGCACTTCCTGTGGTATGCTCTACTTTTGCTGGGTCGATAACTGCCGAACGTGCGGAACAAAAATGGAATTCAATTTAGGAACGAAGGAGGAATAAATATGCGAATAGCAGTACGAAAAGCCCCTGAGGACCCTATGAGGCAAGCGTTACTTGACCAACTACGAAGCCGTTTTGAAGATGCGCCCGGAAAAGACATGCGGTCCAAGATTCAACATCTTGTGAGCAGCGGTATGGGTGAAGAGGACGCTACATCGGTTGCACAGCAGCACGACGAACTTATTGGTAAACCGATTGAAGAACGCATGGAACGTATGCGTCGAATGAACCCTGACATGGATGAAGGTCGAATGAGGCGAATGGCGGAACAATATGTCATGAGTGGGGGTGGCAAAGGCGAAGAACCAGAAAAGCCTCCTCAATCTCCTGAAAAAATTGGAGAAGAAGAAACTCGACCTTCGTTTGGGCGTGGTATGGAACCCGCAGAACGTGCAAAGTTTTTGCAACCTCAACGTGAAGGCGAAGATGAACGTCGAGCAAAGACTGTTCAAATGGGTACTGATAGCGGGTTTGGTGGGTTTGGTTCTGAAACTATACTCCACGACCCAACTGGTCAGCATCCTCTTTTCTACGGCAGTCCAAGAAAATTACAAGATGCAAAAATGAAGCATCAACAGGCATCACAGCAAGTTGCACAGATGCGACCTATGATTGATGAATTAGACAGTCGTTTATTTGCTTTGAATCAAAAAGAAAACCCTACTCCTTACGAGTTATCAATGATTGACCAATTAGAACAGCACAGTTACAACATGCAAGACGATGCATACAAGCATCAAGCACGAGTAGACGATGCTCAATTTGAAATGGAAAAGCATGGTCCTAAGACTCACTTAAACGTAGAACAGTATCTAAATCGAATGTTAGGCGGTGCATCGGCTGGTGCACGTGACGGTCAGTTTGGCGGTCAAGGACGAAAAGGTGGACTCGGTTTAGCCGATTTCCAACGTGCTATACTGGGACAAGACGCAGGTGACATAGGACGTGGACCCGGTGCTCAGCAAGAAGCAATGCAACGTATGATGCAACTGCACCAAGACGACCCACAACAGGGCGCTGCAAATCTATTGAACCATCTCAAGGCCGAAGGTCTGATGATTGATATGGAACGAAGTCCAAGTATGAAAAATCTTGACCTCGGTCCTCAGATGGCAGAGAAAACTAAAGGTCTTGAAGCAATGATTCAGGCGGCTCAAAAACGTGACGTAGCGTTAGAAGCAGAAAGAAAAGAGTTGTTCGCTAATCCAACTCCTGAAAATATTCAACGTATACAGGACATCGATAGAGACAGAGACAACTACAGGCGTCAGATAGTTCAACAACAGCAACAACTTGCTGCTGGTCACATGGATGTATTGACGCCTGATATACTTGCACAGCGTGTGTTTGGACAGGGTCGAGACATGAGTCAAGACCCGAAGATTGTCCAACCCGGACAGGGCGCAGAATCAGAAGATTTGAGATTAGAAGGTGCACTTTCCAACATGATGAATCAACTCGGCTTAAACCAGCAACCTCCTGAGAACGAAAGTGACGGTGAGCGAGCAATCCGAGAACAACAGATTGTCAGTGCACGAAAACAATTCAGAGATGCACTCCAGCAAGGTATGGGCTCAGACGAAGCAATCGAACAGGTTAAGCAATCCATCGAGGACAGCAAGACTCGATTCGCAGGCGAAGCGGCGCCATACGGAACTCTTTCAGTTCTACAACCCGGACAAGGGCTTCCTAAAGGTAAAGTCCGACAAGACTTCCCACACGCTCCACAAGGCGAAGATTACACACTCGACGATTCAGATGCACCCCCAGTCGAAACTCTTGATAAACCGAGTTGGATGGATTCAGCAGCACAAGCAGCAAAGGATAGGAAACGATTCGGTGACCCGTTCGGAGACTTTGGTATGCAAGTTCCTGAAAAAGAGGAAGAAGATGAGGACGATGATATGAAGCAAACAGGATTCCCGATGACACTCGGTAACCTTCTCATGAAGTCGGTACACAACCGTCTTTGGTGGCAAGGTCTATGATGGTGAACCATGTACGGGAGATGAGGGGATGACACATGCCAGTAGTATTCTCACCCGGTGAAGCGGAAACCCGCCCTCTCAACCCCGAAGAAATCGTTTACACGACTGCACAAAAAGTCGCTGACTTGCTCGGTATCGGACCGCAAGAAGCCGTCCTAATGTCGGCGAGTGCGGAAGCAAACGCAGTATTTGTCACTGGTGCCGATTATAGGAACATCGGCTTTTCAGTTGAAGACACAATTCTAATTTACAGTGATGCTGACCCATTGGGTTTGGAACGACCAATCACGGCGATAACTTCGACGGCAGGTGGCGTAAAGTTGGCTTTTTCATCGGCAATCAACCCCGGCTTGTATGAAACGACGGACAACGGCTATGTCCAAAACACAGCATCATTCACGAACGGCAAGACACGAGGTGTCAAGAAATCACACGTCGAGCAACGTATCAAAGAGATACAAGACCGCATCGACAACATCACTCACAACGCTTGGCGACCAACACTCGTCTCAGCCGAGTACATCAATTTCGACACATACAAACCATATCGACGTCGATACTACACCGACTACGTCGGAACTACTCCATTGCTTTACAGGAACGTACAGCAAATCCTACGACTTGAACTATGGCAAGGCGATGACTATCGTGAGATAGGCGCAGCCGAAGCACGCTTGGAGATTGTTGATAATTCAGAGGTTGCAGGTGATTCCATCTTCGTGTGTCCCGGAGGCGGAGGGTTTGCTAAATTGGCTGTAGGTGCTACTACTACAACATGGGACAACCGATTCGACAAAGTATCGACTGCACAGAACCTTGCTGACCTCATTAACAAAGAGAACCGAACCAATCGTAGTTCTATTCCATTCAACGATGACAACACCTTCGACGAAGATGGCACTACTTTTTCTTTACCTATTTCTACTGGCAATCAAGACGTCTATGTAAACAATGAATTCCTTGCTACTGCTAATTCTGATTATGGAAATGGTCATTTGAAACTTACAAGTATGCGTCAGACTAAAGGCGGTGAATCTTCCACTATCGCTGCAACAGATGAGACAAACATAAGTATATCTCAAACTACAAACGTAAGTCTTTCTGGAATCATAGATGCATCACCGGGTCAAGGCTCGTTCACAATCACATTTACTGACTCTTCTTCATTTGCTGAGTACGGAATTATTAGTGGAAATTCTGAGGGAGCACCTATTATTATAGGATATACATCGAATAGCGGCACCGTACTCGGCGGAGGAAGAACACTCAGCGGCTCATTCAACGACGATACATCCTATACATGGACACAGCACAAATTCGCTTCTGATATTGGTGCACAATCTACACAGACAACTACAGTAGTCGACAATGGTGTAGAAACAATTGTCAAGAAAACTGGCGTAGGGTCGCAGAAAAGGCTGGGAGACTGGTGGCTCGATGCCGAGATGGGTATTATTTACTTCAACAACTCGTATCCGTTCTTTGAATGGAATGCTGTCAAGGTGTCCTACATCTACGGTGAGCGATACTTGGAAAAGGCCATCGAAGAGGCAGCAACTAAATTCGTCGCTGTCGATTTACTGATGGCTGACGACCGTTCCGTACTCATTCCAGAAGGCAGTCAGAACGTCCCGCTTGCTCAGAAGATTCAGATGTTCAAAGAAGAGGCCAACTCACTCTTGAACAGATACAAGGAGATAGTTCTGTTTGAGTGATGGTCATGGTGAAAGAAGCACTCGACGTCGTCATCGAAAAGTTGGAAGGTTGGAACCGAGCCAACAGTAACAACATCAAGCCAGTTATCGCTGACATCGCTACAATCACGCCTGAGCGTGGTAAGCGTCAAGACTTGCAACGCTCTGACTTCGTACTGGTGTACGAGACGGCGCACAACGAAGAAGTCCCTGACCTGCTGTACAACTTCGTTACAACACGTGTCAACATCACAGTCGACGTACGTACGGCCAAGAGTCGTTCGCATTTGCAACTCCTTGAGAACGAGATACGTCGTTTGATTCATGCTGCTCGCAAGGGTGATGCAACGAACTATGACCGTATGGTTTTCAAAACACGAACGGATTTGAGTGACCGTACAAAGAAATTATTCAGACATACCTTTCAAGTAGAAGTGGTTACACTGGCTGAATCAATAGCATGAGGTGATTAGGTGGTTGGTCAAGCATACAAAGGAGACGTCTCCGAAGTCCTCATGGGACACGAGACTGGAATTTTCATCGAGCACGCCAAGCCATGCCATTTCGATACCACATTCAGTGCATCGACACCTGACTTCAACACAATCACGTTTACGGAGACAGGGCACAACAACGACATCACTATTTTCCAAAATGCAAAGCCAATACTCAAAGTGCCTGTCGGTATGCTGATTGGACAGAAGATTAGTTTTCACAAAACAGCAGGCGGAGGCGGATATACCGACCACTACTCTGATGGAATGACAAACAAAGTATTCACAATTGTCGACCACACTGTAGAGAGCGATGCGACAAAAATTAAAGTTGTTCCACGATTTCATACTGGTAATACATTGGCGAGTAATACAGGCGATGCTATGCTCATCCATTCAACAGGTATGCCAACGCTTGCGAGCGGTTCGACGTTTGCTTATACTGACAGTGCAGCCACGTCAAGTGAGTTTTCACAAATTGACCAATTTATCGGCCTTGCATCACACATGAAACTGCCTGACACAAAGGTTACGATGCATCGTCACCACGTCATAGGACTTGGGCGACAGGCTGCAATCCAACAAACAGGACGTGTGTTTCATCAAGGCGCTCAACTTGAGATGCCTCTCAACAACCCACGGTGGCTGTACTACAGTCTTGGGCGTGAGGTTGTCGACGATACCACAATGATTGCTGCTTATTCAAAGTCAAGGAATGCAGCAGCGGCAGTAACTCCCGGTCAGACATACGTCGATGTAAACTCATTAGCCTTTGGTGACCATACTATTGCTATCGGAGATTACATTCTTTTCCATGACGATACACTCACACCAACGGTACACTACAATGCAGTCGACGGAACAACAAGTCAGTTTTGGCCGCACAACCATGCAAGTAGTGGCCTAACCAGCGACTCGCATCATTTTGAACAGGCCATTACAAGTGAGATACGAAGAGTGGTTGCAATTGATGGGACAACACGTATATTCTTAGACGACCCACTTCATTACGAACATGCTATTTCTGACCAATTATTTGCTTTTAGATTTTCATCAACCAATGCTACTGGCAGTCCAAACATCAACGCTGATGGGACAATTACAAACGCAGTACGTCGATTGCTTTTCTCAGGCGATACACTTCCTTCGTTCTGTATGGAACACAGTATCCGTAACCGTGATGTCGGCTCGTACAGTAATGAGAACAGTAACGTACCCGGCTCAAGTACAGACAGTAGACAACTGACTCGTGTTTTCCGTGGATGTAAAGTTGTCGAATGGGAACTGAATGCAACGGTCGATGCCGAAGTCAAATACCGATGCATCTTCGATGCGCTTTCGTGTTACACTGATACTGGGCGTCTTGAGCCTGCTACAACAAGTCCTGACACAAACCCCGGTGACAGGTATCGTGCACACAGACTGTTCCAAAACACGGCATCAGATGCAGCAGGTCGAAAGGAATCAGGTATTGCTGTAGGTTCAGAAAAGCCGTTCATGTTCTACAATGGCACAATCACAGCGTTCGGACAAGACATTGGCTTCATCTCCTCTTTTGAATTGAGAGGTAAGACTGGGGTTGAAATCTTTCACACCATGGGCGGAACACCTGTAGCCGAATCAGTTGACTCAAGTAATCGTTCAAAGAAGCAAGTGCCGTACGGCGGCACACGTAACGCATCTATTATCCGTGAAGGGCGTGAAGAATTTGAACTGGAAATCGATGTCATCATCCGTGATTCATTGTTGTTCCATGAACTCCGTACGCACCGTGAGGTATCAGGTACAGCCGCCTCTACTGACAATATTATAGAGATGGTATTCACAAAGCCCACAACTGGTACAACAGGCAGTGCACCACAGATGCGTATCATCTGCGACGACTATGTGATTACAGACGCACCCATACCCGTACCTGACGACAAAGGGCTACTGCACTCCAAAATTCTAATTCATCCGAAGAACATCAAGGTCATCAGTACCGATAGCCTTTTCCATTGTTAGGTGGTGCAAGAAACAATGAAATACACAATTGCTCTTCACCCACGCAACGAAATTGCGTATGATGTAGCAGAAGAAGTAGTTTTCAATCCTGAGGCTGGTAAAGTCTCAGATAACCCGTTCGGCGAACATGTCGCTCCATCTGAGGAGCCACTGGTCGCTGAGCAAGAGGACCCCTCAGAAGAGGCTGCCTCAAATAAAACAGTGAGTGAGTTGGATGACGAAAGCATCGAAACAGATGAAAATAAAAATTGACGGTAAAGAAGTGACAATAGCAGTATCAAGGGCGACGTTCTTTGATGTTCAATCTATGTCACGTATTTTCCTCAGTGGTGAACCCAACTTAGAAGATTACTGGAGAGAGGCGTTTGCTCGATGGGTCACCGCCTCACCTTCTATAGATTTCAACGAACTATCAGCAGAGGACGGTGCAGCGATTGCTGACCTCCTTCCAAGCCCCTCCGAGGTGGTGACTTGGTTAAATTTTCGACAAGCGAGGTCGGACGAATAAGGGATTACGTAAATGGACGGAAACCAAAGGACTGGCCTCGCATACAACACCAAGCAGCAGAATATCTATTGATGACCCACTACACCATGACACTATACGAGGTGAGAGAACTTGAACCAAAAGACGCCCTTCAACTCCTCACATGGGCTACGGTTATGCAGCAGCATGACAAGCCTGAGCAACGTGACAGCATTTATTTGGGATATGACATCATCCCATCAATGGAGTGAAAACGATGGTTGATGACAAGATTGACACAGGTACAATGGAATCGATGAAGCGGTTCTCTGAATTTAGTGAGAAGTCACGCAACAACATGCGTTCACTTCGTGAAGAGATTCAAGAGTTCAACAAGGTCATGAACGCAGCACATTCGACGACCGATACACTACGTGAGTCTTTGCGACAGATGAGCAACACAAAACCAGCAGAGCCGCTATCTGAGGCGCTTGAGGCTGAGAGAAGTACCGCTACAACCAATGCACGTGTAGCAAATCCCGTTACCCCTCCACGAAATCAGCCAGCCGAGTCTGTCGGAACAACGCAAAATGTTAGCATACAGACTCTACGAATTGACGTAAGTGGTGTGACTGACCGTAGTGACAAGCGAGCACTTGCACGAGAAATCAGCGAAATGGTTACGAAAGAACTGCGAGCAAAGATGGGTGGACCTCTATCCACATCAGGGTTAAATCGAGGTGTATGATTTGCCACAACGTGTACCTATTCGCCTCGCTCAAGAGAACGGGAAGCGCATAGACCTTGACGTACACACAATGGACATCAACGTCCGAAGAGTCTTTTCAGCATTTCCAATTCCCTTTACAGGTGGATTCAACGCAGGTATCGACTTAAATCAAGCAGCAGTTGAGATTGAATTGCAAGGTGTATTCGTTGACGAGCCGGGTCAGGCTGCGAGCGCTAAGGCGACTGCCTCTATTACATTTGGAGGAGGTATACCTCCTTTTTCTATTCCTGAGGACGATGGTGCAGATGATGGTGCTTTGACGTTTCCTCCACGAGGTAATGCTTCATCGGGTGGTTTTCGTATAGCGGGTGCAGCGTTCAATCCATGGGGCGCAGGTCCTATATTGCCGACTTCGCCACCTGTTTCAGATGCTGATGAAGGTCAAGCGAACTTTCTCTTTCGTATGCACAACAAGTATTTCGATGTACCTGTAGCCTACTGGATGAATGAAGCACCGCAGATTTCTCCCCCTGCTGGAAACTGTATTCGATTTGTATTTGACTCAAAGCGCAGTGGTTCAGTCAAGGAGCCGTTCGCATATCCCCGCATGGTGACACGTAACACCGATTTGACAACCGCAAGTAGTAGTGCCATCAGTGCCAATAGTAACGGTACATTAACGATTTCAATAACTTCGGGTGACCCACGCACATGGTTTGAGACGCCCGATGACTTAGATGATACTGCTTTTGGTATTGCATTTGATTCTACTCTTTTAGGATATGTACGCTCGGTGACTTCAAACACCATCGTGTTTACCCCTTTTAGCGGTATCACTACTTCTACTTCTGCAAACTCTAAAACAATCAAAATTGTAACACGCACTGGGCAAGGTATTTACAACAAATCATCAGACCGCCCTGCTATTGCTATACCTATCAAGCACGTATTCACTGAAAGTCCGCCTAACTTTGCCGATGGTTCGTCTCGCTCTGTAGGAGACACAGATTCTCCAGCGAAAGGCTTGGCGTACATCATATCGCAAGCGCTGTCAAGTAGCACAGCGACAACGGTCGCAGGTATTACAGACAGGGCTCTCAATGCGGCTGGAGGAAAGGAACTAACCGACGCATTTATTGTGAGCGTCGAACAATTTGCCTCAACTGATAGTGCTACGGCGGCTACAAAAATAATCATTGAGCAAAAGTTTGCCTTCGATTTGGAAGATAACGGTGGAATACCGACAAACATTCCTTACAACCTTCGACCAACCATACAAGGGTTCACAGGAGGATTAACAGGTAACAAAGTCAAGTCTGCTGGAGACAAGGTACAAGATTTGCTTGGTATCGTAGCCAACAGCAACAACGCTAAAAAACGATTATCGGGTTCAGGTGCCAGTGACGTGTTAGGTTTTATTGGTGATATAACAAGTATGTTAGACCTACGTTCCAGTTTGACAGTAGAGACAGGCGACTACATATTTGGTATACAAATACCATACGACACCCAAGTTACAAAAGGTCAGGCTGTCTCTGATGACGAATACTCTCAGCGTAATTTTTTCATTACACACGGTGATGTAGATTATACTCAAAAAGTAGCAAGGTCAAATACAACAAAGGCCAATCGCCATTTTGTACATAGCGCCACGAATAGTAGAAGAAACGGTATAAAGGCGGTTGTGACTGATTTTGTTGTCGACCATGACGCTCAAGAACGGTTGTACAACTTTAGTATGAAACTTATGGCAGTGGACAGTTTATTGTGAGGTGAATGAATGTCGTTACCAGTTAGACTTATGTTTGGAAACAACAAACTCGTCATACCTGTTCAAGCCGAATCTATTACTATGGCTACGCATCGTAAGTTACACGCCTTTCCCATACCAATAACTTCTGAAAGGATAGGGGTTGACGTCAATCAAGCAACAATGGCTATCAATATGTCATTGGTATTAGAAGATGACAGAGGAACAGCAGCCTTTGCAGGTAAAGCAATGAAGCACTTGTTGTACTTTGGTAGTGTGTTAGGTACTACTGTCAATACACACAACAAACATGGCACGCCGATTGGACCTACTCGTGCTGAAAAGACAATGTTAGCAAAAGGTACCTATGCAGCAGGGGCTACATCTGTTACAGTAATAGTAGAAAACTTAAATGCAGCACGTCTATTAGGCGCATCGGCTAAAGTATACGACAGTTACGGAGAAGTAGGAAGTAAATCAACAGGTGGATTTCCAAGTGCCCTAACACCTCATGGGAATACTGGTAAGTACGAAACGACCATTACACTAACTGGCGGTGGATTATCGAGAGCACTAAGGTCAGGAGACTATCTGTCTTTCGACCCTGCTCTTTCAGGAGAGGTGCACATACCAGTCGCCAAGTTCATCGACCAATCGATAATTAAATTGGTTATGGACAACGGTACTGTATCAAACAGGGCTGGAGGTTCTGGAACCTGTAGCGTTAGGGGCGGGAGTAATCTGTTAGAGAACGGAGACGTGATAATCGATGTACCTGTAGGGGGAGTCGAGAGCGCTCCTTCAAATGGTAACCCAGCGTCTACGTTAGCGCTTATAATCAAGGATGCGTTAGAACTTACAACGAACATAACAAATTTAAGCACAGGCGTAGACGATGACGGCGGTAAACGTGTTGTAGACGTATCGTCTGTTGAAATTGCAACGACAAACAGTGCTGCTATTTTTGTTGAGCAGAAGTATATTCACCCCAGCGAAGAAACATCATTTGTTTCAACTTACAGTCAAGGTAATCAGTTGGTTCAATCACTTGGTAGTATTGGTAAGCCCCCTCATGGTTTGATGAGTGCAGGTGACAAGGCACAGACATTACTGGGTCTTATGGCGAACGCTAAATCTAAGGATGTACTAAGAGGCATACAGATACCCTATGATTCTCTCATCCAATCTGATGCAGTCACACCTGTAGTTCGCAATTTCTTTACGACCTATGGTAACAACGCAGCCCCTTCGGTCAAAGGCTCAGTAGCCAACGTGTTCCCTGCTTCCAGCCCAATGGGGTCAACTGAACTTGATTCATACGACGGGGTGTCCGTTGTCGACAATGCTGACGAAGATAAGGGCGTTGTCGATGTTTTACTCGACAAAGCAGAAGATGCTTTGGATTTTGTATTTACAGAGATACTAAATCTCGGTACGCTATATGACGGATTTGAGCAAATTGCAACTGCCATAGGTGAAACATTTTCTGATGGTGAAGTTCAGACAGTAACTCACGCAGGCGGTATATACATTCTTCCTGAAAACTTTCATTTAAGAAAAGAGGCTGGGAAGAACCACTACGTAGCCGACCTTGAGTTGGTTATGGTACACAGAGTGGCAGGTGTTTGAAATGGTTGTATCAGCAGACTCCACATTTGCCATGAGATTCAATGGTATATCGGATGCTGTCGTTATACCCATGCAAGGCATTTCTGCCAATGCAAGTAGTTTGCAGAAGCCTGCTAAAACCGATGACCTTAGTATTCCCGGTGTACTTGACAGTTTTACTTTTGAAGCATGGGTTATTCCAGACTCAGGAGGTATCGTATGGGAGTACGAACATGTTATGCGACTTGTTGTCGGCGCTCCGTCAAGTAGTGCACCTGCAAGTTTTCAAGTGAAATTGAGAGAAAAAGACACAGGTAACGATAATACATTTAGTGTAGCCAGTGCTTTACCTATCACCAAACCTGATGGTACTTTATCCCATTTTGATGGGGTTGTATTCCCAAGACCAGCCCTCGACATACATGATTCGTATGATGCGGCTGATGGGTCCAAGTCAAACAACGCCGCTGTACATGACGGTCATAGAGAGTTACTACAGGTATCTGTGGTATTTGACAAGCGACTTCTTTCTCTTCGTATAAACGGTGACGTCGTGGCTACACAAATATTGGACACAGACCACGAACTTGTAATGTACCCTACACAGGTATTCATAGGCGGACAAGGAGGCGAATTCAGAGGCGTCATCGAAGCAATACATTGGGCTACAGGTAATCACGATAGCAGTATAGGCTCCTATGCACCAATCAACACAGATACCACTATTGGATTATGGCGGTTTGAAGAGCCTGTAGAACCAATTTCTACAATCTTATCCTTACCTTCATTGAGTGCATCAACAAGTGCATCATCCTCTATTTCAATTGGCACAACGACTGCACAGTCTCTGATTGACACGCTATCAGGTCAGAGTGGATTGACTACACTTACACTTACTTCTTCACCATATTCTGCTGGCAACTATACAGTTGACAGGCATACAGCCGGGTCTACAACAACGGTTAGTGTGCCGCAAGTACCTTTTAACTTACTTATCAACCCGCTCGGCTATAATCGTACAACAGGGGTTCCTAATAGAGAGGCACCTGAGCGTGTCAGAATAACTGCAATTGATGCAAGTGCAGGCACCATGACAGTCGAAAGCATACACCTCGACTATGCTTCTAACGCATCTACTGGTCGACGTGGGCTTCTTATGGCTCACTCTGCATCTGATGCTGTTATTATCACAGGCGACTGTCTTATCGATGGTGGTACTGGTGCCCCCTATCAGAGCAAAGGTACAGGTACACAGTTCTCAAACAAGCAGGCTCAGGTCGTTATAGATGAAAGCCAATCAGGAAACCATGGTATTGTGTTCTCTACGAGAATGTCAATCATAGATGACCCGTACATGAAGTTCTCTGCTACTACGAACATGGGCACTTCGTTTACTGCTGGGCACACAGGTCGACATATACTAAACCATGTCGACAGCCATCCATTCATAGGTATGTTGCCACGTCCTACAGCCGCAGAAGTAGAGCACAACATAGATGGCTCGGCTACAGTAATGAACGCAACTTTTGCTCCACACTTTGCAAATATATTCGACGCTGCGCCTGCTAATTCAGTTGTATCATTTTATGACGTTAATGGAACCTATAGTGCATTCAGTACAGACTATACGGCTGTACCAAGGCAAGTAGTCGAAAACGGTATGGCTGGCATAACAGATGCTTCACGTGATTTGTTAGCATTAGCCATACCGAATGTCGAGCCATTCCTTCTCCGCTCAGGTACATCTGCGTTACCTGTTACAGATGGTGATGAGCACATTCGTCACATGACGCCTTCTAAAGTTAGCCGAATTGCTGTGTTAGAAGTTCCATCTCTTGCTACTCATAACCGACCGACTATGGTTCAAATCCACTACAACGCCATTGATATGATTGGTACAGGTATAAAGCACGCTACTACTGCTCGCCTCTCCTCTGGTATTAGTGGCTCAGGTACAGTTCTAACATTCCCATCAGTCAAACAATTCGGACCAAACGGAGGGACAATCCCTGCCGACTTCATTTCTATAGAAGGAGAGGTTGCGGGGGCTAACTCAATTGTCGCTACAATAAGCCATAGTGGTAACACACTTACATTCGGCTCGGCTGCTACTGGTGCTTTCCGAACTGCTGCTGTAGCAAATGCCATTGTAAATGTACACCTCAACGGTGCAGCGATATTAGTTGAAAAGACATACCCTGATGTGGGTGAAGAGGTAACATCAGGTACACGAATCATTGACCTAATTCATACGGATGTGGCCGCAGGTAATGCTAATTTACATTCTGCTGGAGGTATTATTAGATTCCTCAACAAACCTAACTTCCCGTTCAAAGAAGGTGAACTGAATGGCGATGACGAAGAAGGCTATCAGACAGAACGTGCTCTTGACTTTACAATGTGCCCTGATAACTATTTACCCTTACATAGTTCTGATTCGCCGCAACAAAACCCACAACGGATACTGTCAACACGTACAAGTAACACAAATAGGGACTCTGTATTTAATCGATTAGTGGTTGTTCCAAGTGCTGACAGAAATGAATCTTACTCAGTAGACAACGATTCACACGCCACCATCAAAAAGCATGGAAAGGTTCGTGAAAGCACAGGTGTGTTTGTCAATAACGGAGGAGGGTATTCTGGTGGTACTACGAGCATTACAGTTGATGGAGCCACTGCTACAAACTTCTTTGCTGCTGGTTCAAAGGTGTACAGTTTAGATGGGGTATTGCTCGGAACGGTCAATTCCTCTAACTCGACTACAGTCGTCTTGGCATCGGGAAGCACGCAAGCAGTTGTAGACAACGAAGAATTATTTTATCAACCTCTTTTGAAATCAACAGGTACGGCTTCTCAAAGCAGTGCAGTCCATGAAATATTTGACATTGTATCGCATTCAACCAGTGGTCGATTTGTAGAATTGGTTGTACAGCCAACACAGCACTCAAGATTCACTCAACTCAGTCGCCTTTACACAGTAGAAGGCAACTCGTCTATGCCGTCCAATAAATTTGAGATTCACCACTTGATGGGACGTGGTCGAGCACTTTCATTGTCTGATGCTGATGCAGGTACTGGAGTCCTACGAGCGCATGGTTTGGGAGTTGACTTGGCTGCAAACTCAGTGAGTGTCAAAGGCGATGGTGCTCCTGATTCGTTCATTGTCAAAGAAACAATGCCCGGTGCTCCTGTCGTTACAGTAACGCTCGGAGGTGCAGGTCAAGGGGCTATCAACACTAAGCCAACGTACGTTCCTTCACCAACTGCTCGACTTGGTTGGTCTACTCGCCGTGACTGCTCTACTCGTGTTACGTCTACTTCATCTACGACAGTTGTCGTGGCTCCCCTCAATAACAAATCATCAGACCTTGCGTCTTGGGGTACATACTGCTTCCCTAAGACGGGCAGAATATACTTTGCTACTTCATTCACTGGTGAGTCTGAGCAGCCAAGGTATGCTTCGGCTGAATATGCAAGCAAAACTGGAACGACATTCACATTCTCATCAGGAAGTCAAATAGGAAGCGGTAAGTTCTTACTTGCTGACGGCACTGAAAAAGATACCTTTGCTGATTGGATTACTGCTACGCTCATCAACGTCGACAACCTCATAGAAGTTGATGATAAATTCAGTGAAGAGTCGATATGCAATGACGGTACGACAGTCAATGACAGATTATTCCAAACTCTCGATAGTGTCCAGCATGATTACCAGTTGGGAACGCAGTATGCAAGTACACGTGCTATGGTTGAGATTCCTCTGTTTGATGATTTCTTCTTCGAGGATGCAGAGCGTGGTATATTCCCCGGTCCTGACAACAGCATGAAATTGCATCTCGACGCAACGTACGCTGCGCCAACATGGGCACCTAATCCTGTTGGACGCAGACCTGACTCAGTTTCACCAGAGGACCCAACGGTCAACAGCGCTTTCTCAAATAGCGTAAACGACAACACTCATCGAAGAGGTACTGTAGTCAGTCGAAAGTACGATGCTTCAAATCGTCACATCTACGTACAAGATTACAAAGTATTCTCCAAACCAACTGCTGCGCCCGTAGATGTCGCTTCTATAGACGGCTCACTGCGCTTTAAGCGTGCATTTTTGCCGAGTGGTGAGTGGGTCATATACGACGCACGCAACACTTCTGGTTACCTTGAGGTCGCTGGTAATGCTGCCGCTGATGATGCTTGGGCGTTCAGTAAGAATTTCTTGAACGAACTGAGTGTAGGCGTATCCATAATGCCAGCATCAGGTTATCAGGATATGAATTATACGTCGATTGGCGATAACCCATTGGTTACGAGTGCTGGATTTGAAAGCCGTAAGCCATACTATCATGACCGGGCGAACACAATGACGCAAGGTGGTAACGTAGATTACGGTATGAAGCAATACGTAAGCGCAGTAGAGTTCCGAGCAGGTCCTCGTTCTAATCCTCATTTGGCTCGTATCAAGAACAAGAGAGCACGCACAACGGTCAAGAGTTTTTCAGGTACAACGCTCGTGCTTGACGACATAACTGATTTTCCTAAAGACATCACAGGGGATTCTAATTATTCCTATAGAGTAGCGTACTACGACTCTTCTGCCGCCGCATACAAGTATGCTCACTACAATTCCTTTGCAGCAGGCAACAGCCTTTCGCTCGTTGGTGTTGACACAGGATTCGACCCATCTGTTGGTGACGAAATCATACTTTGGGATGTTCATTCAACTACTGGTACTTATCCTGAAACAAAGGAGGATATGTTCCTAAACACTAAGTGGGCAAATCCTTACTCAGGTGGCGGCTTGCGAGAAGGTGACAGTGTGTGGATGAATATGCACTATACGAATCCACATGCTATAGAGGGACTTTTCTGTAAGAGCAGAGGTACATTAGACGAAGGTCAAGTATGGTCTGGTTTCTTAGAGGGAGAGGGTTCGTTTACCACGACACCAAGAGACAGCATACCTATGGAGAACTTCCTCATAGGCAACACATGTATTGAAACCGCCCGTAACTTTGTTCAACACATCAACAAAACAATCGAGATGAATTATGAAGCACTCGGCCTATACACCACATTTACAGTAGGAGGAGCCTCCTACAACAATGACCCGACAATTACTCACAGCACAACTGAGAAAATAGTTGTCGGTATGGGTGTTAGCGGAAGCGGTATACCTGACGGTGCTACTGTAGCAACCGTAACAGATGGTACTCACTTTGAACTATCGGTATCAACGACTGGTGGTTCTAAGAGCAGTCAAACGCTTACGTTCACTTCTCAGACGCCTCCGCCTGTCGTAGCGTACATTGACCCCTATCAGGCAACGGAAGAGCACGCACGTGTTTTGCTCTACGATGTGGCGCACGACCGTGAATTTATTGCATTCCAAGATTTGTGGATGCAAGTTCAGTCAAGCCCTCAAGCAGCAACAATCGGAAGCGAAGCGGCTGGTGCAGGTGCTATTATCAATACAAAGTCTACTTCGGGTACTGGACTCGACGTTGCTAACGGCTTCACCTCTCAAAGTAAGTACCTGACTTCTTCAACAGCATCAGAATTCATGGAAGGTGCTATGGCTCACAAATCAACATGGAACCTAAACGTCGCTATCAGTGCACACGCTACGAGTTATCATGGTCATACTCCAGCCGACACTGTCAACGGCAGACAGTTACGTACCAATGAAGCAGTTGTCACTCCGTCGAGCGCTGCATCAAAACACCAAGAAATCCTAAAGGCCACTACAGAAGATTCCACATTCTTTGATACACCTGACGGCACTCGTTGTATTCCAGTATTCTTAGCACTCAAGGGCATTCGTACGACGGTTCTCGATTTATCGACGCATGAAGAGTCACGCTTGCAACATTTACCACATTGGACTAATATGGACTTCGTTCGACGATTGAGTATAGACTTCGGTGAAATAGGAGTCAAAGATGGAATTAGAAATATAGAAGCCGCTGCTCGTGAAATTGTACGGCTAATCAACCAAGCAGGTGCTGCTAACGGTCGTACACATGCCAAGCGACCTGCTGACCAATACTTTGGAGAAAGTGAACGATTCAATCTATCAAACGTAGGCGTACGTGTCGACAGTACAAACAGTAGGGTTGACCCTACTGCTACACACTTACACGCTGACTTTGCTGCTACAGGAAGTACACACGACCCTGCTCCATTTTGGGACAAAGAAAAAGCGTTTGCTGCTCACGATAGAGGGACACACATGGGTTACATGCGTGCACATTTAGGTCGTGTTGTTGCTGATTCGGGTGGCAAAAAAGGATACAGTATCGTTATTCACAGTACGGTTCCGGGTGCATCAGGTCGTAACTTCTGCGTGTGGCTTGACAACAGTCGTGGTCAGATGCCTTACCGACCACAGTTCTTGATTGGTCACGGTGGTCGATTCCGCAACTATTGGTGCCAACCTGATGAAATCACAGGCGAAAACATGCACCCTGCTCCTATGCCAATCAATCGATTCGGTCGACCGTTTGCACCGATTACGACATTGAAAGAGTATCTTCCTTCTGACGAAGTAGATGAACCATTCAGAAACAATCTTGAGTTTGGTCCTGAAACAACTGGTACCGCAGGTAACATGGCTTCGTCAACAAGTGAAATAGCATCAGGAAGAAACTCTAACACAATCATAGACGAATCGTTTGAGACAAAGAGTCCATCTTCTCAAATCATCGATGGTTTGCGTATAGGTACTCCCGCACGAGCCCGTATCAATTTTGGCGGCCTAACTCAAGCAGGTATACCCGGATGGGCACCTGATGCAGGTAAATGGGGATTCGGTCGTGACCAACAAGATACTCGCTTTGAGCATATCTATGGGAACAATGCTACAGCGTTTGCACAACATGGGACTGTAGATGCGACTACTACAGGCGGCTACATACCTGACTCAGAAATAAGAACAGACAACATAGGCGACGGACAGTTATACGGTATTCGGTTTGTTGACCATTTAGGTAAAAATTATACAATACGAATGGTCTATAGACAGCATGGTCAGAACTTTGCCAACGATTTGACAATCTTGCCTCCAACTTTGGACAACGAGATACTCATCCATTTCGATGACCGTGATACGGGTCAGGGTGGATTCAGTGTAGGTAAGCACATGTTCGGTGAAGGTGACGTGTGCGGTGAGTTCACTGCTGGTGCCAAGAAGAAGTTCAAAGGTAACCTTTGGAACAATTATCCGTCACCTGCATCAGGTATAGAAGCAACAGTGCAAAAAGTTACTGTTAGCGGCGCTGATGCCCTTAAGATTGTATTCGCAGCACCTTACGATACATCAAGTACACTTGACCATCCTGACATACTTGGTTACCTTGGACTTCCTGAAAGTGGTGTTATTCAAGTAAATGACTGTGCAAGCGGAGCAACGGGTAACAACGGCGAGCCATTTTACTACGAAAGTAGAACTCACTATCCTAAGGCAGGCGCATCGGGCGCACATTACCTCTACAGAGTAGAAGGTAACACAAGTGCATACGGCTCAGCCCTAAATCGAATCATATCACCACGTATCGCATTTACCTGTTTACTGACCGATGAGGTCATTGCAGCGGCAGTCGAATACGCTATGACAATGGATGACCCAAACAGTAGTGACATCACTAAGACATCCTTTGACTGCACATCTATGCTTGCTCCCGATGGCCGAACGCTTCGTGAGTGGGGTGTTTCTCCAACAGCCATACGAATCAAAACACACTCACCTTCCACCACAGTTACTCCTCTCAAACATCTATTCGATGTTTCACGTGAAAAAGACTGGGGATTGCAGGCTGGTGCATCAGTTCAGTCTACAGGTACAGACCACTTAGGTGGATTGACTGCTACTGAAATTAGCGAGGGTGCTCGTCTTGATGTCGGTTACATACCTAAGACTGTATTGCACATCACAACAAAATACAGAGGAACGAATGCAAACACGGCTACTCCAGTTCTTGTAGACAGTATGAACAATGTTGTCGATACAAGCCTATGGAAGCAAAACCTTCGTGGTGATACTTTCTATAGAACAGCAGGCGACCGTATCATTCCGTGTGTTTACAGTCCTATGATTGATGTAGGTGCTGAAACTGCGACTACGGTTACTGTACCGACGAATGATTTCCTTTGGCTCATCACAACGCCTGCAAGCGATGATGCGAACAGTTGGGGCGAAAAGTTTAGACTTTGGAGAGGCAGTGAGGATTCAGGTATAGTGTTCAGCAAACCCGGTGCTACATCACACACTCAGTTAGAGTTCTCGGCTGACATGGTAGATTGGGATGCATCTGTCGCAGTAGGAGATATACTTGTTCGACAAGGTTCTACATCATACGCATTTGAAACCGACGGTGTACGTCGAGCAGGCAGTTACCATGGTGAGCCATTCCTTTACTTCCGTGGAGCGCACGACAGCCCTGACCACTGGGTACCTCTGTACTTTGGAGGAGGATTCTCAGGCGTTACGCTTGACGTCAACGACGGTACTCAAAACGATTACAGTGAGTTCTATGAACATCCGTATTCAGGAGGACCGACAGGTTCGGCTGGATTACAGAACGTAGGTGAAGTAGCAGGCTCTCATGCCCTCATCGACGCTAATGCAATGCTCGCTATGTTCCCCGGAACGCCTTATCTCGACCAACACGAAGGTCGCAACAGTATGCCTTTCTTCAATCAAGACGCTATGCTGTCTTTTGATTTAGACGCTGGTAACAGCAGTAACGCATCGAGTACAGGAGTGACTTACACTGACGGTACAAACACAGTACGATGCCAGCGACCAAGTCCCATTGTCCTTCGATTCGCTCATCCTCATGCACGTTACAGTGCAGCAGGGGCTACAGATGACCACACGACATACATGATATTCGGACCCGGTCAGGCTGTACCTCACAACTTTGCTGCACAGGAGCCGCAGTTATCGGGTATTGTTACTGCTGGTAACGGCTACAGTGCTGTGCCTACTGGTAAGAATCTGCCAAACGAAATTGCTAACGGAGGACCAAGTAGACTTGGATTCAGTGCTCACCTGCCACCAACCGCTGAATGGCAGAAAACCAGCGTATCAGGATACAACTACGTCATGAACTGGGAGCCATCAAAAGGCCATCCAAACAGTACACACTTTGCACAGACGGCAGGTCAGGGTATGTTCTACGACAGCCAGTTTACTGACGGAACACCACCTGCTCACGCACAACCTACTGTACACGTTTTCAAAAATTACGCTAACGTATTTATGGGTGCATCAGGTCTTGCTACAACATTAGCAAGGTCTTGTATTTGGCACATGGACGGTGGGTATCACCCCGGAGGTCACATACTCGACAACCATATTGAAAGAAACCCAAAGCACCCTACGTCGGCTACTCGCCTTGGAGATTACACGACTGCTTCAAAGAACCCGTCAGTATTCCGTGTGTCCTCTTTGTTAGCAACTGCTTACTTAGGTACTTTTGATAGTGCTGGAGACATGACCAGTAACACAAATTACATTGTTATCGATGCAACAAGAGTACAAAATGCAGAAGAGTTAGGGGCAGTTGTCTCTGCTGGAATCAACACATTCCCCGGAACTGACCCACTCAAAGCAATAGGTGGTACGTTCCTTCCTTCATTCCAAACCGCAGCCAAACAAGACCGATATGGCTGGGTTGAATTAACTCTTAATACAAACGGTTACACAGCAGAAAGCGGTGCAGCAGCAACAGTTCAAGCGACGACAGCCATACCAACTACTTTACCTCAATACGGTTGGTTACGTGTTACTGATGGTGGAGCAGTAAATGCCGTTGGTTCGTATACCTCTTTTTCAAGCAGTACGTTTACGCTTGGTAAAAATGATGCTCCTGTGGCTTCATCGGCTAATACTAACTTAGTCATACCTACTACAAAGGCCGATGCTGACCCAATACCAATCAATGGTGCTTCCCCAACAGGTAATATCAAAATTTATGTTTGGACAAAGGCAGGTACACACCGATACAACAACACGTCAGAAGCACGTGACCATATGACCCAAGTACACTTCAATGGCTACATTGACGCCGTCGACAGAACCAAACCAATCGGAGCAGTTGGCTGGTCAGGTGAAGCGTATTCATATCTAAACTCTTACAACAACACCACAATAGGCAGTACAAAGTTCCCTGCTGGAAAAGGTGCTTGGCATCCATTCCTCGGTTTCAATCCGTATGGAGCAGCAGAGACTTGCTTGTCAGGCAGTTCTGCTGTAGGCGCTGACTCAATGCCTGCAAGCGTATACGAACAGCAATGTGAAATCGGCTTATCTTCTCGACACTTGATTGCAGTAACACACGAGAGCGAGATGCCTCTGATAGCAAAGGCTGACCGTGATGGCATCTTGTGTGCTGGTGATTGGCTCGACATTAAGCGTAGTAGTAACTTGACTAACGCTGGTACAACCCAATGGGACACTGCAAAGGTGCACAACCGTGACCGATATGTTGGACCTGCAACTGCTGGTCCTCACGTCGAAGCAATGATGTTAGCCGATGTAAGTTCTTACCCACCTACTGCATCATACCCTGCCGTAGGCACTGAAACATACTGGCACAGCCGTGTTACAGCGGCCTCTCACATCGAAAGGGCTGACCCGTGTCAAAGTCCTACTGGTGACTTGTTTTGGGACAAGTCCAAGAATCGTACAGCATACCAACACGAGGATGAAGAGAATGGAGCACTTGGAAAAGCAGTTGAATGTAAAGGTATACAGACATTGACTGAGTATAGTGCAGTAAGCACTGGACTGTACAAATTCTATGATGAAAAACAGGCTGCTCGTAACTTCAACGAAGAGCATGTCGTTTGGAAGCGTATGGATGGTGGTAACCTCACTATGCCTGCTGTCAACGCACGTGGGCTGGGAATGGTACCATGGGTCTATAGAAAGGATGGCTCGTCTTACAAAAAGGTCGGAGAGACTATTCTTGGAAACAACCGATTTTCGTTTGAGACAACGAACGGGGCAATGTTCCCAGTCATTCAGGCACAGGAATTATCTCACCCTCAGTTGGCTGAGCAGAATAAATTCAAAGTACAAGATGCATTACTAATTCCAAACGAAGAGCAACAGTTCCAAAGCCTACAGGTATTAGATGACACTGGTCAAGAGCATAGATTAGCAGGTGGAAGTCCACTTGGTACTGTTATTCTTGATTTCAGACATCTGAGTAACAGAGAAGTCGAAGGACTATCACCTGCTCTCGCAGGCTCAGGTATATCTCCTAATTTGAAAATACGGTTACCAGAGGCTGACGAGATACCCGGTAACATCATTGTAAGACCGAGTTTCGACCGCATACAAGGGTATCAGACTGAGACTATGGGAAGCGGTGGATTACAGCACCCATCACAGCCTCAACAAGCAATTACAGATATGTTTAACGATGCGAAGCCCGGACCTCGTGCTTGGCCTACATGGGAGAACAATGGTTGGGAACACTTGAGTCAAGATGGTACAGACGTATCAGCGACACGTCTTTCATCACCTGATTCATCTACTAAAGGTTGGTCAGACCATACAAACAACAACCCGCTTGAAACAGCCTACGAACCGCACGACCGTTCTTTACAATTCCACATTACACGCATGGGTGTAACCATGACGCATCGTGACGATGTCGACGAGTTGTCCTTTACTTCCTTATCGGGTACTGAGATAAACGTAGGTTCAACACCAGAAGATGCAGTTTGGAAGGTGACTACAGAACAAAGTGGCAGCAGATGGTTCTTACGGGTTTATGACCCAACAACGAACAAGGGTGTCATTGCCTCCTATACGAATACAGGGTCGAGTAAATTTACTGGTGTAGTTGTGTCTCCTGACTTTGAGACATTCATTAGTGGCAAGACTGGGCTCAAGGTTGTACCATCATACTACATGCCTGCTGGCAGTACACGCTTCTTTGCTTCACGTCGATTACGTGACCACAGTGAATACAGTGGTTCAAGTCCTGACATGGCAAACATTGCTTGGCAAAGTGTAGGCTCAACACCGTACGCCCAACTTACAGCACCGAAGATGACGCCGATGCCTATACCTCGTATGGGGCACCATTACGTGACTCCTACGATGGCTCTTGCGCCCGGACATTATGCACACCCTGCATACCAACGGATGTATGACTTACATCTTGGGTGTAGAAGTGCAGCACACAAGCCACTTGAAGATAGTCAGACAGATGCCAGCATCAGAACGCATGTTCCGGGTCGTGACCCATTGATTTGGTTTAGTGGCTCTACTGCGGCCTACGGACCTTCTGACATACACGGCGGTGCATTCACTCTTATGACTGAGACGAAGGTCAAGTATGACGGATACGGTATTGCTGCTGCGAGTGGTTCAGCAGGCACTGTAAACTCACAGGGCGGACATTCAATCGTATTGGAAGCAGCGGGTACTTACACTCTCGACAATCACTTCCCTGACCCAATGGAAGTTGGGGCTTATCAGATTGTCATTCAACCAAACGTGTTTAGTCAGCAGATAACTGGCTATCACCTCAATCACAGTGATGCTGCTAAAGCACCATCTGAGTCAGGTACGAAAGTAGTGGAACTAACAGGACAACAGGTCAATACAGTCATCGCAATAGAGCATGATAAATCATCACTTGGTGGTATGACGCTCGTGCTTGCGGAAGCAACCATGGCTGATATACGTGGTTGTGAAATCATCATCAACGAAGTTATGCTTGACATGGAGCCTGACTCAGGCAGTCAATTCACCAACATACCTACACTTGGTTTGTACAATCCATTGGGCGTTGAAGAAACCACGTCACCAGCATTTACTCGACGCAGTCTCCCTTACCGAACAAACATGTTTATTCAAACCACACCCGGTATGACTGTAACTGTACCTTGGTGGTCACAGTTACACAAAGATGGTGCAACCGATTCTAAGTCCGATGGATTCAGGTCTATAGAGTGGCACACACCAGACCACTACTATCAAATGAACCGACCTTCCTTTGGTGCAGTAGGCGCTCAGATTACATTGGCTGGCTTGCCTACAATTTATCCTGACATATATGGTGAGCACTACAGACTCCGTTCACTCAATCCTAACGCTGTCATAACTGGCTCTGCCTACACAGCATCCACTGCACGTATCACTGTTGATGATGGTGATGCAGCAAGCGGAATGACTGAGAAAGAAACCATGGTTATCACATCTTCTGATGGGACTGCTCGTACATATGTTATCGTAGACGATAACGCAACCGCAGTAGCCACCGGTGATGTATTAGCATCAAGTTCAGACACAGGAGCCAGTACAGCAGGTACTGCACTTGTAGGTGGCATTGCTGTAGCCATCAACTTGACAGGTTCTGTTTCAACACAGAATGCATTCTTAGTACAATTAAAGGCTGCTATAGAACACGCTAATGGTCATAACGGTAAGATAACGGTATCTGCGGTACCAGCAGAAGCAAACGGCGCTCAGTTCATTACACTCACTTCCGCCGCTGCTGGTCCTCATGACAATACTGCAATTACAGATGACATCAGTCAGACTGTATTAACTGGATTCAGCGGAGGAGTTTCGACCTTGAGCGTAGACAACTGTGAACTGTTCCCTGTCGAACCATATTATAACGAGGTATTAGAGTACACGGATACAACTGGTACTCGTCAAACAGCGAGTTATGTGAACAGAGTAGGTACGCTTGCTCACGCTACTCTTGCAGCACCAGTCACATTTCAAGGAGTTCAGCCTATTACTGCTGGATTCTTTACCAACTTGGTTGCTGGCACAATCCTACGACTCAGTGGACCTTATGATAATCGTAAGGCTGGTGACATATTCAAAGATTCAGAAGCGAGTATAGCAACTCGTACCTTACCTCAAACAATGCATGGTACAAGAGATACAAACTCTCTGCATACTCCCGATGCATACATGTGTATGTGGCACCCTAACCTTGGTCGCCCGTATACATATTATTCTGACAACGCTTCACGCAACTTCTATGCTGCTACAGGTGTAGCCGACACGCCCGTTAATCAAGAAGCACTCAACCACGTACCTGAGCACTTTGAATCTGTACACTATCATGACTTCTTTTATGCTGCGTCCAAAGGTCCATTCGGACTTGGTATGCGCTGGTTGAGCCCTGCGGGAAGTGATGCGTTGAGTACAGACGGTACTACATACAGTGCTGATGAAATAGACCGTGATGCTAATCTATCACATCAAGGTGGTACCACACGAGGCTCTGTAAGTAGCGGAGTTCTTGTCAACAATGGTTCAGGATATGCAGCAAGTACAACAGGCGCTATGACAGTCGATACTGTTGATGCAACCACTAAGTATCAAGTCGGAGACAGAGTCTACAACAGTGCAGGTAAATTGGTTGGTGTAATCACCGCACTCAGCGCCACTGCTATTACGATTGGTGCAGGTACAACGGTTGCCTTAGCCAACAACGAAATCTTGTATCTGAGTGAGAAGTATAACTTCGGCGGCTTTTGGCCGGGTGGTTCACGTGGTGGAGCAGGCTCAAGTCGACTTGACGGATTCTTAGAAGCGACAATTGGATGGGGTGGTAAACTCTTCGGATTGGATTGCGTTGGATTCCACGACAGTAGTGGTGTAGCAGAGCGCACGTTTGACCAGATGACAACTGCGTCGGATTATGAACGTAATCACTGCTTTGGTTACCGCTTTTCGGTAAGACAACCGTATAATCGTCCACGATGGTCACCTTACATACGAGGCTGGCTTGAAGGCACAGGTACGACAAATGCACTACTCGGATATTATCACGGCTCATTCATTCAACAAGACAACAAGTCGTCTGGTTGGGACTATGTAGGTGCTGACTCAGAGCAAGCCGATGCCGATTTCCCTGCTACATACACAGGTATATTGGAACGACTCACACAGATTACTGCGCTTCTCAATCAAGACCAAATCGGTCGACAAGTACGATACAGTGACGGTCGTCGTATGACACAATCATTCGGCTGCCCTGTCAGAACTGTACGCAACGGTGCCTCTGTACGACGGATGTATCCGAATGACCACGCTGGGTTAGATATATCTGAACTCGCTGCTGCTCACAGATACTATCTCATTGACTGGTGGGGCAACACTCGTGGTGAAGATGTACGTCGATTCCCTGTGCGTGGATTCGGTATTCGACCTGCTTGGGACCCTGAGGATGCGTACGCTGATACAAACGTAACACATCGACCAGCAGCAGCCTCTCTCTTCGGAGGCGACGGAACTGATAGATACAGTGGTAACGCTAACAATGACAACAACGCTTCTTCAAACATGGGCACTGCGGACTGGTTTAACCCAGCGAGTGCCATGCGTGTCGGTGATAGAGGTGACGGTCGTGGTGTACGGTGGCCGACACTCTTCAACGAAAGTTTACTCGGCGCAGTCTCACAGACTGTTGAGCCGACAGGATTAGTCGTATCTCAGCCAACTGCCGAACCAACTGTCGGTAAGGGACTGATTCGACCACGCAATGATGTTTTACAGTCTGACGAAACGGAGCGTGGAATCAGTAACAGACTCGACCTCGCTGACGAGGATGGTCTATTGAAACCGACTGCTATGGTCAGTGAAGGAATTGAGTCAGTAACTGCTGACTCGATGCTCGCAGAGCCTGTTGGCGGGGATGGTGTCCGCATTGGATTGGACATTGACACACTTGCTGAACTCAACGATGGTGTCAGTCGTGAATATGTTATCATGAGCACAGAGGCTCACAGTTTGCACACTGACCGTGAAGTAGGACAACGTACAACTCTACGTGGTGCGCTCAATATCGGAAGTCAAACACTTGGTCATCTTGACATGACATCACTCTCTTGGAGTGGTCAACCTGTCAAGGGTGTACTGCGAGTATCGAACGCTCATGCATTTTGGGCTCTTGGTGGTACATACGTTGTTGATTGGTCAGTCCGTGAAGGGGTATTGTCTGACTTCGGTTGGGGCTCATCCACACTGTCTCTATCGAACAACCCGTACCAAGACGCTAATCATTCCCCAAAGGTCGACAGAACAAACAATACAGATAGCAGTATCGAATTCTTGATGCGACCTGTTATGACACTTGACAAATCACACGTGCAGATGTTCCGACACAATCCAGTTGTTACAGGCAGCACTCCTCAAGCCAGTCCTAACTTCTATTCCGCTACTGGTGGATGCAAGTATGGGTTCTATGTGAGTGACGCACCGTCAGCCCGTACAGGCACACCTTCGTCGCCTCCGTACAAACCAGTATACAGCATCAACCCAGCGTCAAGCGTAACGTCGTCCGCCGGTGATGGTCCGAAGATTCTCGGAGTTGATTTCATAGGCATCGTTACGAGTGGTGTACTCATCAATAATGGTGGAGGTTATGCAGCGAACACTACAGGCGCAATGACAGTGGACACAGTAAGCGCCACAGACCATTTCGCTGTAGGTGATAGTGTTTACAATAGTTCCACTATATTGATAGGTATAGTTACAGCCGTAACCACTACATCTGTCACGATAGGGGCAGGGACTAACGTATCAGTAGCCAATGACGAGGCACTTTACAAATATGACCTCAATACAACATACATCAAGACTGACATAACACAGCCAGTCGCTCGTATCGTCATGAGCGAGAACACGTTGGAACACTTCCGTAGCGATGCACCTCGTCGTTTGTCAGAGAATGGTGAATCAGATTTCACAGTACAGCCACGGCACAGCCAAACCTTACACCCGAAGGGCAGTTCGGGCGATACGTCTTTTAACACGGGCGACCACAGTGGAGAGTAATAGCATGACACCGATGGATGAGGCTTGGCGGGTTTTGAAAATGCCCCAAGAGGCTCGTGAGTTCGCTACTCAAGCACACGGTGAGCAGATGTATGGAGATGAACCTTACATGACGCATGTCGAAGATGTAGCAAGTGGGTTCACTGACCCTCACCTACAACGAATCGCTTACTTGCACGATGTGGTTGAAGATACAGGTATAGGTTTAGATGAAATCCATGAACGGTTTGGCTCCGATGTTGGCTCAGCAATCGATGCTTTGACACGACGTGAAGGTGAACAATACTTTGATTTTATACATCGGGTCAATCAGCACCCCGAAGCAAAGCAGGTCAAACTGGCTGACTTACATGCCAACTTGAAAAGACAGCCACACGAAAGCCTTGCCCAACGATACAACAAGGCTATTGGTATACTGAGGGGAGATTGACATGGCTGACGCATACAACAGAACGACAGGGCGATTTAGCGAAGCCCAGCCGACTGTCATGAAGCGTGTCCGCAAGCCGTCGTTCGTCGACAACGCTGTGCGTCATGCTGCTTACTCTTCGTCATCAACAAAGCGTGTTGCAGCAGCACCTACACGTACAGACTTCCAAGCATCGAGTGACAAGACATACACTCTGACAGAAGAGGATGACAGTATACGAATCGAGCACACCACTTCTGCTGGTAACAGATTCAGGGGAGGTATATTCCACGATGATGACCAGTTCGATGCGTCGTCTACAGTGCCGAGCCTATTCATCAATAAGCACAGTCCTCGTGAGCGCTTAGCACCATACTCTATAGAAACAGCAACCAAAGGCACACGTATTCGCCTGAATAACCTCAAGGGTCGTAGTCTAAACGACATCGGCTTTGATGGTAAGACGCTACAGATAGCGCAGCCAGTAAGCATCGGCCTTCGGACGAGTGACTTGGCTGAGCGTATTGTCAACAGTAGTAGGAAAACCCTCTCGGGTTTCCGCATTTCGGCGCCAAGCAACGTGTTTGTTGCTAAAGACATCAACAATGTCGATGCTTTGACTGCTATCAGGTACTTATCGAGGCACGATGGATTCATGGCTAATTCGGATGCACAAGGTATGACCTCCTATATTCATCAGATGCGTGGTAACAAGACCACATTCATACACCAAGATAAACTGACAGATGGTGTAAGTGAAGGCAACATGGTTGCAGCCCCTAACAGGGTCACTGTGCGAGGTAAATCACGTGCCAACAACGATGACAACGTCGTCCAAGTCGACGATATTGAGTCTCAGAAGGACGGAATCAGAGAGGTACCCGGTGGAATCTTCGCTCCGACAGCAAATAACAGAAATTCGACCAAGAATATCGGTCGAAAGTTCCTAACTACTGCCAAGAGAGCAAAGGGAGCGAAAATTCTGAAAGGTGCCATCAATTCAATGGCTGTAAGGGCTGGCGATACCGTTTCTTTCCAAGATGTCAACCAAAAAACCCAAGATATGGTGCTTAAAGTACGACATCACCTCATTAAGAAGCGTTCAGACATACAAATGTCCTCTATTGAAGGTACACTTGAAGATTTGATGCAAAGAGCACAGGAAGGAGACATATCGTCGATGTTTGACGAAGGTCAAGAGGCAACTCGGCAGGTAAAAGAGCAAAACTACTCAGTTAGCGGCACATTTACGATAAAAACCTCTTGGGTCGTCGCTGCAAGGCAGATTCGACCAGAAGGCATGATTATCGGGCACCCTAAGAGGGGATTGATTAAAGGAGACGGGGCTTTACCCGTAGCAAGGAGCGAATTTGTGACATTAGGTAACCCACAAGGTAAATGGGTCATTAAAGGGAGGGGTTGAATGCCATTATTAACATCAGGACACCGATTTGTAGTCGATAAGTTAGCAGAAGAGATAACTCAGGTCGTATTCGGCTTTGACGGTTCTGTTGCCACGAGTGAAGATGGCGGTGCAGGTCGCCCTGCTATGACAGTCACCCCAACCGTACGAATCATCGATGACAACACGATTTCAGTCGAAGCCAAACTCACGACCATTGATGCGTTTTCATTACCTCTCCGTGAGGTATGCATTCGCTCTGACACCACTCCTCTTTTCCGCTACACATACGACGCAGTGAACAAGACGAGCGACACAGAGTTATATTTCTCAACAATCATAGAGGTGAATTGAAATGGTAAACCCACTATCAGGACATACAACAGGACAAGTAACAGCATCTGAATCATTAGAAGACGGTAAGGCTCTGACGAGCACCTCACTTACCAATCTGTACGAAGGTGTACACGGTAATGGTATCATGCGTATCGACGATGGTGCTTATGGTGACGCTAATCGCCAAGCCATAGGTTCAGGCACTGATGGTCACGTTACGGCCAGCAGTAGCGGTGCAGTAACTGTTCACGGGGGTTATGCTGTGCTTGGAGGAGTCATGTATTCCTTTGCAGGCGGACCCGGTGCAACGACGAATTACACGGTTGGTAACGCTACGTGGCACTTAGGTTCACTTCCGAGTGTACCGGGCACCACATCAGATGTGATTGTTACAATCTATGTATGCGCTAACAACGCAAGCGGTGTAGTCAATGTACAGCATCACTTTGGTACAGCAGTTGTAAACACAACAGGCACACCACTCACTTCATCTACATTTCTTTCACAGCCTCATAACACAGGCGGTAGTCCGCAGAATCACGAATCGACTGTACTTGCTACATTGAAGTACACCATGACAGGCGGAGCAGCAAACGTAACGGCGTCTCTTAACACACCGACTGTTAGTGACAAAAGATGCTTCCTCCGGTCAAGTCCGATATACCTAACTCCGCTCAATCAGGATGATGCAGGTGACTTTGCAGCGGGAGATGCAATCGACCACACGAATCAAGGTGTGCTTGACACGATGGGTAACTTTACTGGAACGGAACAAGGTGCTTTCGCAGCCTCACCGTTCGGGGCGATATGGCAAAGTCACAGCCCTGACGGACACGCTCGTCTGTATTACAGCGCACGTAACAGTCAAGGCGGAACGCCTGCTCGTAAAACTTGGAGGCTCGCCCCTGATGAGGTCAAGGTTATTTCGACTGCCTCTAATCAGCAATTTACTTTTGATGGACCCAACATATGGATAATCACCACATCAGGTAACATCACGCTCAATCCAGCAGCCGGCTCGTTCCCTACAGGGTACACAATCGAAGTGTATCACGCTTCGGGTTCAAACGACCTCAAGTTCGACGGCAGTGGAATCGACATCAATGTAGCAATCAACAAGTACGGTAAATTCGTGTACACTGGCTCAGCATGGGCGAAACTCGACTTGCATACGGTGGACACTTGATGGGCGAACTGGTTGACCGTCTGATGCAGACGTGTGAAGTCTGTAAGACGACGGCGTTGCCTCTTTCTATTTCAGGCAAATACACCACAGGTCCAGCAGTAGTGCTTCACGAATGTCCGAACTGCGGCTACATCCGTAAGCATGGTGGCTTAGGACCGATAGCCGAGCGAGCATCGCTCAAAAGCATACGCAGACGCCTGAAAAAGTCAGGACATGGACAGATGTCATTGCTGCTACTGCGCCATGCACAGGACACTATCATCAATCAGCGGACGCATTAGTCATCTACACGAATGCTCATACCGCCGTGTCTTCTACACCTAAACGGCTCTTCGTTTCGTGCTTCATGCCTACATGACAAACCATCTTTATTTTTAGCCGTACATGATATTCTCTTATGTTTCTTCACTGCTTCTTTAACAGAACAATTTGAACATACCGCTATCAATCCACAATCAGTTGATACCACTTCAAACTCCATAGTCCAACTATTGTACATCGCTACATCTTCCTCACAGACAGCACAGTACGCTGAAAAGTAATCGTAAAAACCCATACTAACACCTACTGGAAGAATACCTTATTGGAGTCCGAAGAGGACATTATTTCTTTTTCTCGCATTACCAAATCCATCTCGGCCATTGATTTACTAATGCCGACTGAACGCTGTACGTCCTCTAAGCAGTGAAAGTATTCACTTAAATTTAGAACTTTTCTGTTTAACATAATCTTGACTATGTTTGTATCTTTGATACAATGGATAATTTCTCCAGTGTCCAAAGGTGTGTATTCCATAAATGGACCTGCACTGAATGACATCATGTTTCCAGTTTGTTCTAATACCTCTTCGTTTACAACGTACTGTACTGTTACATCTTTCATCAGATGGTATTCTTCGTCGGGCTTCGTTTCTTTCTCATGGTCTTTTGCCATGACACCCCGTATAGTATACTATACTTAAATGCAGTGAGTCTTTTGACCAAATAATACTCAGAAGGGTACTGCTCTTCAATCGTCGGACTTCTTGCCGATGATGTCATCGATACGAAGAATGCTGATGCTGACTTCGCTTGCTGACAGGATTGCCTGCCTCACAAGTCCAAGGGGTTCCCATACGTTTGCCTCAATCATAGAGCAAGTACCACCGTTCTCAATATCAGGACCTGCGTCTTTGATACCTTGTTGGTGGTCGTTGCGTAGTGCAAGGATGGTGTCCAATGGAACGAACCCTGCATTCTCTGCAATGGTTGATGGTATGGCCTCTAAAGCATCAGCAAAGGCTTCGATAGCCATCTGTGCTCGACCGCCAATCTCAGCGGCTCTGCTTCGTAGATTGAGGGCTGCGCTGACATAGGACGAACCGCCGCCAGTGACGACCTCACCGCTGTTGTACGCAAGGCATACGACACCGAGTGCATCATCGAACCCACGCTCAGTCTCATCGAGTGTCTGTCGTGTAGCACCACGTAGTACGAGTGTCGTTACGTTACCATCACCTTCGACGATAACGTATTCCATGTCACCCACTGTCCTTTGTTCGACAGAGGCATCTACTGGTGAGAGCAAGTCATCAACTGAATGGCTTACTGTCGTGCCAAGTAGTGTAGCCATAGCATCGAGGTCGCTTGGCGGTACTCGATGTGCTACGCTGATGTTGTTCTTGGCAAGGAGTGCTGCGACTAATTCGTTTACGCTATCTCGACTGAATACAACTCCACCTTTTGGCATAAGTTCGACGATTGCCTCGACCTTGCTTTGCCATATGTCCTTGTCAGCATACTGCTTGTAGGACTTGATGTCACTAACACTCTGTAGATTGACCTGTACGCCTTCTTCTTTCTTGATTGAAAGACCAGTATTGACGAGTAGGACTCGTCCCTTAGGCTTCTTAGACATGTTAGGAGTAAGGAATGTTTGATTGAGCATGACGCCACCAAAGCAGTGAGAGTCGTCGAGTGAGCCACCCGGCTGACCAATCACACGAATGCGCTTGATGTCACCGTTCGCTTGTTCTGCTGCTTTAACGCAGAGAGTAGATACGTGCTCCATGCTCGTCTCAAGAGACTTACCAGTGATGGCGGTCTTTGCGACGTGGCTCAGGTAATCTTTTGCATCTACGGCGTTGCCCTCGATGTGGTCAACTGCCCATTTTGCTGCTTGGCGGTAACCTTTGCAGACGATATTGGAGTGCAATCCCTTGTCAAAGAGAGGCTCACTGTTACCGAGTAAAGCGCCTGCCAAGACGGTTGTCGTTGTCGTACCATCATAACATAGGCTCTCTTGGGTGTTTGCTGCTTCTACAATCATCTTCGCACCCGGATGGGCTACGTCGAGTTGTTGAAGTATAGTGGCACCATCGTTTGTCACGATGACATTTCCACCTCCGTCAACCATCATTTTGTCCATACCAGCAGGTCCCAACGTCGACCGAACAGTGTCGGCGATTAGTTTGGCTGCTCTGATATTGTTGTGCTGCGCTGTTTGTCTTTTTTCGTTTGTCATAGTTTTCCCTCTTACCACGATACCTCATATTCGGTAACGGCTCCTGATTTTCGGCATCTCGCCTTAACAAAGCCTTCATGGTGACCATATTTCCACAACTCATAGGAGAGTTGGGCATCCTTTAGGCAATACTCGGCTACTTTGCCGAAGTTACCTTTACGCCATTCGATAGGCGCCTCTTCGCTTCTCATCAGTTTGTCGCTACCCAGTGTATGGCGACAAGCATCTGATAGCGGTATACGTTGTTTCGATGCACTACGCAGCAAAACAGACGTGTCGATAATGTGTTTCTTTGATTTGGATAGAGCATCACCTGCTGCCCAGCAGTCAAGGCTATCTCTCAGTATAGGGAGGTCAAAGTTCATCAGGTTGTGACCAACGATACGTCCTCCTTTTTCGATGTGGGCTGAAAGGTCTTTACCCAATGTTTCAGGATGTAGTTCTTTCAATACTACTCCTTCGGGCAGAGACTTCTTGGCCTCAGATTTGTTGCAGTACACTACGCCCTCTGAACCATCCCACGTCGCTACGACGGTTGGCTCAAACAGATGTGTGTTGTTCCATCCACCAATCTCGTGAGAGTAGTTCTCAGTCTCGATGTCAAGTGCCATTACGTCGCTCATGCTATCAATTCCTTTATCTCGATAATCTGCTGAATGGTCTTTTGCAAGACGCCTCTACATGGCTCACATACGCAGACTTCTTTGTTCCTTCGGTATCCCAATAGGAGAAGAGATGATTCATCGGGGTCGTGACACATATAGCATTCACGCATTCTCATCCCCCTTCACCTTGAGATGTTCCTTGCGTAGTCGGACATACTTACGACGTCCTTCACTGGTTTCTTCAAACAGTTTCGCACCGAATTGATTGTACTTGGTATTGATTGAGTTGTTACTGCTCAGGTTCATATCCTGACCAAACATGTTGAACAGGTCTTGCTTCTTGACCCAGCCTTCACCACGGTTGTCATCGAAGTCAAATCGCTCTGAGCGCTTGTAAGACATCTTCCAAGCCTGCTCGACGTTCTTTGTTTCCTTGGACGCCATGCCGACTTTGACTTCTGATTCAAGCCATTGAATGAGATTGTTGTACAGGTCGTGGAGTATCTCCTTTGCCATATCGATGTGGTCACCACGTACAACCCAAGTTCCCTCAAGCATAGCCATGTGGTGTGCTAATACATTCGTATAGTTCTGTAGACCCATGATGAACGATGCACATACCGATTGCTTGTGTGGGTCCATGTTCTCTACGAGATAGTAATACTCGTCGATTGCACTGATGAGTGCAGGTACATACCCGTCATCAATGGTGAACAGTTCGTCCATAACTTCCATAGCCCATCCTTCTTGAGTATCATCGTCAGCATTGTCCCATTGCATAGGCTGAATACCGACTAACTCACAAACTCTCCGCTTGAGTGAGCCTTGTAAATCCAAGAAGAACTGAACGATTTCTTGATACTTGATGTCGTGCTTTGTTCTGTTGTGAACGCTTGCTGCGAGTTCGTGTGCCACGGTACGCTTCATGTCCAGTGTCCATTCACGCCAGTATAGTAGCACACGCTGGAAGATACCCTTGTCGAGAACGTGCTCTTTGATACCCTTTGGAGGGAACGTCGTAATCCACAGACTGACCTCCGATTTGATGGTAATCGTACCATCACGCAAGTGCTTTGTCAGGATGTTACGACCTGTCCCTGCTGAGTTGAGTGCCGATTGAAGGAACAGAACTGTCCCTTCTGAGTGTTGGTTTGGTTTGAGAAGGATTGACCCCTCGTCAAAATTCATACCCTTTCGTCCTGAGAGTACACCCGGTCGCTGCACAGGAGGCTGACCCTGTTCCTCTGTAACGAATGAGCCTACTAATGCTGCGTCAGTACCTGTCGAGTAGTCGACAACTTCCAAGTTGGAATCCTTCATCACCTTTTGAATGACTTCAAACGCCACCGATTTACCTGTCCGTGTATCCTGAATCCAGAAAACACTGACTCTCGGGCATAGGTTACTTCCTCCTACTGGTATTCGTACAAAGGGCAGGCTTGCCTGTCCCAATATATAGAAGAACGATAATAATCCGGGGATTTCATTGTTCTTACTTACTTCTTTAAAGTGGCTGAGATACCCATTCAATATAGGATACCTCGACACCGCCTCATATTTGTCTGCTCTGTGTTCTATCATTTACTTCCCTCTTCTTTGTTGTCCGTTCAATACGGACGGGCTCTTCGCTTGTTAGAACGTCTATTAAACGCTTCCGCAGGGTGGGACCCATACCCTTCACTGTTTTCAGTGATTCTTGGAAAACCATCTCTTCGATGTTCCCACATTTTTCTAACAGTTTCACGACCAAATCTGGTCCGAAACCCGGAATTGCATTGAGCATATCGGCACGAACATCGTTCGTACTGACTCTCGTGATTGCACGTGCACCATGCCTTGATGCAGGCTTGTGTGACTTCTTGTGCAGTTTGACAATGAACATTGCTGCTTCTACGTGGTCTTTCGCTTTGTAGATGTGACAATCAAAGTCAGCCATGATACGAGCGAATGTTCCCATCAACTCGTTCGTGACTCGTGAATAATTTGCTTTGGCTCCTCTGTTCTGAGCCATCTTGACGTATTTTGCTATGTCGCCATGGACAACCAAAAACACCCTGTCGCAGTTTGCATCAAGGTTGTCGAGTTGTCGCCATAAATGACCGCTATGGCTCGATTGGAAGAAGTCACTGAGGCTCTTGCACTCTACGTGACCTGCTCCCACTTTGTAGTCGCCCATACCGTTGAGGAATTGGGATTTGACAAGAACACCCTCCTTGCTTGCCATACGGTGTATAGCCTCGCACAGAGAGCCTCTCTCGTTGCTGTCAACAATCAGTGGTGGTACGCTCATTCGACAAGCCCCCAAACAACCGTAGTATATTTTCCACTTATTGTCAGTGTACCCTCGCTTTTAGTTACATCCACCATCACAAATTCTGGATTTTTCGTAAGTATACTTGCTATTGTAGAAGTTGATGGTGTCTGACGAGGCCATCTGTCTTTGAACACAGTGATAATTCCGTGAACTGTCATATCTCCATTCTCACGCAATGCTTTTCTGATGTTACCTTTTATTCTACTCATGTGCTTTCACCTCTTCGATGGCACCGGTCTTATCCCAGTACCTGCACTTTCCGATACACAAACCCTTCTGCCATAAGGATTTACACGTCTGTGGATAGTCCTTACCGATGATGGTGCTCACTTGGTATCGTGTTACACCCATGTCTTGGTCAGCCCATTTAAGGCTCATCAGGAATTCGACGATTTCGTCAGCGTGTTCCTGTAAGTCGTCAGGTGAAAAGCGATGTGCTGGAAAGAAGTTCCTCTTTCTTGCTGCAAGGTACTTTACTAACTGTACACGTGCATCATGACTGGGGTTTCCTCCAACATGGCAGGCTGCCTGATTCAGACAGGGCAATATGATAACGTCGTTCATGCGAACGGTGGCTACATCGAGTGGTTTGGCCTTCGGGTCGAACACCTGTAGGCTTTCTGTTACCTTCCTTACAGTCAGTTCGATACCCTTCGTTCCATAGGGTATAGCCCCAACAGAAGAGTCCATTGCCTTTTCTAAGATGTAGTGATAGCCCTGTTCCAAGTCCTCTGTGGTCAGGGGTATACTCCAATACCCACGCTTAGCGTTGTAGGAGTTTGGTATTCTGATTAAGCCACTTGTGTCAAATGGAACAGCAGGGTCACAGCAATATAGGTCAAATCGCTTTACCCAGTCATTGACTAACGTCATCCCTGCTTCACGTAAGGCCGACAACTGACCACCAGTGCTTGGCATGTGTCGTTCAGCCAAGTGTATCCATATGTGATACCCTCCGCCGCTGAACCATACAGCGTGCGATATGTCCTGACCGAGCAGATACTTGTGTAATCGTAATGTCTGTTCTAAGGGTATATGAGGTGCAACCTCAGCCCCTTTGCTCTTGAAGTTCTTCGGGTCGAAGTCCAGTACAAAGTGTCTCACTATGGGTGTCTGTAAATCGACACGCTTGTGATGAGGTGCTTGTGTTCCTCTGTAACCGTAGACAGTCATGTATGCATTTGACACACCGTTCTTGCCTTTCCAGTATCGCTCAAAGGCACCCTTGTCATTGACAAGTTTCCTGTACCCTCTCCCCTTCTCTGTGCTCAGTTCAAGGACTTCCCGTGGGAAGTCAAAGTGAATCTTCATGCTCTCTCCCTCTCCGAGCCAAGTGCATATAGATGTCCCTCATTGCATCATGCATTTCTGCTGGGTCTATGAGTAAAGAGTTACTGAGACTTAACACGACCAATGCTGGGAACTGCTCGCTATCTACCACGAGTCGTTCCTGTAATAGGATATTGGCATTCTTTTCTTGGAGGCCGAATGCAACGGAACACTCTATGTTGAATACCTGAGACACCCAAAATTCTATGCATCGCTTTACTGATTCAGCGCTTTGCATCTTCTTGCCTCCGAATACGTGGCTTAGGCTTCTTCCAGTAGATGTCGCCACCTTCTTGCCATGCAGGGCATTCGACAACAAATTCACACCAAGCGCACTTGCCTTCTGACGGCTGTGGTACGAAGTTCTTGGTCAGGTATGCTTCAACGAGATTGTTCAGATGTCTCTTCAACGTGTTGTTGACATAGGTTTTCTTGACTGTCTCGTGGGCTACGTGGTTCTCG
>TARA_R110001599_G_scaffold353461_3_pt1 | contig 38824 bp, 25 predicted proteins | sample TARA_R110001599 | Tara Oceans TARA_R110001599 (sample SAMEA4398360) | marine metagenome | biome: Polar Biome; feature: [MES] marine water layer (ENVO:01000295) within the mesopelagic zone...; material: water (ENVO:00002006), including particulate matter (ENVO:01000060) such... | reverse complement strand
TAGCACCGCTATGGTGAAATTGAAAACAGCAACGAAGTGGCTGATTTCAAAGCGATTTCAGCACGAAATAGAATGTCTATTGCATATTTCGGGTTTAAGCTATATTCTAATTATTGACATGTGTCTATCAATGGCCAACTTGTTAAATTGGAGATTAAAAATTTGCTTATTAGGGCAAAAGTTGAGTACAATTTATAAGCACTAAAGTTTAAGCATTAGCGTGATCTATTTATTTCAATCTGGCCAAGAAGTCTCTATACCTTGGGACCTTACAAAAGCCTGAAACTCTTTTAGAAGCTCACTGTTTTCTCTTATCGTTTTTGGACTTACTCCCTTAGTAATGGCAAAAGGAACTAGCATTCCTGCAGCCTCTCCAATACTCCATTCTACTGGATGTAATCGATAACAACCATTAGTTATATGTGTCGTACCAATATTTTTATTGGCTGGTAAAAGGTTTTCTGTTTCCTGAGGTATCAATGCGCCTAAAGGTATCTGAAATGGCAAGGAGGCAAAATCAATATAATTATCCCCTTCACTGCTCGGGTGAAGATCAATATGATAATAGCCAATACCTACGCTATCGTAGAATTCGGCTGCTTTTAAATCCTTCCCTTCAAGTCCTGATACTTGGGAACGCTGTTCTGCACCTACATGCTCCTCTAACACTGTAAACAGCGCTTTAATCCGCCTAGACTCCCTTACATAAGGGTATTTCGCCAAACCATCTTCTGTCCCCATTAAGTCATTTCTTAGTCTAAGCCCAGGCCATCCTTTGCCACCATCAGGTCTTGGCGCCTCAGTTTGTAACCAATACAGTAAAGACAAACTTTGCTGTTTACTTGCCTCTATGTGCTTTTTAAATTCAGCCTCACTAACATCAACTATATTTCCAGAGACATAATCATTTTGTGGCCAGTTAACCAAAGTTGCATCTCCTTGGTAGAAACCTGGCTGGTGATTTCCCTGAAAAATGATTTTGCGGTAAACCATCAGGTTTAGCTTATTGCCAGTCTTAATACCTTCAGGATGAAAACCAAGTTCTTTGGGTTGCACATCTTTAGGATTACTGTAATTCAATTCAAGCATCTTCCCGGCCCATGGAGGGTTCATCTGAGGTGTAAAATCTCTCCAGTAGTCATAATCTGAAGGTTTAGGAATTGTCCAGTCCTCCCCCTTCACATAATCCATGGCAAAACACATTGTGAAGGATTGGTTGTTATTGGGTCTATGGGTCACTCCGGCATGGAATTCGCCAGTATCAGCCTTGGCCTCACTCCCTGTAATATAGGCTGTTCCTGTCAAAGGAAGTAAATCACCCAGCTCAGTAGCGTCTACAAAATAAGCCCCTTCCAAAAGCACATCCTTATTAGTTATCAAGTTTTTAGCAATCAAAGCCTGCACTTTTTTGCCTGTTACTTTGGCAGAATTCACTTTGTGATGCTTCAACAAAATAAGTTTGCGAGCACTTTCATAGGCAGCAAACATTTCCTGTAAAACCATATGCCCCACTTTGGGTTCAAAGCAAAGACGAGAAACAGAACCCCCACCTGGATTAAGCCTCTTGTTGGCCGCTGCTTCCTTAGTCAGGGGGTAATACCTTTTGTAATAATCTCTGATTTTCTCTCTAAAAATTCTATACAACTCAGGAGCCCCATGTGTTTCAATCCATTTGTGTTCATCCGGTGGCACTCCTTGTTGCGAAAGCTGTCCTCCCAACCAATCCGTTTCTTCGGTCATTACCACCGTCAAACCATTTCTAAGTGCAGCAAAGGCTGCAGAACATCCTCCTAAGCCTGCGCCTGCTATTATAAGATCAGCTTTTAAAGTTTTACCATTTTCATTTATGTTCACACTTTTCCTACTTTGACTAGCGTGAACCGGAATACCTGCAAGTGTGGCTGAAGCGATGGTACCTCCGCCCAACACCACCTTCCCCATAAAGTTTCTTCTATTCATTTTATCTTAAAGACTTAAAATTGAACGTTGAACTATTTAATTTTTTCCAAATTTTTCCAGACCTGAAACAATCCTCTGGGTACATGAAAACACCCTTTCCACTTCCCTCCTTTTAAGGGCAATTGCACTTTGCCATAGCGGTCCAAGTAACCAAACCACTCAGGGGAATCCGGGTCCTTAAAATGTTTCCAAGTATAGTCATGTACTTTATTAAACCACTGAAGGCATTCATTATTGCCCGTGATGGCATAAGCTTTCGATAAAAACACCAGGGTTTCTAAATGAACCCACCATAACTTTTGGTTCCATTCTAATTTTTCAGAAGGGTGCCCACATATGTCCAGAAAATAATAAATACCCCCATAATCCTTATCCCAACCATATTCAAGTGTTTTCAAACCTGTATCAATGGCTTTTTGACACAAATCCTCATCATTATATTTTTGACTAAGGTCTAGCATAAACCACATCGCTTCAATAGCATGTCCGGGACTCGTTAACCGCCCCTCAAAGGAATCAGAAAAGCTTCCATCAAGGTTCACATTTTCTAATATCAAACCTGAATCCTTTTGAAGAAACACCTCCATCACCTCAAGAATAACAGCAGGAACCAAGGAAGACACCTTTCCATCGTCCAGCAACGCACCCATCTCTAAGGTTAAATTACTGAGGATCATAGGTAAAGCAAAGCTTTTTAAATTTCTCGTACCCGGAAAGGTTTTGCTATAAATCCCTTTGGGATTGTCCCTTCGTTCTAAAATATTATCAAAGGTTTTTATAGCTAAAGTTGCGTACTCCTCATTAGGTTCAATTTTATTCAATGCTGCAAATGCCATGGCCGCAAAACAATCAGAAAAGATATTATAAGGCTGAACCAATGGCTTTCCTTTTTGATCTAATGAAAAATAAAAAGCGCCCTGTTCATCCCTTCCATGTTCAATTAAAAATGCTGCTCCGCTCTTTGCTATTTTAAGCCATTCTTCATTGGGTTCTACCTGTTCATACAACATGGCAAACATCCAAATTTGCCTGGCTTGCAACCAAACAAATTTATCAGTATCGTACACCTTCCCATATTGGTCCAAACAGGTAAAGTAACCTCCATTTACTTTATCAAGACTATTATTTTCCCAAAACGGAATTACTTGGTCCAACAATTCCCCTTTGTATAATTCTAAATATTGCTTCATTTCAATTTATTTGTTCAAGACTTATCACCCAACCAGTATTCTTCTATTTCCTCCAGACTCTTTCCAGCGGTCTCAGGTATTTTTTTCCATAGTATATACAAATAGGGAAAACACATCATTGTGAAAAACAAAAAAGTGCCTGATGGCCCTAAATTTTCTAAAAACCATGGAGTCAATTGGCCTACTAAATACGTTCCTATCCAAAGCGAAAATCCTGCAATTGACATGGCCAAACCACGTATTTTAGTGGGATACATTTCGGATAGCAAGACAAAAATTACCGCTGAAATAGAAATCGCTGTGAAAAAAATATATGCTAGAAAAAGGATCAATATGAAAATGGATGGCAAGTTGTAAATTTCACTTCCGTAAAAATAAAAGCTGATCAATAGTAAGGAAAGAATCATCCCTGACACCCCAAAGTACACTAATTTTTTTCTCCCAACTCGGTCTATAATGAACAATGCCAAGATGGTGGTCAATACATTAACAACCCCTACCATCACCTGATAATAAAGCGCATCTCCCCCACTTAATCCCGCCTGTTCAAAAATACTTGGCCCATAGTATAACACAGCATTGACGCCCATAAACTGACCTAAAATAGCGATGGCCATCCCTAGCAAAACAGGCTTTAGAATTACAGGGTTTTTCAAAAGCTCCCAGCTGCTTTCTTTGGTTTGATTAGCTTGTTTGAGTACTTCTTCTACCTTGTCTTTTCCTGCAACCGTAGAAGCGTATAGTCTTACAAACACTTTTTTGGCTTTGGTCGTTTGGTCATTTATTACAAGCCACCTTGGACTCTCAGGAATAAATAATAGAATTATAAAGAAAGAAAGAGCGGGTAGAATCTCCATGCCTAACATTGCTCTCCAAACTTCTTCATGAAACACTTTAGCCAATAAAGTACCTTCTTGGAAAATGAGGGTTTCTGCCAAGCTCAACAACTCGTAGTTCATTAAAAAGGCACCTAAAAACCCAATAGTGATGGCCAATTGGTATAACGAGACCAAGCTACCTCTAATCGAGGAAGGCGCTACTTCTGAAATATACATCGGTGAAACAATCGAAACCATCCCTATACCTGCCCCTCCAATGATTCTGTATAAGATCAATTCAGTAAAACTACTCGCTACGGCGCATCCCAAGGCTGAAATCGAAAATAAAACGGCAGAAAGAAGCATTACTTTTTTTCTACCATATTTATCAGAAAGACCACCAGCAAGGCTTACGCCTACAATAGACCCTAATAATGCGCAACCTACATACCATCCCTGGGCTATTACATCCAAGTTAAATTGCTTGCTAACCTGACTAATCGTCCCTGAAATCACTGCCGTGTCGTATCCAAATAAAAACCCTCCAATGGCAGCCACAAGCGATAAGAATATTATATAGAGGTAAGAAGGGTTTATCTTCATAAAAAAGGTTGTTTATTTTCACTAAATAAGGAGGGTTGTATCAATCTATCTGATCTTATAAAATACTGGTACCTAAAATAGTTGATTAAAGTTGAAATATACAACACTCTTTATATAAGCTGTAAAAACAAAGAAATATCAGTCCATTGATTCTTTAAATTTAAACGAATTCCCGTCCACTTTACTCAGTGAGCTCAGGGTAGAATGAATTTATTGATTTAACATATCTGGTAATACCCAATTAAGCTCTTTGTCGTAATAAATTTTCCCATTTGAAATCCGCAAAGGAGAATCTACATTATTGTGGTACAATTGACCAGTACCTAAACCTTGAGGCATTTCACCTTTTAAAGAGGAAGTGAGCTGGGCGATAGCGTTAAGTCCAATATTACTTTCTAATGCTGAAGTCATCCACCAACCTGTATTTGTCAGTTGAGCGAGCTTAACCCATTCTCTGGTTGCTACTATTCCACCGAGTAAGGTTGGTTTTAATATTAAAAAATGTGGTTTGATGGACTCAAGAAGTTTCAATCTATTCTCCCTTCCATATACCCCAATCAGTTCTTCATCTAGAGCAATGGGGATAGGAGTTTCCTTGCATAACTTCCCCATTTCCTGCACCAAACCAGGCTGAATAGGTTGCTCAATGCTATGAATACCAAAATCTGCTAGTCTATTCAGTTTCTCCAGGGCATTCTCAGGAGTGAAGGCCCCATTTGCATCCACACGAATCGTTATTTTTTCCTCAGAAAATCGAGACCGAATCTTTTCTAAAAGTTCACATTCCTGATCAAAGTTGATGGCTCCAATTTTCATTTTTATGCAATTGTAGCCTTGTTCCAGCTTTTGGTCTATCTGCTTTTCCATAAAGCCCTTTTCTCCCATCCATACCAATCCATTTATGGGAAGGGCTGTACCTCTATTATAAAAATCACAGTCCAGTATTTTTCTTTCACCACCTTTGGTAAGGTCCAAAATAGCTGTTTCAAGGGCAAACCGGATACTAGGAAAATCATTTAAATCCATGGCATTAAGCTTAGATAGAATTTCTTCTTGATTGGCTCGAAACGCTATTTTCTCCACCAATTTTAAAATCTTCAAGGCTTTTTCCAAAAAATCAGGCACATCATCTCTACTTAAGCCATTTAAAGGTCCAGCTTCCCCAATGCCAATAAGCCCAGGGAATTTGTCTGAAGAAACTTGTATAAAGTAGGTCAATTTTTCTCGCAATACCCCTCTACTGGTTCCTGCCTCGAACTTGAATTTCAGTGAATAGGCCTTAATTGAAGCTTTGATGCAAAACATTTGATCCATTTTTCTAATTAGTTACTTCCAAATATGGCCATTTTCTTCGGAAGCATAAATGCGCATAAGCAGAAATCAATCCTGAACTTAGAAATAATTCAAAAGTGAAACCTGTATCAAGAAGGATTGAATAATGACCTTGAATTGGTTTGAAACGGCTATATTTGTGTCGGATTTATAATAAATGTTCAATTTCGAGAATTATTAAATATATGTGCATTAAAAGTGCTCCAAAACTCCAGGATTATTTCTACGAGCTACCAGATGAATTTATTGCCAAATACCCTCTTGAGCATAGAGATAGTTCCAAGCTTTTGCATTACGAAAATGGTAGCATACTGCACAAACAATTCACAAACATTGCAGAGTTAATTCCTGAAAGCAGTCATCTTGTCTTTAACAATACAAAGGTAATTCCTGCCAGACTTCACTTCCGAAAACCCACAGGGGCCAAAATTGAAATTTTCTTATTAAATCCACTTCTACCTTCTACGCTTATTCAGCAATCCATGGAAAGTAAAGGTCCACTAACATGGAAGTGTATGATAGGAAACCTGAAAAGGTGGAAAGAAAATGAACAACTCAGCTGTGAAATCGACCTTAATGAAACCACCTACAGCATACAAGCAAAACTAATCAATAGGGAAAATAGAGAAGTTGAATTGAGTTGGAGTCCCGATGACATATCCTTTGCAGAACTAGTGGAAGCTAGCGGAGAGGTGCCACTTCCCCCATATTTAAACAGAGAGGCGGAAGAAGACGATAAATTGCGTTATCAAACAGTGTACTCCGATAAAGAGGGCGCAGTAGCGGCCCCAACAGCCGGTCTCCACTTTACAGACAAAACTTTTGAGGAATTAAAATCCAATGGAATCTCTGTAGAATACCTCACCTTGCATACTGGAGCGGGCACTTTTCAGCCCATCAAGCATAACAATGTCATCGAGCACCCAATGCACAGTGAACAAATGGTGTTTTCAAAACAAAATATTCTTAATTTGATTAGTGCCAAAGGAAACATTATAGCTGTAGGAACTACTTCTATGCGTTCATTGGAAAGCCTGTATTGGTTTGGCGTTTATCTTATTAATGGCTATTCAGATACCTTTCGAATAGAAAAATTAGCTCCCTACCAAGAATACGCCAAGCTTCCAGGAAAAGTAGAAAGCCTTGAAGCCGTTCTACAATGGATGGAGAAAAACAATATGGGTCAATTGATTGGGACAACTGAGATATTTATTTTTCCCGGATACCAATTTAAACTCTGTAATGGCCTGGTAACCAATTTTCACCAACCTGGTTCTACATTAATTCTACTTGTAGCAGCATTTACCCACGGAAACTGGAAAGAGATCTATAAAGAGGCAGTTAATAATAAATACAGATTCTTAAGTTACGGAGACAGCAGTCTCTTATGGAACAATAAATTAACTTAGGCTCAGGTGAATAAGAATAAATTAGCAGCTTTTATGGAAAAAATTTCAGTCAAACTTACACAGACAAGCTGTACTCCATAGTGCTTCTCTAATAAGTATTCTTCAGGTTCTTATGCTTATCTTATTGGAAATTTGTCATTTACAACCTAATTTTCAACAGTAGCTTAACCACAAATTGAATTGTAGCCTTATAACACTCTATTAATGGTTTCCTTCATCAAAACTAGCATTTTTCTTTCCCTCTTTATCGCATTTATCAGCAATGCCTATACGCAGGTTGATACTGTAAGGCATTACAGCCAAAGCCTTAACAAGGAAATGCCTTATGCAATCACTTTCCCTGATTCTTATAACAATAATAACGATGGATATCCTGTGGTTTATCTGCTACATGGTGCCGGAGGTGATTACAGCAATTGGCATAAGAGTGTAAAAAATTCAGGACTACTTTCCCAATTGGCCAATACTTATGAAGTACTTATAGTTACTCCAGAAGTTGGCCCTTATAGCTATTACTATGATAGTCCATTGATGGATTCTGTACGCTACGAATCCTACATTACAAATGACCTAATAAAAGAAATAGATGGAAAGTATAGAACCATTGCTGACAAATCTGGTAGAGCAATCACAGGACTTTCTATGGGAGGACATGGGGCGTTGATGTTAGGTGCAAAACATCCCGAGTTGTTTGCAGCAATAGGATCCATGAGCGGTGTTACCAATATTGATACTAGGCTTTGGGATGTAGATGAAAACAGAAGGTCGCAAAGGGTTAATCAGCAAAAGGAAATGTTAGGTGCTATTAATTATGATGCGCCTTACAGTACCTATACCGCTGTAGGATTAATTGACAAAATGAAGGATAAGGGTATCAAAATGATTATAGATTGTGGGACAGAGGATTTTCTAGTAAAGGTCAACAGGCAATTTCACAAGCTACTATTGGAGGCCGGAGTGGAACATGATTATATAGAAAGACCTGGAGCCCATAATTGGGAATATTGGACCAATGCACTTCCCTATCATTTTCTTTTCTTTGATAACATTTTATCAAAAAAATTTGCTAAAAACTCTCTTAATTAATGAAGACCGGTGACTTTTTATGTTTTTTTTAAACTCTACATCAAAAGATTTTTTAATTAATGGGTAGACCTTAAAGGAATATTCATTCCTCTCCATTCCCTCGTCGATCCGATCAATAAAATCATAGGCTTTACAATTTGATTGCAGTGCGTTTACAATAAAAGTTTTATTGAAACTAATGCCTAAACAAGCAATGCCTTTTATAGAAAAATCCATTTTTCTATAGTGCATTCTAAAAGAAATTCCTCCCTCCGGATGTTCCCAATAAAAATTTTGGGTATCAGCACCCCATTTAGTGGATATTTCCCCATAGGTTTGCCAAGAAAGTTCCTTAAAAACATACTGGTTAAATAAAACACCTTCTCGCTCACACTTGTTTTTTCGCTGATCCACAGAATAACCATCCAATGCTTCCCCTATCTCATTGATGTCAACGGCTGATTTTTCTCGGATTGAAACTACATCTGTACAGTGTTTACTATTTTTTCTCACAACCCTAACAGGGTAAAACTCCTCTAACTTTAATCGAGTCAATAAAGGCATTTCACCATATTCCATTAAAGAGCTGTTTATAGGCTGTGCCAATTTATTGCTATTCTCTTTAATACATATTTGACTTAAACCATTCGGTAATTTTTCGGAAAACCTCTTTTCAAACTTTATCCCTATTCCTAAATTTTTAAAATATTTCCCAATTAGCCAGGCTTCCTCTTTGGGTATTTCGCCCATTGCCAATCTAGACTTATCGCAATATATTGTAGGTTTTAGTCCATCATTCAAAAATTTTATTGCCAATGCCAGAGTAAGCAAATCATGGCCTTCTATGGCGATTTCTTTTTCTGTAACCTCCTCATTTTCAAAATTATTTGAAAGTTTAAAGAAAGAAGGATGGTTATAGTAATTGTTATTGGTAACAATTCTAATTTGATCGAATTCATGAATAATTAACAAAAAATCATAAGAAGTGTAGCCGGTACTGTGATAGATTTTATTGTCTCTTGTGTTAATATCCTTTACACTTGAGGAGTTAAATCTAACCTTTATGTTGTCCACATGGTAATAACTAGGATCTTCACATATGGATGTCAAAGTTTTACCTTTTAATGAAAAAAATGCATCCAATAAAAGGGGGGTAAAACCAGATTCCTCGAAAAAAGTAACATCTGACTGTTTAACCTTTTTTTGCCACCTAAGTATAAAATCTATCCCCGATAAACCCATTCCAACAACAACCAGGTGTGGTGAATTTTCTTTGCTCTTTTGGAGTATTCTGTTTTTCAAAATAAATGTATGAATTAAAAAATCTCTACTTTTAAAGAAATCTATAAAGCCAAAAATCAGGCCAGAATTTTAAATTCATACTCCACAATAAAATTGAAATCCTTCTATAAAGCAGGAATAATCCCTATCATACCTATTAATAATGTCGTTTTTTCTAAATACAGTTTAAAATCAAATTTTGCAATCGTCTCCCCCTCCCCCTCGATCTGAATTGTAACCACAAGATAAACAGGCTTCTTGAAAGTAAATTTTCATGTAGTCGTATTACTAATTAAAAGCATTTTTTCATTTTTAGTATTTGCTTCTATTTATCCTGGAATAGTATGGCAAAAAAAATCTCTCAATCAAATCAAATGGACAACCCCATTATTTTGTTTCAAAATTTGTGGCCCTTTAATCTGATGACTAACATTTAATAAAATAAATTTTTAGTATTCCACTAAGTAGCTTGTTTATTATATTGTAAAATGTCCTATATTTCAGAGATTTTAGTTTACATTAAATAGCTTAATTGACTTTTACCTATATGCTCAAAATTCTATTTGTAGCGGTTGCTTTGATGGTTTCTTCTCAGCTAATGGCTCAAGAACATACTTGGAAGCAGTATGCGGAAAAGTACGAAGAGATCATAAAACACTTCCCAGAAATTAATACGGGCACCCATTATATTGAAGAAAACAGATCATTGGAGGGGCATCCCTTTTATTTATCCGCTAAAATTGAACTTGGCACTATAACTATTGGAGGCTTTAACTTTGAAGCTGTCCCTCTTCAATATGATATATGGGAAGATTGGGTCATTTCCTTTTCCTCAGTTTTTAACCAACGAATGATTTTAAATCATTTAAAAATAGACCGTTTTACATTGGTTGATGGCTCTACATTTGTTAAAAGGGAAAAGCCAAGTGGTTTTCTCTTTCATGGCAATGGGTTTTATCGTGAAATTGTAAAAGGAGAAATAGGGCTTTATGCAAAATACCGGAAACAAAAGAAACAGGAATCTTCTACCATGGAACTTGTCAGGAGTTATGATGAGGTGGCCAGGTATTTTTTTGACCTAGAAGGAACCTTGGTTCCTATACCGAAAAAGAAAAAACTCTATGAGACCTTGGGACTTTCTAAAAAACTTGCGAAGCAAGAAATTAAAAGGTCAGGATTGAGATACAGGAAAAATAAAGAAGCTTATTTGCAAACTTTGGTAAACATGTCAAACCATGATTAAGAATTTACTTAGGCTTTGCAGTCTTTTTCTGCTAATGATCGCCCAACATTCTTTTGCTCAAACCCCTGATCAGAATCGTATTTCGGGAATTTTTTCAGGTGTTTCCTTTGAACGATTTGCACAAATGATTGAGAGCAAATCTGATTATCGTATGTACTTCAAACAAACTGATGTAGACACGCTAATCATTAATATCAATGCTTACGAGAGCCCGATTGAAGACCTACTGAAAGAAGTTTTTAAATCCACTGATCTTTATTATTCAATAGACAATGAAAATAGGGTTTTCATTAGTAAGGGCTCGGCCCTAGACATGAAACTTTCTCCAGGATATTTTGAAGTTCAAAAAGAAGGGAATGGATTAATATTGGCCACGAATGACCAGGAAGAAGCGAAAGACAGAGCCTTTGCTAAAAACAGACTATGGGAAGTAGGAAACAGTAACGCATCTCCAGGGTCTACAAGTGCTGTATTAAAAGGGCAAATCACAAGCTTTGAATCTGGAGAACCTATTATTGGGGCTTTGATTTACACTACGGGACAAAATGCTAAATCCATATCTGACGAATTTGGCAATTATTCCATCACCTTACCAAAAGGTCGTCATACTTTAATCTTTCAAAATTTTGGTGCTTATCAAGAACAGAGGCAAGTAAATATCTTGGGAGATGGCCAATTGAATGTGGAGATGGATGATAATATTATCTCTCTGACAGAAGTCACTGTTACCTCTGAGAAATCTGCCAATATAGAACGACCTGAAATGGGATTGGCCACCATTACTGTACAATCCCTAAAAAAATTACCGGCAGTGTTGGGAGAAGTGGATGTACTTCGCGCAATATTAACCCTTCCTGGAGTAAAGACTGTTGGTGAAGCTAGTGCTGGGTTTAATGTAAGAGGGGGAGCTGCTGACCAAAACTTGATATTATTTAATGGGTCCACCATTTACAATCCTACCCACCTTTTTGGATTGTTTTCAGCTTTTAATCCAGACATGGTAGAAAGTGTGGACCTTTATAAAGCTGGGGTTCCCGTGCAGTTTGGAGGAAGATTATCATCTGTGCTTGATATCAAGAGTAAATATGGTTCCTCAGAAAAGCTTAAAGGAGGAGGAGGTATAGGATTAATGACCAGTAGACTCTATTTGGAAGGTCCACTTTCTGATAAAACAACTTTTGCAGTTGGAGGAAGGACCACTTATTCCAACTGGCTTTTCGGCTTTTTAGATGAGGAATCAGAGTTTAGGGACAGCAGGGCTGCTTTCCATGATTTGAACCTAAACATGAAACACCAATTGAATGAAAACAACGAACTGACCTTTTCTGCTTATTGGAGTAAAGATTCCTTTCGATTTGATAAAGACACCTTATTTAACTACCAAAACAGAAACCTAAGCGCTACCTGGACTCATTATTTTAGTGATCGACTGGAGGGTAAATTTCATATTGGCCATGACCAATATTCTTTTGACATTCAAAGTGAACAAGATCCCTTAAATGCATTTACTTTTGGTTTTGGGATGGATCAAAGCAGTTGGAAAAATCATTTCACCTATGATCTCAATGACAAACACAAGTTGACCCTTGGTATGAATGCCATTTATTACAACCTCAACCCTGGAAAGCAAGTACCTAAAGGAACAGAGTCAATCCTGTTAAATGAGCGTGTAACTCGGGAAAATGCCTTAGAGACCTCCTTTTTTCTAGGAGATGAATATGAATTCAATCCAAAACTAATGTTCAGTTATGGATTGAGGTATGTGGTTTACAATTATTTGGGGCCTAATACAGTCAACCAATACCCTCCTAACTCCATAAAAACGGAGGACACAAAAACAGGTGAAGAGGTCTATGCCGCAGGAGACCTTATCAATACCTACCAAGGCCCGGAGGTTAGATTTTCTGCCCGCTATGCATTGGATAATTTCACTTCTATCAAGGCTGGATACAATAGCATGAGACAACATTTGCATATGCTTACCAATACTTCGGCCATAGCCCCCACTGACACCTGGAAATTAAGCGATCCACATTTAGCTCCTCAAATGGGGCAACAATGGGCCATAGGCTTTTTCAAAAATTACCAATCAAATATAATTGAAACTTCAATAGAAATCTACTTTAGAAAAATGAGGAATTTGGTAGATTTCAGAAGTGGGGCCTCTTTAATTTTAAATGACAATATTGAACAAGATGTACTCAATACCCAAGGAAGGGCTTATGGAGTTGAGTTAATGGCGAAAAAAACTGAAGGTAAATTAAACGGATGGATAAGTTATACCTACTCACGCTCCTTGTTAAAAACCAACCCTGGTGAATTGGGCGAAAAAGTAAATAGAGGGAAATTGTATCCAAGTAATTTTGATCAACCACATGATGTTATGCTTGCAGGCAATTTCGAATTTACTAAGCGAATCAACACTTCAGTTAACGCGAATTACAGTACTGGAAGACCTATAACACTACCCATTGCAAAGTTTTATTACAATGGCTCTGAAAGAGTATTCTATTCCGATCGAAATGATCATAGAATTCCGGATTATTTCAGGGTAGATGTTTCCTTCAATATTGAAGGAAACCATAAAGTCAAAAAACTTGCCCACGCCTCATGGTCTTTGGGGGTATACAATGTACTAGGAAGGGCTAATCCTTATTCTGTATACTTCTCTCCAGAGAATGGCACCATTCAAGGTTACAAACTTTCCATTTTTGCAAGACCTATTCCTTTTATCACATATAACTTCAAATTTTGATGGATGCTGTAATAAAAAAAATACACCTTCCTGTGATTTTAGGGGTTCTTTCCCTCTTCTTTGGTTGCAGAGAGCCTTTTTCTCCAGAGCTCAAAGACCTCAATCAGAATATTTTGGTGGTTGAAGGATTTATTGAAGTCGGCGGTGGCACTACTAGCATTAAGCTATCTATGGCCTCTCCTCTTTACAGTGATATCCCGGAATTCCCTGTTCCTGGAGCAAACATTACTATTTTTGGGGAGAATGGTAAAAGTTGGGAGTTAAATACTGACAATTTTGGCGCTTATGTCACGGATGCTATTCTTCCTGAAAATGAAATTTATACACTTTCAATAGATTTAAGCAATGGACAAAGTTATGTTTCTGATAAAATCAAACCTATCATAAGCCCAGAATTTGACATCACATTTACCCAAGAAGATGGAGATGTGCAGATTTATAGTAACACCACGGGGAATGATGATGCAGAATTTTTCTTATGGCAATATGATGAAACCTGGGTTTACCGCACTCCACATACTTCCTTCTTTAATTATGACAAGATTACAAAGGAAATGGTTGATATTCCATTGGACCAATTGACGAACAGGTGTTATAACTTTGATCAATCAAGGAGAATAATATTGGAGGCCTCCTCCCGATTTGAGAACAGTAGAATATTTCAAAAAGAATTATTAACTATAGACAGTTTATCTGAAAAGTTAGGTATCCGCTATAGAATCAAAGCCAAACAGTTTGCCATCGATAGGGAAGCTTATATATTTTGGGAAGGAATAAGGAAAAACTCTGATGATATTGGCGATATTTTCAGCCCATTACCATCTGCAGTGACGAGCAATATTTACTCCATTGAAGATCCGGATGAACCGGTCATTGGCTATATTTCTGCAGGTAAATCCCAAGAAAAAATCCTGTACATCCAAAACAGTGATGTCGTCCCTTGGCGAACGTCCATCCAAGATTATTTCGGTTGTATTATTGACACTATAGCACCACCGGATTATGAAGAGATCTTTGGTTTATTGAATTTTATACCCTTGTATGAATATTGTGATGATTTACCTTGTGGCGGTTTTTTCGCTTCAACGGAAGGATGTACGGATTGTAGACTCAGAGGTGGAGTTCTCGAGAAACCAGACTATTGGAAGGATGAATAGGCAATTAAACACAAAATACCTGACCTTGACTATGATTATTCTAGGTCTTTGTTTCCTTGGGAACTATAGCTTAATGGCTCAAAACAACCAACAACTCCCTGAAGAGGAAGTGATTGCCTATGTTGTTAACCCAGTATCCCTTACCGAGGAGTATTTATGGATGAACGTATCAGTATCAGCTGATGACCAACCAAGTCCCTCAAAGGTAATATATATGGAACTGTTAGATAGAAATGGTATATCAGTGGTAAGAGATCTTGCTGACCTGGTAGATGGAAAGGCTAACTCCTACCTTATGATTCCATCAGATTTACCATCTGACCATTATTTGCTAAGGGTATATACCAGAATTAGCCCTTATGTCTCTGGAGAAAAAGGTGTTTTCCAATCCATCGTTTCTATCATCAATCCTAAAAAACCTCCGGTTATTCTTCCCTCAAAAGAGGTGGTGAATAGTAATTCTGTGAAGCAATTGGATGAACACTTGATCGAAGTAAATGACAACCTTATCGAGGTATCAATTCCCCTTGCCAAGGCAAATGATATTTCACTTGTAATCAATAAATCAACTCCATTTGACAATTTGGAAACTAATTTAAACTTTTCGGAGATGTATTCATCAGTAGCTTCTACTACCAATACTACCTTGGTTCCGGAACTTTACGGGCATATAATAAAAGGAAAACTACTTGATGAAAAGATCGACACAACAGAAGTGTTTTTTTTAACCCTTCACGGAAGTCAATCACACATGTTTGTCGACAAGCCTGATAGTAAAGGAAATCTTTATTTTGATACTGGCAATTTTTCTTACTATGATTATGCCATTATACAATCTACAAGAACAGACCAACAGGTAAACTTCATACTTGCTACTCCTTTTTGGGAAAAAATTCCTGAGGAAAACTTTCAGCTACCTTTCTTGCAATTAAGTAAGGAAGACAAGACTTTTATTGAAAACAAGATTTTGGCAAGGGCCAGTCATCAATACTACCTTGCACCATTAAAAATACCGGAAGAGCTTTTACCTTTTCAGTACATTACTGATTACAGCTATTTTTTAGATGATTATAACAGGTTTAAGGACATGGCTACCACCATCAGAGAATATGTACCGATGGTTTTGGTAAGAAACCAAAACAGAAAAACAATATTCAAAAATTTCAACATCCCTTACAATCTGGTATTCAAGGAAAATCCACTATTGGTAATAGATGGTATGCCTGTCTTGGACAGTGATGCATTTGCCAATTTTAATCCTAAAGGCATAGCAAGAATGGATATCATCAATCGCTATTTCTATATCAATGATCAGCAATTTACGGGAATGGTTAACCTGACCTCCTTTAAAAATGATTTTGGAGGCTTTGATTTGCCTAAAAATGCCTTGTTTATCACTTACAGCGGTGTTCAAAAACCCTACCAGTACTTTCCTAATAATGAGTTAACGGTTAACAATGACCATTTTCCTGATTTCAGAAGTACCCTCACTTGGCAGACAAATTTAAAAACAGATGAAAATGGAAATTTAAACTTTTCATTTAAACCTTCTAAGCTAAAAGGAAAATATATGCTACGCATACAGTTTATGGATAAACTCAACAATAGCTTAAAAACGAACAAATATTATCTAGATATTGATTAGGACAATACTCGACCCATTAATTGATTTTACCTGTTAAGTTCGAGATAGTTTTCCTTCCTAATGCTATCATTCCTATCGTATAAGTACTTCCATTTTGTCATGTACTTATCGGCAGGAAGAAATTCATCATTTGTGGCCTTTAGTTTTGCCATTAACACTCCATCAAGATGGTTTTTTAATTGTGTAAATTGAGGCAAATCAACGAGATTATGCATTTGATAAGGGTCTAGCTCGTTGTCATACAACAACCATGGACCCAGCAGATCTTTTACATAGGTATATTTTTTTGTTCTTACACCTCTAAATTCCCTTCCCCCGTTTAAGAATTTCCATTCATGAAAAGGCACAGGGAGCATGATCAAAGCAGCCTCATTTCCCAATTCATCACCATCAATAAGAGGTTTAGAAAAATCAGTTCCCTCTATGGTTTCAGGTATTCCCAGATCACTTAAACCCAATAAAGTAGGCAAAAGATCAGGAGTATTGATCGGATCATAAATTTGATGTGCCACTTTGCCCAATTTGTCAGGGTATCTAATGAGTAAAGGCACCTTTATGGACTCATCATAAGGCCTTTGTTTTTTCAATGCACCTTTGGACATCAACATATCTCCATGCTCAGAAGTAAAAACAAATATGGTATTGTCGGCAATTCCTGCCTCATCAATTGCTGCTAACAATTCACCTACCGAATGATCCAAGGCTGTACAATGTGCATAATAGTTGGCAAGAACATTTCTGGCACTATCCGCAAAAGCTTCTGGAACATTGGGGCGTAAACTGATTTTTGAAGCATCATACATTTTTTTATACGCTTCTGGAGCTGTATGGTATGGGTCATGCGGAGGCCCCCAGGAAAGCACCAAAAGGAAAGGATTGTCCTTATTTTTATTGATATAACTTATGGCACTGTCTGTTTGTGAAAATGCATCATACCCTTCCCAAAACTGCTTTTGGTTCTCCTCATCAAAATAAAAGGAGTCATTGTAATTATGGGTAACTTCCCTAACTTTCCAATAATCAAAACCTTGTCTTCTTTCTTTTGGAACAGGTTTATTCCTTGCACTGAATGGTTCTTCACCTCTTTTGTGACCATTAAGGTGCCATTTCCCAATGTAGCCAGTTTGATAACCAGCTTTTTTATATATTTTGGCAATGGTATTGGCCTCTGTAGGAAATGGTTTGTCATTATAAAACACCCCATGGGTCAAAGGGTACTGCCCGGAGATAAAACTACCTCTCCATGGAGCACACACAGCCATCACAGTCACAGCATTGTGAAACACCGCGCTCTCCATAGCAAGGCTGTCCAGGTTAGGGGTAATGACATCCTCATTGCCTAGGTAACCTATAGATTGGGCCCTCCATTGATCAGCCAATACAAAAACAACATTTGGGGCAACTGAAGGCTTTTCCTTCTTAGTTTCTTCTACCTCTTGCTTGCAAGCAACACTAAATAAAAGAATACAATTAAAAATCAACAGTTTATTAAAATTCATCCTTGGTGAAATTTGGGTCGAGATGAATTTGGCGAAAATAATTGTTAAATCAATATCAAATTAATTTTTATTTAAATTTTCTGGTCAATCAGAAAAGGCTCTTTGCCAATTGAACGCTTAATTCAATGCTAACTTAATTGGAATCTAAAAGCATCATTCTCTCTCCAGCAAACTTAAATCAAATGCCTTTCTTGCTGCTTTTCTCTCGGGTTGAATTTCATCAAAAACATCCTTTCTCAATTCACTTTCCCTGCTCTTCTTATACCATTGCTCATCAGCTGACAAAATAACTCCGGCCTCATACAATTCCAAAAGGTGATCATAAGGTCCTCTTTTAGCCATTAGTTTGACTAAAATAGGGGCCATTTCTATCATAATAAACAAGGCCATAATTAGAATATTGGCCCAATACACAGCGTTGTTAGCATTTGTAAGTGAATCTAGCGCTTGAATCCTCGCTGCTAGGCCATTGTTGGCATCAAGTGAAACCATTTGGTAATCCAATTCTCCAGCCATTTTTTCGTTTAATTCATATTTCTGTTTTACCAAATCGTCTATTTTCTTGCGGTTTAAGCTTTGGGTGTATTCCAAATCTTGTTGGGCTTGATCTAGTTGCCTCTCCTTTTTCTCTGCATTGATCCCAATACCTGCTCTACCGGTAGTTTCACTCGTTTTCACACCAAAACGCTCATTGTCATATTCTATTTGCTTTTGATTTCTAAAAGCTTCTTTTTCTTTAATTTCAGCATTCAATTCATCGATTTGGGCTTCTAAATCAAGTAATTCTGGGTATCCAGCCTTTATTTCATCCTTACTATCACTGATAGTGGCCAAACGCTGCCGATCCAACTCCCGGTTGATCTCCTTTTCAAATATCTTTAACTCCAATGGCTTTGCAATGACCAAGGCAATCAATACTGCCAATAAAAGCCTGGGTATGGCCTGCTTAAATTCAGAAAGGAATTTCTCCCTCTTTTTAAGGGTAGACACAATGTATCTATCCAAATTAAAAATCATCAGCATCCATACAATTCCAACCGCCAAAACGGCAAAAATAGATTCAAAAACAGTGAAAAGTGCATAACCAACAGACAAGCCTGCAAACACCGCAGTAAAAAGAACAGTCCCTCCTATTCCAATAAATTGATGGATGGAACCTGGACACCGCTTCACCAGAGGTTGGTAAGCCCCTGAACAAAATACAAGAAAGCGTTCTAGTTTATTCATATAATAAGGAAACTCTTTAGATTTTAAACGAATCACCTTTCAAGGACATTGCCAAATATTTACTGAAATACACAATTATAACTCTTTTTCCCAAAACCATTGTATACAACTGTTTTTCAACGATTTAAATAATAAATAAAATAAATATTTAAGGTTTATTCAATTTACATTTCGTATAATGGGTAGTAACCATAAAATTAGAAGTACAAAACAAATAACTGTCCGCACTGATTGTCCGCTATTGATACAATCAAGTAAAAAAAGTGTTTTAATTATCGAAGAAATGAAGTATTTTAGGAATTAAAACTCAATACCCGATGATGACAAAAAACAACTTCTTTTTAATTTCACTCTTATTATTTACTTGTTCTTCAGTTTTTGCACAAAATCCTGAAAGATTTAAAGATCAGGTGGCTAAGATTAATAAAGATTATCCTGTAAAAGACAATTTAAATTCGATTGTATTTACCGGTAGTTCCACAATTCGTATGTGGAAAAGCCTGCAAAAAGATTTCCCTGAGCACAATGTAATAAATGGTGGGTTTGGGGGGTCACAAGCAAGTGATTTGAATTTTTACATCAACGAATTGATCCTAGATTATAAGCCTACCAAGGTCTTTATTTATGAAGGAGACAACGATCTTTCAGCTGGTAAAACTGTAGAAGACATATTGGTCACATTTGACCTTATCATTAGTAAAATTCACGAAGCACTTCCAGAAACAGAAATCATTCTTATAAGCCCAAAACCAAGTGTTGCTAGATGGGAATTGGCTGATCAATACCTTGATTTAAACAAAAAACTAAAGAAATCCACAAAAGGGAAAAAATACTTGAAGTATGCAGATCTATGGAAGCCTATGCTTGCCAAAGACAAGGAACCTATGAAAGATATCTTTCTTAAAGACAATCTTCACATGAATGAAAAAGGTTATGCCATTTGGGCCAAAACGATTAAGAGGTTTCTATAAAACATTGAGGTAAAAATTAACACAAACAACTTCATTGAACCCGGATTATGTAATAGGATTTCTCCGTCCTGACAATAGTCAGGGGTGAAGCCTGTCCCGTGTTTACGGGAAGTGTTGCAATCGCAAGAAAATCAGACTGTTTGGATATTTTAGCATAGCACCGCTATGGTGAAATTGAAAACAGAAACGAAGTGGCTGATTTTGAAGCGATTTCAGCACGTAGTAGAATGTCTATTGCATATTTCGGGTTGGATCAAAGGAGTAAGTTCAGCTACCTGTCTTTCAATTGACTCAATTTGCTTTTGAAAGGCAGGTAGTTTAAATACACTATTGAAAGAATTGTTTTTTAATCTCCTTTATAACTTCTATAACCATTTTTTCCAGGCTTCAGTTGAGCATCCAATAGGCAAACTTTAAACCCTCTGCCCGAGTCACTAATACTCAGAAAACAAGTTTTTCGGCTTGTTCGATAAAAGAGAGCATTTTATTTTATCTTAAAAACGTCCTTATATTGTACAAAACACAAGAGGAATTTGGAAAATAGCCTTTCCATTCCGTTATTTGCATTAAATTTCAGGAAACTGATTTATAAAGAAGAGGCGAGAGATCAGGCTCTGTGAACCTCTGGCAACCTTCCGAACCAAGGAAAGGTGCCAATACCTGCCCAATAAATAGGGAACGATAAATTAGAAAATAAGACAGCACTTACATTCTCCTTCTTTATCTATCTCGATTATTATATGCTATTCTGCGGCTTCGTTGAATGGGTTATTTTCATGTATGTACGATAAGAAAATTTCTAATATGGATTATAAAAATTTTGAAACACAAGCAGTAAGGATAGCTGCCTCCTCCTCAAATCAAAGAGAACATTCTGCTCCTATTTACTTAAGTTCCAGTTTTGTCTTTGATTCAGCAGAACAAGCTAGGCAAATGTTTGCTGATGAAATTGAGGGGAATATTTATTCCAGATATGCAAACCCTAATACAAGTGATTTAATAGAAAAAGTATGTGCTGCAGAGGGCACAGAGAGTGGTGTCACAACTGCTTCCGGGATGGCGGCAATGTTTGGCAGCATGGCGTCCTTACTTAGGCAAGGAGACCATGTTCTAGCTTCCAGATCATTGTTTGGGTCTACACACCAACTTTTAACGCGTGTATTCCCTAAATGGGGGATTTCGCATACCTATGGAGACATTTCTGAAATTGACCAATGGGAACGCTTGGTTCAACCAAACACAAAGATGTTGTTTATAGAAACTCCTTCAAATCCAGGATTAGAAATCATAGATTTAGAATACATTGCCAAATTCGCAAATGCACACAACCTTGTTTTGGTTGTGGACAATTGCTTTGCTACACCTTATCTCCAGCAGCCTGCAAAATGGGGAGCACATATTGTCACCCATAGCGCAACCAAATTTATCGACGGACAAGGAAGAGTGCTTGGAGGATTGATATTAGGTAAAAAGGAATTAATAGATGAGGTTCAGTTTTTCATGCGTCATACTGGCCCTTCATTATCACCTTTTAATGCATGGATATTGGCCAAAAGCATGGAGACTTTGGCTGTTAGAATGGACAGACATTGTGAAAGTGCACTTAAAATCTCCCAGTATTTTGAAGGCAATAAAGAAGTGGAAGTAGTAAAGTATCCATTTTTGACTTCTCACCCACAATATCATCTTGCCAAAAAACAAATGAAACATGGAGGAGGAATCATCACCCTAACTTTAAAAGGGGGATTATCCAGAGCTAAAAAGTTCATTGATCAATTACAGATGATCTCTGTAACTGCCAATTTGGGCGATAGCCGTAGCATTGTTACCCATCCTGCTTCTACCACGCACAGTAAACTTACGGAGGAAGAGAGAGAGAAAGTAGGCATTTTAAATGGTCTTGTTAGGCTATCTGTAGGGTTGGAACATGTGGATGATATAATTCTGGATATAGAAAGAGCACTAGAAAAGTCCAAAAGCTAAAAAAAGGCCCCCAAAATCTATTTTAGATTTTGGGGGCCTTTTTTTAGCTTCTTTCAACAACGCCTGAGCGGTAAATTGAATTATTTTTTACTATCGGCCCCTTCAGGTACAGATACAGTCACTTCTTTGTCATTTTCAAGTTGAGTACTGACAACAAAATAAGGACCTACAATAACTTCTTGACCTTCCTCCAGTCCTTCCAAAATTTCAATATTTTCAAAATCGGAAATCCCTGTTTTTACTTCTTGAATTTTGGCTTTATTGTCATTTTTCAAGAACACCAATTCCTTCATATTTCCTTCGCCCTCACCTGATTCAATTTCTTGTCCAGTCCTCACTGTTACCGCGGCAAGTGGTATAGCTAAAACACCGACCTTCTTATCGGTAATGATCTCTACACTTGCTGTCATCCCAGGGCGAAAAGGGAATGGGTTTTCATTAGACACCAAATCTTTATAAGACTCATTTATAATTCGAATTCGAACCTCAAATTCTGTCACAGCATCTGTACTTACCTTTTCATTGGCAGAATTGGCAATTGCTGTAACTACTCCTGTGAATTTTTTACCTGTAGAGGAGTAGGAATCCACTTCTATTAAAGTAGTATCATTCATACTTATTCGAACAATATCATTCTCATTTACATTTACTCTTACCTCCATTTTTGACAAATCAGCAATCCGTAACATCTCTGTTCCGGCCATTTGAGCTGTCCCTACTACCCTTTCCCCTTTCTCCACGAGAAGGTTGGACACAATTCCATCAGTTGGAGAATAAACATTGGTTAACCTAAGATTTTCACCAGCTTCATCTACAGAGGCTTTCGCACTTTTCACGATAAATTCTGATGCAATAACAGACTGCTTTGATGCTTCAAGGTCGTTCTCTGCTGTTAGAAAATCAGCCTTTATCTGTTCAAAATCAGCATCAGAAATAACCTTATCATTATACAAAGAGAGGTTTCTATCGTAATTAAGCTTGGACCTATTATATTGAGCTTCGGCACGTTTTAGACTTGCCCTTGATTGGGCTAAATTAGCCATTTGCTGATTCAAATTGGCTTGAGCTCGGTCTAAGGCAGAAATGAAATTATCAGGCCTTATTTTAACCAATAGGTCCCCGACTTTTACAGAATCACCTTCATTAACATTTAATTCAATGATTTCACCAGCAACGTCAGGACTCATTTTAACCTCTGTTTCCGGTTGTACCACTCCTGAGGCACTTACCTTTTCAACAATGTCTTTTTTACTAACTTTACCTATTTGCACTTCCAAAGGCTTCTCTCCTCCTATCCATCCAGCTTGCTTCCCAACAACCATTACTATCACTAAGACAGCAACAATTCCTAGTAAAATGTAAATTAATTTATTTGACTTTTTCTTGGCCATTTTTCTGAACTATTAAAGTGTAAGAGGATTTCCTAAATAAAAATCCAGTACTTTGACGCTAAAAACATACTGGTATTTTGCAGTGACTAGGTCTGCTTCTGCATTGAATAAATTGTTTTGCGCAACTTGAAAATCAACGGCATTGATAGCCCCAACTTCAAAGCGTTGTTGTGCCATTCTAAATGACTCACCGAGAGCTTCAACCCTCACCAATGAGCTTCTGTAAGATTGCTCGGCAGCATAGGCAGAGGTATAGGCAGATTCAATATCCTGCCTTAAAAGATTTTTCGCTTCCATTTCCTGGATTTCACTCAAACGTTTTTGCACACGTGCCCTTTGCACCCCTGCCTTGTTTCGGAAATTTGAAAACACAGGAATGTTCAAACCAATATTTGCTGATTGAGATAAATTGTTTTCAAATTGTTGAATTAAAGGATCTGGAGTCATAAATGTACTCTGATCTACATAATTGGAAAACACATTGGCACTTAGACTTAAACTTGGAGCAAAGGCTCCCTTGGCGATCTTGACTCCATACTCTGCACTCTTTACAGACAATATGGCTGCTTTGATCTGAGGTAACCTACTCTCCGCAATGGAATAAACTTCACCCACGCCTATATTACCAATCTCTAAACCATCAATACCAACCTCGGGAATAATTATACCAAATGAATCAGTAAATGGCAATTGTAGTGCCTGAGATAGGTTTAACTTTGCGATTCGCAAATTGTTTTCTGCATTGATTACTTCCAACTCATTGGTTGCTTTTTGAGCTTCCAAATCCAACTGATCAGCCTTAGGTAAGGCCCCTGCCAAAACCAGGCTTTTGGCTCTTGCCAACTGATCCGTACTTGTTTTAAGTTGAGATTGAGCAATATTTAACTGCTCCATGGAAAAGGCGATATTGATAAAGAGGTTAATGGCATTCAAAGTAATGTTATTCCTCGCGGTCTCCACATTAAGCTTATTGACCTCTACATTTAATTTGGCTTGTTGAATACTATTTCTTACTCTACCTCCTGAATAAATAGGTAAGCTGGAATTTCCTGAAATATTTACATTTCCAATTCTTCTACTTTCAAAATCATTTGTTACCGGGTTAATCGACCTACCCCAACGAAAACCAGAACTTGCTCCCATAGAAAAAGAGGGTAACATCTGTCCTTTTGATTCCAATAAAGTTGCTTCAGAACTCATCAAGTTCATTTCAGACCTTTTGAGGTTTAAGTTATTCTCCAAGGCAATCTCAACACTTTGTTCCAAAGTCAATTTACCTGAATTATCTTGAGAGAAAACCACAGTGGACAATCCTGAAACAAATAGCAATAGCAGTAAAATATGCTTTTTCATGAACTTTGGTATTTTATCATTTTTTCAATTAAAAAGTTTATCTTTTTCATTGATAATTCTCGAAAGCTAAATAAGCCAGCTTTTAACAAGCAAACCTAGTGCTAATTAGCCATTTACTTTCAAGTTTAAACCTTTCTCTTTAAAAATCACCTATAAATACCATTATTTAATTAATTTTAACGAGAAGAGAACAAACAAAAGCCTAGAGTGTTCGTATCTGAACAATTCACTGTACAAAAATGAGACAGTTTTTCAAAAATAACACAATTAATTTTAGTGAAGTACAGGAATTACCAATTAATAGGGCATTCCTATTTGGGGATGGACTATTTGAGACAATGGTGTTCACAAATGGACGAATCAGATTCCATGAAGACCATCAGGAACGTGCTAACAATGGGTGCATAAAGCTCAAAATAGATACTGAACCGGACCTAAACAATGTTAGCAAACTGCTATTGAATACCTTTGGCAAAACTTCGACATTACGGGTACGTTGGAATATCTTTAGGTCAGGGATTGGAAAGTACAGCCCTATGGATAACAAACACAATGAACATTTGGTAGTAACAGATTTTCAAGCTTCTCCCCTAGTTAAAAATAAAGCTTATATAAGCAATGACATCCAGGTTAATGGTACACCATGGTCAGGGACAAAAACCCTAAATGCCCTCACCTACGTTTTGGCCAATATTGAGCGTCAAGAAAAACAAATGGATGATGTAATTCTTCTCGATGACAAAGGTTACGTTTCAGAAGGTGGAAGCGCTAATATTTTTTGGGTAAAAAATAATAAGTACTATACACCATCCTTGCAGACCAATTGCATAGCAGGTATAGGCCGTAAGCAAATTATAAATCAACTTAAGACCAGTGGAATTATTTGTCAATTGGATACTTTCGGAAAGGAAGAACTAATGAATGCAGATCAAGTCTTTGTATGTAATGTCACTGGCATTAGTTACTTGCAACGAATCGATAATAAAATTTTCGACACTAAGCCTGAATCTGCACTCATTTCTCTATTTTCCTTCTAAACTGATACTTCGGCTTTTATCCTTGGGTGAGGATCATAGTTTAGCAATTCTATGTCTTCATATTTAAAAGAAAAAATATCTTTTACCTCAGGATTTAACTTTAACTGAGGCAATGGTCTACATTCTCTGCTAAGTTGAAGTCTTGCCTGATCCAAGTGATTGTTATAAAGATGAGCATCTCCCAAAGTATGAATAAACTCACCTGGTTCAAGATTACACACTTGTGCAACCATAACCAAAAACAAGGCATAAGATGCGATGTTAAACGGCACTCCTAGAAAGACATCCGCGCTTCGCTGATACAATTGACAAGACAATTTACCATCAGCTACATAAAATTGAAACAACAAATGGCAAGGTGGTAAAGCCATTTGATCCACATCGGCTACATTCCATGCGCTTACAATAAGTCGTCTAGAGTTGGGATTTTTCTTTATTTGATCAATAAGATTTTTAATCTGATCAATTTCTCCTCCTTTACCATCAGGCCAATGCCTCCACTGGTATCCATAAACAGGGCCTAAGTCACCATTTTCATCTGCCCATTCATCCCAGATAGAAACCTTATTGTCCTTTAGGTATTGGATATTGGTATCACCGGCCAAAAACCAAAGTAATTCATGGAAAATCGAACGTGTATGGCATTTTTTAGTAGTCACCAAAGGAAATCCTTTTGATAAATCATACCTCATTTGGTATCCAAAAACACTTAATGTGCCTGTACCTGTTCGATCTCCTTTTTTGATACCGTGGTCCAATATATGTTGTAATAACTGGTGATATTGTTGCATACTTTATTGCTTTTTAACTATAGTGCTGTTGGTAATATTTTTGGTAATCACCTGAAGTAACGCTATCTAGCCAGGTCTCATTCTCAAGGTACCAATCAACTGTTTCTTCAATTCCCACTTCAAAGGTAAGACTAGGTTTCCAACCCAATTCTTTGTTGATTTTATCTGCGTCAATTGCATAACGTTGGTCATGCCCTGCACGGTCTTTCACAAAGGTAATTAATTGTGCTGAAGCACCTTTATCCCTACCTAATTTTCGGTCCATGATTTCACAAAGCAGCTTTACAATATCTATGTTCTTCCACTCATTAAAACCTCCAATATTATAAGTCTCATTGGTTATCCCCTCATGAAAAACAAGGTCAATGGCTCTTGCATGGTCTACAACAAATAACCAGTCTCTAATATTTTCACCTTTTCCATAGACAGGCAAAGGTTTGTTCTGCTTGATATTGTGAATACAAAGAGGAATAAGCTTCTCAGGAAATTGATTTGGCCCATAATTATTTGAGCAATTTGAGATTACTGTTTTCAAACCATAGGTATTAGCATAAGCCCTAACAAAGTGGTCCGAGGCGGCCTTTGAAGAAGAATACGGAGACTGAGGGTCATAAGGAGTCGTTTCAAGGAAATAACCTCCATCATCTAGAGATCCATATACTTCATCCGTAGAAACGTGATAGAAGAGGTGGTTTGCTTTGTCTTTCCAATGATTCTTTGCCGTATTTAAAAGATTTACAGTACCCATTACATTGGTTCTAACAAATGCCAACGGGTCTGTAATGGACCTATCAACATGAGACTCTGCAGCCAAATGGATTACATCTGTAATCTGATAATCGTTAAAAACTTCTTTTAAATGGTCTTCATTATTTATATCAACTTTTGCGAAGGTATAATTTTTTTCACCTTCGATGTCTTTCAAATTCTCCAAATTACCAGCATAGGTCAGGCAATCTAAATTTACTATCCTGTAGTTAGGGTATTTTTTTACAAAAAGTCTGACAACATGAGAACCTATAAAACCAGCACCTCCAGTAATCAATATTGATTTTTCCATTATATAATAATTTAGAATAAAATAAGTTTTTAAAATTTAAAAATAAACCGCGAAACAAGTAATAATTTTGCCGCATCAAACTGGAAATAAAACCAGACCAACCCCATACTATCTTATTTCTTAAAAGCCACAGTTCAATACGTATCTATCCAAGGGCCTCCTTAAAGTTATTTGTCATTATGAAATCAAGCCCTAAATTTTGCTAGAATCTTCTCTAGCCAACTTGTTTTGAATTTACCTTCCTCCATATAGTAACCGTCACCATAGCTGTTTTTCTTCATATAAGAGTAATTGTACCCATACCCATAATTGTAACCGCCAAAATCATAGGTGTCTCCCCCACTTTTCAGACCATTAAAAATAGCATAAAAATTTCGCACCTGATCATTTGCATATAGATCATTTATCATTAGCAAGTGATTTTTGTGGGTAAAATCATGTCTAACTATGTAAAGATTAACATCTGAAAAACGTAGCAAATCCATCGTTTCAGAAACCAGTCCTACTGGAGGGCAATCCATAATAATGATATCAAATTGTTGTTCCAATTTTTCCAAAAACCCCTCCATTTTATCCTTTAGTAGTAATTCAGCAGGGTTTGGAGGAACTGCTCCTGAAGGAACTGCGTATAAGTTTTCATAAGGCGTTTTAAGGATAATTTCATCTGCAGAGTCCTTGTCTACTAAAAATGTGGATAGCCCTTTTTTATTTGAGATTCCCAGGTATTTAGCAAGTTTAGGTTTTCTAAGGTCAAGCCCGATGATACAAGTTTTTTTTCCACTTAAGGCCATAGCTGAAGCAAGGTTCAAGCTAATATAAGTCTTACCCTCTCCAGAAATACTGGAAGTAACCAATATTTTTTTGCATTTCTTTTCACTAGCTATATAAAAAAGAGCTGACCGAAGGGACCTAAAAGACTCTGAAGCTAGGGATCTAGGATGTTCGGCTACTAATAAATTGGTGTTTTTATCACTGTAACCTATGGTTCCTAGCAATGGGATTCTTAGTAAATTTTTCAATTGGATCTGATCCATCACCCTGTTGTTCAAGTAATGAAAAAGAACTAAAAACCCAAAGGGAAGAAAAAAACCTAAACCAATAGCATAGGTGTAGTTCTGTGTCTTTTTAGGGTAAATAAGCGTCCCTCTTTTGGCATAGTCTACAATGCTATTATCTGGAACATTAGATGCTTTGGCAATTCCCGCTTCTGCTCTTTTTTCTAATAAGTAAGTGTACAGATTTTCTCTTAATTTAAATTCTCTCAGAATATTGGTGTAATCCGATTCTGCCTTAGGTAGATTAGAAAATTGTTTATCAAAGGAGATTAATTTTTTTTGATTTTCCTTTTTCTTGCTTTCCGTATTTGAAATAAGGTTCTGAATATTTTCGAAAATATTCTCTTTCAATCTCTCTATTTGTTGATCCAAAACCTCGACATCAGGATGTGTATCTTTAACAATAGAAAGCAACTTTCTTCTTTCCAATGAGAGGTCTACCAGAGACTTAATCATCTCATTAAATAGCCCATCCGTAATACCTATCACAGAAGGGGCTACAATTTCTTCAAAAGAATCTGTCTTATTGACGAGGTAACTTTTTAAAGTTTTATAGTATGCCAACTCAAAGTCAATGGCTTGAATATTGGCTTCTAAAACCTGAATATTGTTTAGTACTCCTCCAAATTCGGCATTCACATCGAGCATTTTATTTTGCACCTTAAAAAGCTGCATTCTCCCTTCTACAGATTTCAAAGAATCCTCAACGATATACAGTTGTTCCTCTATAAATTTTAAAGCATTTTCTGAAATTCTATTCTTTTCTTTGAGGTCATACTCAAGAAAAGCATCCATTAGAGCATTGATATAATCACTTCCTTTTTCTACAATCTTAGTGACTGTACTAATCTCCAGCACTGTACCATAATCTATTAGTGGCCTAACCTGAACTGCGTTGGAATAACTATCTATTAAAGCTGATGGTGAATGAAGCAAAAATTCATAGGTATCATACTGTCGCAAATTGTCAAGTAAGAAAATTTTAAATTTAGCATCTTCACCAAGAACATCTTCACCAAACTTCCAATCCTTTCTAAAGACATCCCGTTCTTCTTCCTCATACTTATTACTCATAAAGAATTTATCCAACAAGGTGTTTTCTCCGGGAAGTAACCTAAAAGTAGTATCTGAAAGGATATTTATTCTTATTTTCCTATTGGTTATTTGAGGATACTCCCAATCTACCTCTACCTTAATAGGACTGTTTTTATACAGTTCAATTTCTTTAATATTGGTAGAAGCAAAATAACTTACATCAAAATGAAGCTGTTGCAAGGCCTCTGTTGCAAGGTTTTTTGAAGAAAAAAGTAAAATATCATTGGTGAGGTTTTCCCCACCTGAAAAAATATTGGACCTATCCAAAATTCTCACTTCAGGGGAAGCATTACTTTTAATCATTACACTGCCTTTTACCTCATACTTTTCCATTGTATACCTATGAAAAAGAAAAACGACAATTAATCCGATAATAATACAGATCAAATACAAAGGCCAATACCTAAAGTATTTGATCAAATAATATTTAATATCAATCGGCTTTTCTTGTTCGTCAAACTGGGATAAATCGAGATTTTCCATAATTAAAAAAGTCCTGAGGTGATTCCATAAACAAACATCATCGCAGTGATAATAGAAACCCCCAGCTGTAAACTTGCAGTTAAATTTTCTCCTGAACCAATTTGTCTGATTTTCATTGGTTGAAGGTATAAAATATCATTGGGCTGTATAAAGTAATAGGGAGAGGCTAAGAGTTGCCTATCGTTAAGGTTAATTTGGTGAATTTTTGTTCCTCCATCATATTGTCTTATCAAAAACAATTCATTCTTCCGGGCCAATATGCTTGATTCGCCGGCCATGGATATGGCATCAAAGATAGTTGCTCGATTTTTCAATATAACTTTTGGCCCAACTTGGCTGAACTCTCCCAAAGTAGTAAATCTTATTCCACCAATTCTTAATTTAACCTGTACCTCATCTTTGAAATAATAACTGATTGATTCCTGCACCTTTTCTATAGCCTCAGCTTCAGTCAACCCTGAAATTTTAATGGGTTCCAAATTGGGAATTCTGATATAGCCATTTTTATCTATTGAATACCCCGAAAAATAAAACACATCCATAGCACCGCTAGTACCTCCAGACCTCCCAATCCTAGAAGCATTGGCCCCTTGAAATTCAAATGCTCTTAATAGGTCTTGATTAGAGGAGGCAAAATCCACATCTATAATATCAAAAGGCTGTAATACATACTCATAATCCACTTGAGCGTAAGGGATAAATTCATCAAGTTCTATTGGCGAATTCCCATCTAAATTTTGAAGATAATTGATTCGCTTATTACTTATACAAGAAGTAATTAAAACAAAAAACAAAACCGGTAGGACCAGCCTCTTCATAGAAAAATAGTTTATGATCACCTTCAAAATTAATTAAATATGTACGTTTTGGAAAAAAAAAGAGGGTAATTAATTTAATGTACCTTATTTCGCTTCCAATAAGCGATTATAAGCATTATAAATTTCTTTTTGAATGGATTTTCTTTCAAATTTATCAATTACACGTTGGTAGAGATTTTCAGCATACCCCTGCATGTCTGCCCTTCTTACAAATGCAAATTCCATGGCTTCCTTCAAGGCAGATACTAGTCCTACCTGAAATACTAAGGCTGTTTTTTTATGCTTAACCAAATCAGTATTTCCAGGGATGTCTGAACATATTATTGGGCAACACATCGCTCCCGATTCTAGCAACACATTGGGAAATCCCTCTCTGTAGGAGGGATGAATCAATACATCAGAGATAGCCATATAATGCGCTACATGATTTGTCCAAGGCACATGTACTATCCTTGGATGATCAGTTATCTGGTTAATCGTTTTAGGATCAAGTGGGTTTAGGTCTTGTTCAAAATCTCCCAACAATATTAATTTTGACCTGTTGACTATCTTTGACTGGATAAAAGCTTCCACCAAATCTGCTATTCCTTTATCCTTTACTAACCTACCCACTGATAAAATAAGAAAATCATCATCCCCCGGCACAATTCTCATGGTGGCCGCAACCAAATGATTTTCCTGAAGGTTGTTCCTATCAAAAACTTCTAAGTCAACCCCATTTGAAGACCCTTCACTAATCACCCTTACCTTCTTTGGGTTAACCAGTTTTTTCTCCACAATGAATTTCATTAATGAGTGAGAATTTGGCCAAACTTCATCTGCAAAACGATAAGTAATTTTCTCAATATCTGACAAAAATTTTGCCTTCCTCCCCTTTTCAACGATAAAAGGGAGTCCTGCTAAGGTATGAATCTTAACAGGAACCCCTGCCAATTTAGCAGCAATCATCCCAAGTAAACCAGCTTTAGGGGTATGCGTATGTACGATATCTGGTTTTTCCCTTTTAAAAAGCTTGAAAAGTAACCATAAACAGTAAATATCCTTAACTGGGGTAATCTTCCTAGTGAAAGGGATCACTTCTTTCCTTATGCCTTTTTCGTTTTTTAATACATCAAACCATTCCTTTCCTTCCCCACTAACCATTAGCACGTCAAACCCTTTATCTGACATGTAACTCATTTGATTTTTTAATAATAATTTGAGAGAAATGGGAACAGTTGTGATCCTAATTAACTTCGGCATTCAGCTATTATTTATTTAAAAGGTCAAATATACCTATTATATCGGTTGAAAAATAAAATATTCTATCCTCTAGGCTTCTATTTTTTCTCTTTGAAAACGAATAGATTTGGTGTATAGTGGATTTTCTATAAGATTTATTTTAATCAATCAAAAAGCACACCACAACATGAATTGATAAAACTCTTCCAAATTAAGAATACAAACCTTTGAAAATCAAAGAATTTAATGTTATTAACCTATTAAATAGGCAAGTAATAATCATAAAAAATTAACAATCACCTTGCTCTATTTTCCTTCATGATTTTTTTTGAACAACCTTAATCAAAGTACCATAAACTTATATAAAAAAAATAGGTCATAAATACCCATTTAAAAGTCCGATTAAACCCGGATTGTGTAATAGGATTTCTCCGTCCTGACAATAGTCAGGGGTGAAGCCTATCCCGTATTTACGAAAAATGTTTCAATCGAAAGAAAATCAGCCTGTTAGAATATTTTAGCACGTAATAGATTGTCTATTGCATATTTCAGTTTAAAATAAAAATAAAAAGGGTGAGATTAACCTCACCCTTTTTACTATTTAATAAGTTTAAATAACTTAATCGAATGCTGGATCTTGAACCAAAGTTGGAGAGCCATCTTTGAAAGACCTTTCAATGGCCTCTAGAGGCACAGGGAAATACTCATGAACCCCTTTATCAAAGTTGGCATTACTAAGATAAGTCCTTTTCGTTCCTTCCTCATCTAGGTAGGCATTCATGGTCTCAGCAGCAATTCCCCAACGTTGCAAGTCAAAGAATCTATGTCCTTCCATAGCAAACTCAAGTCGCGTTTCCATTCTCACAGCTTTCCTTGCTACATCAGGATCTGTCCATGGAGTATCATAGGTTGAGATCACATAATTAGCAGCAGGTTCTCCTTCTACAATTGTATAATCATTCCTCTCAGCACCTTGTATAGCTTTAGGTACAAAGCCATCCGGATTGGCTGCTCTTGTTCTTATTAAATTCACAAGCTCTCTAGCTCTTTCCAGATTTCCCAACTCTACTTCCGCTTCTGCCAGCCATAGTATTACCATATCCAAACGCATGATTCTGTAGTTGTTCGCAGACAATCTAGGATTTGCGCCTATACCGAAAAACTCAGGTTCTGCTACATGTTTGATTGGAGAATATGGCCCTGCATAATTTTGATCCCTAATAAAATCACTTCCATGAATTTTATATCTTTTATAAAGGATACCTCGTCTACCTACAGTATGATCCAATCTCGGATCCAAAGGTCCTTCGTAAGCATCAAATGGGTCATCCCAGGCTAAACCTTGATCGTTATTTACATCACTATCATTGAAAGTATCCAATAATGGAAGACCGTCTGCTGAAGTTTTGTAAGCATTTACCAAATTTTGAGAAGGCTGATAAAAACCACAGCAACCCCAAGGATCAGTATACGGATAATTCAAAGTTGTCCCTTCATTGGCGGCAGCAGTAGTTGCACTGGAAATTGAAAATTGAATCTCAAAAATAGACTCTTCATTGTTCCTTCTTCCTACCAAGAAATTTTCTTCAAAGGTATTGGTAAGTGTGAATGGTCCATTGTTCAATATATCATCCAAAAGTGTTTTCGCTTCAGCCAAAACAGAAGTATTGGCCGCCCCAGTAGATTGATCCCAGCCTTGAAACATTTTGGACTTTGCAAGGAAAGCTTGTGCCGCCCATTTGGTAGGTCGTCCCACATCCACCTGGGATTCTGGCAATGCATTCATTGCAGCCTCAAAATCAGCCTCTATATTTGGCCAAATCTCCTTATCATTAGGAACTTTACTACTTTCTAAATCAATTAGATCGAAGGTATTGTCATCTATATAAGGTACTCTTCTCCACATTTTTCTTGCCTCCATATGAAAAAAGCCCCTTAAAAATCTAGCTTCAGCTATAATCTGTGCCCTTCTCTCATCAGAAACATCCTCAGCTGCTTTAAGCGTGTTAAGCACGTCATTTGTTTTGGCCACACCTTTGTAAACAGCCCTCCATTTATTCCTTAGGTGCAAATTGGTAGGCTGAAAATCAAAAGCTTCCAAGAAGGATTGCTCAGGTTGATCCCCTGCATCTGTGCCTTTGTAAGCGTCATCAGAAACGACGCCACCATATACCCAGTTGTCTATAGTTCCATTCCATCCAGACTGTCCGTCTAGTCCATATCCATCTATCATCGCGTAAGCTCCTAATAGAAGCCCTTCTACGCCTTGTCCATTTGCCAAATCAACTGTACTGAATTGACCTTGTGGAACTGTTTCCAAAAACTCTTCCTGACAGGAAGAAATGGACAATCCCAGTACAAATGCAGTAGCAATTTTTAAATATATTCGTCTCATTAGTTTGCTTCTTTATGTTATGAATGATTAAAACGTAACATTTATTCCCAAAATCAAATTTCTGGAAATAGGCATATAACCTCCATCAAATCCGACAGTATTGTTACTTCCTGTTTGAATTTCAGGATTAGTACCAGTGTATTTAGTCACAGTAAACAAGTTCTGTCCCTGGAAATAAATGGCTGCATTACTCATACCTATTTTCTTAAGCAATACATCAGAAAGGTTGTATGTCAATTGCACATTTCTCATCCTAAAGTAAGAGCCATCCTCAACAAAATAACTGGAAGGTCGGCTACTCACCTGGTCATTTATATCCATGATAGGGAAAGTTCCTCCTGGATTACTAGGTTGCCAAGCATCGTACAATGCTGTCTTGGATTTGTTACCTTGGAACGTATTAAAATCAGTCCAGTAGTTGATATAATTAAAGATATCATTGCCTACTGATCCATTACCGAATAAAGCAAGATCCCAGTTTTTATATCCTAAATTTATATTGATACCATAAACAAAGTCTGGATGTGGATTTCCTATTACGGTCCTATCAGCATCAGTGATAACGCCATCATTGTTCACATCCTGAACCTTAAATTTACCTACCGCATTGTAATTACCATAAGCTGGATGGGCATCTACTTCCTCTTGGGTTTGAAATATTCCAAGGTTGTTATATCCGAAAAATGAAGAAATTGGATAGCCTGCTTGTGTAATCGTAACTGATGGTACCCTTGTAGAGGTTCCAAACAATACGTTATCATCATTCTCAGCCAAATTATCTACATTGTTTCTATACATAGAGATATTACCGGAAATCCCATATCTTAACTCTCCACCCAATGCAGTATCATCCAAGCCTAAGTTAAGGTCAATTCCTTTGTTAGTCATTTGTCCAACATTAAAGAAAGGAGCCGTTGCGTCTCCATGACCATAATTAATTGGGGTTTGGAACAACATATCAGATGTCACTCTGTTCCATAAATCCAATTCAAAATAATACTTACCGTCCATAAACTCAACATCCAATCCTATATTGTTGGAGGTAGTAGTCTCCCATTTGGCATTAGGATTCCCAAAACGTTGTGTATCAAAACCCAATGCTGGTGTAGAACTTGATCCATCAATTGGATAGCCCGCATTGAAAATATTTGACCTATAAGTGGTGTAGGCATTATAGTCTCCGATCAGTTGATTTCCAGTCTTACCCCATCCGTATCTCAATTTCATATCGGATACAAAAGGCAATGCATCAGCTACTGCTGCCTCATCTGATAATCTCCAACCTAAACTAAATGCAGGGAAAGTTGCATTTCTAGACGCAGCAAGAAATCTAGATGAACCATCATTTCTCAATATAAACTGAACCAAGTACTTCCCATCATAGGAGTAATTCAATTTACCAAACTGAGAATAAAGACGGTAATCGCTTTCTACACTCCCAAAGTTTGTTGCCGTATTAGGATCTCCCAAATCAAGATAGGAGATAATAGGATTGGTCTCAAAAGCAAATCGCTGACGTGACGCACCAAATATCTCTCCAAATTCTTTAATTGATTCTAAACCCAGATAAGCATCAAATGCATGAACATCATTAAAGGTTTTTGTATAACTTACTGTATTGGTCCAAACCCATTGATAAGAATAGGAATTCTCAGCAGTAGAGCTATTTACAAAATTACCCTCCACATATTCCGGCTGAGGTCTACCAATATATCTTGCTCTACGGTTGTTGGCATCTATACCAAAACTAGACCTTACATTAATATTGTCCGTTAAATCTATCTGAGCATAAACATTACCAAATGCCCTCAATTCAAGATTTCTATTGTCTTTTGCTCTTTCCAAGAAGGCAACTGGATTGTAATTGTTCCCAAGATTAGCACCACGGCTACCAGCGAAATTACCCATAATGTCATACACTGGTAATAATGGGTGTTGTAGAGAGGAACTAAATACAGCATTTTGTTCTTCGTTATTTCCTCTTGAACCATTTCCAAAACCACCTTTTCTATTGCCTACTGTTACAGAGAGATTTTCCCCAATAGTAAGTCTATTATTAAGTGCTTTAAATTCTGTATTTGCTCTTAATGAATACCTGTCGTAACCAATATTATTGATTACACCATCCTGGCTAAAGTAATTAAGAGAAAGCGCATACCTTCCATTTTCTGTACCACCATTGGCCGTTACCTGATAACTTTGTATAGGTGCAGTCCTGGTAGAAGCGGCCCACCAATCGGTGTCAGCAGCTCTTGTAATAGGGTAGATATTTCCTGGTCTAAGGGCATAAAGACTAGGATCCACTGCTGGATCTCCTTCCATCGCACCACTTGGGAAAACATAATCTGGAATACTTACTTCACCATTAGGCCCCCAGGAATATTGTCCATGAGTAGGAGCGGTATTTGGGTTTCCGTAAATATTGGCCAGATACAAGTACTCTCCTAATTCCTCTGCATTAAGTGGGTCGGGACCACGGTCGGAGGTTTGTGTACCATAATAAGCATTAAAAGAAATAGTAGGTTTACCTACTTTACCTCTTTTTGTTGTGATAATAATCACCCCATTTGCCGCTCTTGATCCATATATGGAAGCTGCAGATGCATCTTTCAATATCTGAATGGATTCAATATCGTTCGGGTTCAAATTACCTTGTTCCTGGGTAGGTACTCCATCGATAACATACAATGGATCGTTATTATTAATAGTACCAAATCCCCTAATTCTCACTGTTGCTCCTCCTCCTGGGGTAGCATCATTGACAATCGTAACACCTGCAGCCCTTCCTTGAAGCTGTTGGGCAAAGGTGGTTGCGGGAATGGCCAATAATTGCTCTGAATCAACAGAAGTAACGGCGCCAGTAATTTCTCTTCGAGATTGAGATCCATAACCTGTTACTACAACTTCATCCAAACCACTTAGCCCTTGTTCTAAAACAACATCTATGGTTGTCCTATTTCCAACAACTTCTTCGACGTTATTGAAACCCAAAAAGGAAAATACCAAAGTTGCTTGTTGATTGGCAACTGTTATGGTGTAATTACCATCAAGGTCAGTGACTGTTCCACTTGATGTACCTTTTACTAAAACGGCCGCTCCCGGAAGAGGATCTCCCAGATCGTCCGTTACTGTACCAGAAAGTTCTATCTGAGCCAAGGTAAATCCCGTACTCACTAACAGAATCAACAGTACTAAACTGCACAATTTGTAAATTTTTAACATAAGTAAATTTTAGGTTTAAGTAATTAATCAAATTAAAGAATTCAAAAGGTATTGGTCATAAATAACATTTTCATGTAAACCTTATAAACCCATATTTGTTTAGAACAAACAAATATTAATTTTAAACTGAAAATTGAATTAAAAGGAAAGTCATAATAGTTTTTGGTTAGCTGTCTGTTATATCCAAACAATAATAAATTTATTAAAAAAAAAATTGATCAAATTGATAAATGCAATTTTACCATTTTTTCTTTCAAACAAAAGCAATTTGATGATAATTTTTGACTCACAAACCTATAGTATCAATAGTCAAATAACAATAAATTAAAAATTTATGATGATAAATATGCAATTTATTATTTAATTTTTAACATTTATAAATACAATAATTGCGGAAAATAATTTTAAATAAAATATAATCAAAGTAAAGCATGATAAAAACACATAAAATTTTCTTAACAACCATGAACTACAAATTCAATCCCTGTAGAAGCTTAATTAAAAGCCATAAGATGTTTATTTTATTTTCTTAGCAGTTTTCAATACATAGAACTGGAAGAATAATTTAATTTTATTTTCGGTAAGGTTACCGATTTTAAATTTATTTATAAAAATTTATAAGAGTAGGTATAAATTTATGTCGAAAATTTTTTTAAACATACTGAATCAAGTTTTCATTCCTTCAATTTTTACTGAGATAATTGGACTCAATTACAGAAAAAATTACTCCTTTCAGAGCACAGATCATAATTCTATTTCTCTATAC
>TARA_R110001599_G_scaffold6742_1_pt1 | contig 38960 bp, 26 predicted proteins | sample TARA_R110001599 | Tara Oceans TARA_R110001599 (sample SAMEA4398360) | marine metagenome | biome: Polar Biome; feature: [MES] marine water layer (ENVO:01000295) within the mesopelagic zone...; material: water (ENVO:00002006), including particulate matter (ENVO:01000060) such as...... | reverse complement strand
CCTGCATCACTTATTATGATTTCATCAGTAGCCGCAATTGCAGCTCCAATATCCGTAAGACCAGATACTATATTATTATTTAACATGGAACCTTCAACAGATGTAGCTGCTATTGTTAACGCTCCTGCTGATAAACTGGCATCACCTGATAATGTAGTCCATGAAGGATCACCGTTTGCATCTGCAACAAGTATCTTACCATTTGCTCCTGCTCCAAGTGCACTAGGATCACCACTAGCATCACCAACAATTATTTTACCACGAGCAAGCCCGGCCATTTTAGCTAGAGTAACCGCGTTATCAGCTATCTCATCTGTATCTGCTGCATTGTCTGCTAACATTGCATTTGTTATACCTGCTGCCTTTACTCTTAGAGCATCTGAGGATATTTCTATTGAACTATCATCCACTCCTACAGCTAATACTCCTGAGCTGACTGCCAATCCGTCTCCAGCTAGGAAGGTTCCTAATCTTGATATATCAGATCTTTTAATTGTTCCTGCATCGCTGATTATGAATTCGTCTGTTGCTGCTATAGCTGCTCCGATATCAGTAAGGCCGGATACTATATTATTATTAAGCATTGACCCTTCGATTGATGTTGCGGCAATTGTTAAAGCTCCAGCTGATAAACTAGCATCTCCTGAAAGAGTAGTCCAAGATGGGTCTCCATTAGCATCAGCTACTAATATTTTTCCGTTTGCTCCTGCAGCTAATGCACTAGGATCTCCTGATGCATCACCTACTATTATTTTACCTCTAGCTAGGCCAGCCATTTTTGCAAGTGTAACCGCATTGTCAGTTATACTATTTGTTCCAACCGTATTCCAGGTTGGATCTGCATCTCCCATTATTAAAACATGGTTAGCTGATCCTCCTGCAAGTCTTTGATAATTAGATGCTCCTCTGTATAATATATCTCCGCGGGCATCTGATCCTCTATCAAGATTTACATCATTATCTAAATGTGCTCCTGAACCAAATATTTTTGTCCCCTTTAATGCAGCTGATTCAACCCTGCCAATAGATCCAGTAGAGGCATAAATTGTTCCACTTGAACTTATATTACCAGATGCTGAAATTTCGGTTAGGGTTAATCCACCATAATTAGATGGAACCGATCCACTACCAATTACTAAGGTATTAAATGATCCACTTGTATACGATGCGAAACTACCAGATGTAATTCCTGATATTTGGGTTTCGGTTGCACCAACAGTAACTTTTGCGATATTATCAATATCAAAAATTATCTTATCGTCAGTACCAAAATCAATAGTATTGTTTTGAGAATTACCTCCAATAATTAAACTATTATGTTTTACAGATGTTATGCCTGTAATATTTCCTGTTGCTGAAGTTGACTCTGCCCATGATATATCCGTTCCATCTGATGTAAGAACATATCCATTAGTTCCAGCAGCTAAGGCACTTGGGTCTCCAGATGAATTACCTATTATTATCTTTCCTCTAGCTATGCCAGCCATCTTATCTAGGGTTACAGCATTATCAGCTATCTCATCGGTATTTACTGCATTATCTGCTAAATGTTCATTATCTATTGAAGCAGCAACGTAATGTTCTGAATTAATAACATCATTGCCTATGTTCGTTCCATCAATTGCATCAGCTCCAATATAATCATGGGTGATAGCAGTTCCATTCCAAACACCAGTATCAATTGTACCAACCGTAGTAATACCTAATCCATCTATATCGGATTTTGTTTGATCTGCAGTTGCACTAGCTTCTATTCCTAACATAGTAACTAAATTAGCTGGTGATATTTCCTCTATTACTCCTGCACCTGCACTGTCTCTACCTAATATTTTGTTTGTAGCACTAACATTTTGAATTTTAGCATATGTAACTTGATCATCTGCAATGGCTGCTGTTTTAATCTCACCGTCACCAATATGTTCTTCTTCTATAGCATCATCAGCTATATTGGTTGCATCAATTGCATCAGCTCCAATATAATCATGAGCGATAACTGTTCCATTCCATTCTCCTGTTGTAATCGTTCCTAGAGTAACCAAACTAGTATTTCCAGCTATTGGAGAATAGATGGCAGTTAGGTTTGATCCAGCTACATAAATAGCTCTACCTACCGACATATCAAGACTGATATCTGTAGTATCGGATACTACTTTAGATGTATGCACTCTAGTAAATGTTGCTCTACCCATTGAAGCAGTTGCTGATGAGCTACCAGTAATATTTCCTGACATGCTAATAGCGCCAACAAGCATATCACCATAATTACTAGGTTTTGATCCGCTGCCTATTACTAATGTATTAAATGAACCACTTGTAAATGATCCAAAGCTTCCGCTTATAGTTCCATGAACATCTAATCCTGTAGAATGAACTAATGCAGTCTCTACATTATCTATATCAAATATTATTTTATCATCCGTACCAAAATCTATTGTATTGTTTTGAGAATTGCCACCTAATATTAAACTATTATGTTTAATAGAGGTTATTCCTGTTTGTGCTGCTTCAATATCTAAATTATTTCCAGCTATTGTCAGACCAGTTCCAGCTACATCGGAATTAAGCATGGTTCCATGGACCTTAGTTGCACCTATTGTAGTTACACCAGTTCCTGTTATTGTAACATCTCCACTTACTGTTGTAGAGGTTGCATCATTACCAGCATTTCCTATTAATATATTACCATTGGTAAGATCTGCTAATTTTGTAAATGCTATAGCTGCTGATGATGCTACTGATGCATTGACAACTGCATTTGAAGCTAATTTATCTGCGTCAACCGCATCGTCGGCTATCATTGCCGTAGCGATTCCTCCTGCTTTTACTCTTATGGCATCGGAATTTATTTCTATTGAACTATCATCAACTCCAACTGCTAATACTCCACTACTCACGGTTAAACCATCACCTGCTAAGAATGTTCCTAATCTTGATATATCCGATCTTTTAATAGTGCCAGCATCGCTAATAATAAATTCATCTGTTGCAGCAATTGCAGCTCCTATATCTGTTAATCCAGATACTATATTATTATTTAACATTGACCCTTCGATTGATGTTGCTGCTATCGTAATAGCTCCTGCCGATAATGTAACATCTCCAGATACGGTTGTCCAGGAAAGATCTCCATTGGCATCTGCTACTAACAATTTACCATTAGCACCTGCACTTAATGCAGCAGGGTCTCCACTAGCATCTCCATATATAATTTTTCCTCTAGCCAATCCAGCCATCTTTGCAAGAGTTACTGCATTATCTGTTATACTATTTGTTCCTACTGTATTCCATGTCGGATCAGCATCGCCCATTATAAGAACTGTATTTGCCGAACCTCCTGCAAGTCTTACATAATCTGTTGTTCCTCTATATAGTATATCACCTCGTGCGTCAGAACCTCTGTCAAGATTTACATCATTATCTAAATGAGCTCCTGAACCAAATATTTTAGTTCCCTTTAATGCATCTGATTCAACTCTACCGATAGATCCTGTGGAAGCATAAATTGTTCCACTTGAACTTATATTACCCGATGCAGAAATCTCTGTTAGAGTTAATCCACCATAATTGCTAGGTCTCGAACCACTACCAATTACTAAGGTATTAAATGATCCACTTGTAAAAGATCCATAGCTTGCACTCACTGTTCCATGAACATCTAATCCTGTAGAATGAATGAGAACTGTTTCGACATTATCTATATCAAATATTATTTTATCGTCAGTGCCAAAGTCTATTGTATTATTTTGAGAATTTCCACCAATGATTAAACTATTATGTTTAATAGATGTTATACCAGTTTGAGCTCCTGTAGGTGCAGGTGCGGATCCCCATGATATATCTGTTCCATCACTTAATAAAACCTCACCATTACTTCCAAGAGACAATGCTGCGGGATCTCCTGATGCATTTCCATATATAATTTTTCCTCTAGCTAATCCTGCCAACTTATCCAAGGTAACCTGATTATCCGCAATATGTTCTGTGTCTACGGATCCTGCTGCTATATGTTCTGAATTGATTACATCATCAGCTATTTTATCAGCATCAATAGCATCGTTAGCTATATACGCAGTCGCAATAGCTGTTCCATTCCATACACCCGTTCCAATTGTTCCTACTGTTACTATATTTGTTCCTCCTGCAATAGGAGAATATATTGTATTAATATTGGATCCATTTGATTTTATATTTCTTGTTACATCTATATCTTGACCTACTTCAATAGTAGTAGCTGTTACATTTGTAGTATTTACATTTGTAGCTTTTACAGTAGTAGCTACTGTATGTGTAAATGAACCTGTGTTAGTTGCTTCTACAGTATCAGAAAATTTACCATAACCAAATGATCCTGTATTACTAGAACTGATCCATCCAGACATAGATACATTTCCACTGGACATGCTAATAAAGTGATTTGTAAAGGTATCTGTAGGATCTGGAATATGTCCTATAATTAAGGTTCTACTAATTGACACTTCATTTATCGAAGCGCTGTTTGCATAAATATAACTACTACTTACGTTTCCTCTAATATTAGTATTACCTTCAATTGTTGTTGTAACATCACCACGACCTATTTTAATAGGAACATTTGCGGTTGCCGTTCCAATGGTTATACCATTAGTAGTATTTGAATTATCTATATTAAGTGTAGATGTGGAATCCAATGAAATATTAGATCCATCAACAACTAAGGTACCATCAATATCTGTATTATCTAAATCCGTAGATCCGTTGACATCAAGACTACCCTCAATATCTACAACAGCTTCTGCATTAGTAACATATACACTTCTACCAATGGTAGTATCTCTTGTAATTACTGCATCATTAGTAATTCTAATATCGGTAAATTTACCATGACCGAATGATGCTGTATTGCTGGAACTAATCCATCCTGACATAGATACATTTCCACTAGACATACTAATAAAATGATTAGTAAATGTATCGGTAGGATCTGGCATATGTCCTACAATTAATGTTTTGCTAATTGACACTTCATTTATGGATGCACTATTTGCAAATATATGACTACCACTGAAATTTCCTAAAACAATTAAATTATCATCTATTGTAGTGTTTCCACCTACTGTGCCAATTTTAGAGGTTTGATATAAATCACCATTAGAATCTACCACTACTATATTTGTATTATCTGGAGCAGTTGGTAATGTTTCAAATCTTACTATAGGTGTTGTAGCACCTTCATCTATGGATTTGGATACATGTAATCTCCTAGCTGGATCGTGAGTACCAATTCCAACCTCTCCATCATGCTTGATTGTCATCCTTAGAGTTTCAACATTTTTACCGCCTGAATTTCTAGCATCATCATTACCAGTGAAGAACCTTATTTGTTGTCCTGCATCACCTCTAGCATGTATATTAATACTACCTTGAGGATTTCCTCCTGTTGTGATATTTAGGACTTCTTGTAATAATCTATTACCTTCTGAATCTCTATCATTACCATCTGAAACATCATTTCCATTTGTATTTCCCTCAAATGTATCAGGATGATATGATATACTACCACCTGCTATTCCTCTGGTTCCGCCATATCCATAACTTGCACTAGAATTAAGGGCATTTACAGAAATACCTGCTCGCGGACCTTGCGCGGTTAATTGATTACCTCCTGGTGTTCCTCCTCCTGCTATAAATGCAGATGCAGTCTCCCAGTTAGTTACGTTTAGAAAAACTGCGGTTGGATCGCCATCATATATTTGAAGTCTTCTTGTACTTGAATTATCAAATGCAATTACACCAGGCTTAGCTATTCCAAATCCAAATCTACCACTTCCTGATAATATGGACAAGTTAGTATGTTGCATATGAATGGAACCTGTAATGTTGTGTTCATTAGCTACATTATTACCTATCTTTGCCGTTCCTTCAACCGCTAATTGATGATCTATTCCTGCTGTTGAGAAATCACCTATACCAACCTTTCCAGTATGATAAATATCACCATCTAATGTAGGATCTGCTTCATTACCATCACTATAGGATTTACCTTGTTTATACCAATCATTATCTCTACCATATGATGCAGTAATAGCTTGAGAAGCTGATTCTGCCCATGATGCTGATTCTGCGAATACGGCATGAGAAGCTGTAAAGGCATTTCCTGCAAAATTAGCAAATGATGATGTTCCTAGTAATGAACCTGTTCCATGTGTAAAGGTTAAACCTATCATGGATGCAGAATTAAATGATGCGCTATTTGCAAATATAAAACTTCCACTGTAACTACCATGATTAATTATATTAGAAGATGTTAAATGTAGTATATTAGATGATGTAATTATTTGAATAGGATTTGATTGATTCAAATTATCAAGATTACCCTGATATAAATCTCCTGTGGCATTAACCATTACTATATTAAATCCAGAATTAGATGCTGATGGTAATGTTTCGAATCTAACTATAGGATCTGAATTGTAACCTATAGAATTTGAAACATGGAGCCTTCTTGATGGGGCATGTGTTCCTATACCAACTTGACCATCATGCCTAATAGTCATTCTCTGGGTTTCTATTCCAGATCCTCCTGTGTTTCTCGCATCATCATTTCCAGTAAAGAATCTAATTTGTTGGCCAGCATCTCCTCTTGCGTGGATGTTAATACTACCTTGAGGATTACCACCTGTTGATATATGAAGAGCTTCTTGTAATAATCTTACTCCTTCTGAATCTCTATCATTACCATCTCCAATATCGTTTCCACTTGTATTGCCTTCAAATGTATCAGGCAAGTAAGCGATTGATCCACCAGCTTGTCCTCTTGTTCCACCATATCCATAACTAGCACTTGAATTTATAGCATTGATAGATATTACAGCTCTTGGTCCTCTAGCTGCAAGTGTATTACCTCCAACAACACCACCTCCAGCTATATAAGCTGAAGCGGTTTCCCAATTTATAACCTGAATTCCAACCGCATCAGTAGATCCATCATAAACCTGTAATCTATGAGCCGTTGTATTGCTAAATGATTTAACACCCGGCTTAGCTGTTCCAATTCCAAAATTACCACTTCCTGATAATATAGATAAAGCAGTATGCTTCATATGTATAGAACCTGTAATGTTATGTTCGTTCTCTACATTGTTACCCAATTTAGTAGTTCCTTCTACTGCAAATTTATGATTTATGGTTGCAGTGCTAAAATCACCTACAGCTGCTTTTCCTAGGTGATATATATCACCATCTATTGTTGGATCAGCTTCATTTCCATCTGCATATGTTTTTCCTTGTTTGAACCAATCATTGTCCCTTCCATATGATGCTGTTATTGCCTGAGAAGCTGAGTCAGCCCATGAAGCTGATCTTGCTTGCATAGAATATGAAGCCGTAATAGCATATGAAGATGTTCCTGCAAATGATGCTGTTCCTTGTAATGAACCTGTTCCATGTGTAAAGGTTAAACCTATCGTAGAAGCTGAATTGAATGAAGCACTGTTTGCAAATATAAAACTTCCACTATAGTTTCCTGTATTAGTAATATTATTAGAATAAAAATTAGATGAAGTAAGATTTGTTATAGATGCAGAATTAAATGAAGCACTATTTGCAAATATAAAGCTTCCACTATATTCTCCATGATTGTGAATATGGGAAGTTGTTAAATGTGTATTAAAGATATTGTATATATCACTTTGACCTAATCCTCCACTTACATATGAAGCTGTCATTGCCCATGATGATGTATGTGCATAACTAGAGGTTTGTATAAATGATGAACTCACTGCATGAGAAGCGGATGCTGCAAAATGTGCATATGAAGCTGTAGTAGCCTGTGATGCGGAATCCGCCCATGATGCAGATCTTGCATGTAATGCATATGAAGCTGTTTCAGCATATGATGATGATCCCGCCCATGAAGCTGTTCCAAATAAAGAACCAGTGATATGTTGTCCCCAAATATAGGATCCACTTATTATAGATGAACTTATTATAGATGATGATATTTCGCTTATAGAAGCGCTTCTTGCGTATATATAGCTACTAGAGATATTACCACCACCCTCACACAGTGTGTCTGTTATATCGAGGTTTCCAGCTATTGATACTGATCCAGAAAATTGGTGAGTATCATCACAATCATCTCCAAATTTAGATGAGCCGGATGCAAATAACATTGATTTCGATACTACACCTATTATTAATTCAGTAGCATGTATCGTTCCTGTAACATGCATACTTCCTGTATGTTGCCAAGAACCTGTTGAGAATATGTTTGTTATATTCGTAGGAAAGGAAACTGATGATGTGGTAAATATAAGTGTTGTATTTGATTGAGAAGGATGATTCGCATGTGAGTTAGCTATAGCATTTAAGTCAGTTCCTAAAAATGGTATATTATAAATATATGTTATTGAGTTCGTACCCTTCGCTGGTATTCCTGCATAGTTAAGGTATTCAAATTTGAAATCAAATACATCAGATGCTGGTTGTATCGGCATAGCCAAATCACCGTCCATTATAGATGGTGTTAACCCGGATCCACTTGCTGCTGTTAATTCTATATTAGCTAAATGCCAGCAGCCTCTTCTTACAACGAATACTGGAGCACCGTGTCCATCATTATCAGGATCAAATACAAATGTATTATTAATATATTTTTCAGTAGCAGCTTTAGTTTCTATAGTTGTTATTCTTCTACCTAAACCCTTATCTTCATAGTCAGCCTTAAATGAAGAACCACTCATATAAATATCTATTCTAGGATTGCCTCTTTCAAATTTAGAAGGTCCTCCAGTAGAGTATTGATCTGATTCACCATATGCATTAAATTTTACTTGATATGTACTTCCCGAAAAGAATGAAGATGATCCTGGTGCTAGCGAATGAGAAAATTGTGGCTTAAAAGTATAGTAGGTATCATTATCTTCATTTATATTATTTGATACACCATTATGGCATATTTTGACACCACCAATTAACTTAGAATTATCTACTGCGACTAATGGATCTTCATTTTTATCCGAACTTCCTTTTTGCCAATAAGATTGAAGTATATTGTTTGCGCTTAAAGGTGGTTGATTTGTAAATCTACCAAAATTTATAAATTGTGTTCCACCATGGCCTGTTTGAGATACATCAGAATAAGATGTAGTATCTTTATCCACCATAAAATTAGTAGGATGTAATCGCATAACATTGAGAAATTCAAATCCTGAATTATCTCCATATCCTAACTTATGATGACTTCTTATAAAAACATTTACGTGTGTTACCTCTGAACAACAAGGTTTTAGATTTCTTATATTTATGCTAGCGTATGATTGATCTATAGCTATATGTGTATCCGGATCTTTTGTAGTTACGGTTCCTTCAGATCCTTCATATCTAATTACAAATGGTATTGCAGCTCCGCCACCTTCTTGAATATATCCTATCCTTTGTATATGATGATTAACGTATCCTGGTGTTTGTAATATAGGAAGTTCAGGAAGCGGATCTACAAGGAATTCATTTTGAGATACTATCTGTCTAATGGTTGTACTCATTGCCGCTGGTAAAAGGTTAGATGATGATGGAACTGCAAATCTATGTAATGGTGGTGCTGTAGAGTGATTTATTTCATGTGGAAATACTCCTCTACCAATATTTTGATTTTGGTTTGCTCCATAGCTATATGCTACCGTTCCAGGTGCAGCATTTGTTCCGCCAGAGAATGATGTTTGACCATCTGCATATCCATCTCCTACAAATACTCTACCATCTACACCAGCTAATGCAAATGCAGTACCAGCAACCGTAGTATTACCTGATGTTCCTACTGATGCTTGGTCAATTGTAATCCAAAAATCTTTTCTTCCAGGTGCAAGAGCATATACTGCACTAAAGGAACTTGTAGAATTTATAGCTGTAGTTAATGCTGCTACGACAGATCCCAAAGTTCCAGATGATGCCAATGTAAATGTATTAGCTGTTCCAGATGCATCAATTAGTATTATAGTCTTACCATAAAGAAGTGACATATTTTCACCGCTAAAAGTTTGGTTATCAAATTCTAAAATAAATTGTGCTTTAGATCCTGCATCCGTTACTGTTGCTGCAGAATAAAATTTATGGAAATTTATAGTTCCATCGACCCACTGTAAGGATGCTGTATCAGGTGCATCTCCTGCACTTTTAACATTTGAACCTGCTAGCTGTGTAGTTCCATCTGATTCATAAAAGGTAGTATAATCCGCATTATGTAATTTACATGTTGCAAATTGGGATACTCCATCATACTCATAAGTAACTGCTCCTTTATCAGATCCTGTAGCTGAGGTATCATGGTAGAGGGTTGGTGCTGCCGTTGTGAATGTATTTGTTTGGCCTTCTACTGTAACATGACTCCAAGGTACAACTCTTTCTTCTACCTTTACTATAGGAGCTTCATACCAATCTATAGGTTCATCATTTATTAAACTTGGATCAATGTATATTTTTCTGGACCATCTAACATTAATCCTATCCTGACAATCTGCAGGTAATGGGCAAAAGCAATTATTATCTAAAACAGCTATTCCAGTAAATGTAATTATACCTGGGCCAGTTGGAGTATCATCACAAACAAAGAAACAAATCGTTCTCGTTCTTGAGTCAGCATTTGTGTTTCTTTTTATTTCATGCTTTATTGCATTACCATGGGCATCTAATACCTCTACCTGTATTTCCGATCCTGGCTTGAACATTCTAGCGTTTGCTTGAAATGATACAGCATTAGAACCTACTGTGAATTTATCTTCACATTTGGTAATATTAAAGTAGTCAGATGATGTTCTTGAAGTATCCTCTATACAAACATTAAGATCTATAAGGCCTTTCTTTATTCCACCTTTGCACGAATTGTTAGTAAGTGTAACTGCGGAAAGAATGGTTCCTCTCTTATCTGGTATATCCCTTCCTGGACTGTCGTTGAATCTTGGCATTAATTAGCTCCAGCGTCTTGCTTTTTCTTTAGTTTGTGTATATAATATAATTATTAGATTATAACTATTCGTAGCTTATTTTAGAGAAATTTCCGTTCTTATTAATATCAATAAGATTATCCACTACATCCCTAACAGAATCGAGGTGGCTAATAATCATTAAAAAATCAAATTGTGATTTTAGAAATGTAAACAACATAAATAAGGAGTTGAGGTTTTCGGAATCTAGGTTTCCTAAGCCTTCATCAATAGCAAGGAAATTAGGTCTCGGCAGATTTGATATATTTACCAATGCTGTTCTAATAGCAAGTGAGGAAATAAATTTTTCCATTCCTGATGTTAATTCTAATGGCCAGTGTCTATCTCCATCATATGCTATATGAGTATTAATATTTTTACCATCTAATTCAAACATTATCTTAAATTCAACCATTTGGGCTAGTATATCATTTACCTCCTCCTCTATAATAGGAATTGTCTTAGATATCAATTCATAAGGTATTCCATCCCTTTGTACAGAGTCTATATAATATTCATATGCTTTGGCTTTAATTTCAAATTCTGATGCTTTGCTTATTGATTCATTTATACTATTCTTAGTAGTCTGGGCTACCTGAATAGAGCCATGAACGGTTAATAATGCCTCATCTATTATTTCCTTTTCATTATTAAGACCAGTCTCCTTAATTCTCAATTCCTTTAATATTTCGATTTGCTTTTGATTATGTAATATATCTTTTTTATTTTGATGATAATTTTTAATATCATTATTTATCTCCTGCAATTGGAGTTCGATATTATTTCTTTTTTCCTTTGCCTGGTAATATGCTATTCTACCTATTTGCCTTTCTTTTTCAATTGTAGACAATAATAAATTTATTTTTTGTATTTTATTATAATCATCTATAATAGTATTATTAGTATTAGAATATTCTCTAAGATCATTTAATTTTTTATCAATATCTTCAAAAAGGGTTTGATCAATTATTAGTGCTTCTTTTGTTTTATTAGCAGATAGGATATATTCGCTTTCCCTCTTTTTACAATATTCACAATTGGAATCAAATTCACTATTGGTTTCTAATTTTTCTAATTTATGAGCTATCTTAATTTTAAGCTTTTCATATTCATTTTCTAATTTAGGTATTTCCTTATTTACTAATAGTAATTTATCATATTCCGTTTCTACTTCCTCTATATTATATTCCTCTAAAACGGATGTAGCAGTTTCAATCTTATCCTTATTAGTCTCTGATATCTTTTCATCAGATTCTAATCTTTGATTTATTAATTCAATTTCATTTTCTAAATTTTCCTTATCAGAAACCATTGAATCAATATCCTCATTGACCTGATCTATTTTTATTATTTTGCTATCGGTTTTGGTAATTTTATTTTCTAATGTTTTAATTTTACCTTCCAGTGATTTAAGATTCCTTTTTATTTCTACCTTTTTAATTTTGCTTGTTTCAAGATCAGTTTCAGCATCAGCTAATTGTTGGGTAAAATCGGTTTTCTTAAATTCACGTAATACAGCACTGACATCTTTTATTTCCTCATTTGCAGATCTATATAAATCATCAAATATATTTATATCCAAAAATTGACCTAATAGATCTTTTCTTTCGGATTGCGACATATCTATAAATCCTGTATTGTTATTTTGTACTGATAATGATGTTAATATAAAATCTTCATAATATCCTATATAGGAATTTATTATTTTATTTGTATCATACCTTTGTTCTCCATTTAAGGATACCTCATTATTTTTTTCATCTAATGTCCAAAAATTAACCTTGACGGTGAATTTACCTTTATGATATCCTTTTAATACTTCATGCCCCTTTCTTTCGATAAAATAATCCTTGCCATCAATTTGAAATTGTAATTTACAATTAAAATTGTTTTTCATATTATTCATAACACCTTTAGGGTGAGATGCTCTGCTACACTTATCAAACAAGCAATATGTTAATGCATCTAGCATTGCACTTTTACCAGAGGCATTAGGAGCAAATAATCCATATACTCCTTTCATCTTTTCAAAATTAACCGAGTTGTCAGGTCCATAGCTGAACATATTTGAAAATTCAAATCTAATAGGTTTCCATGATATACTACCAAACATATCTATATTTGATAATTGACTATTTAATTCCTTATTGATCTTTTTAATTGTTTTTATTATATCATCATCCAATGAATAATTGCGTTCAAGGTAATCTACAATTAATTTATTTTGAAAATTGGGATCTCTAACATCACCTATGTCTGCAGATTTTATATTTCTATTACCGCTCTTTTGGTCTAATAGCCTATCCGTTCGTATTATTGATACATCCGATATCTTACATTGTTTTCTTATATCCGCAAGTATCTTTTTTAATTCTGATTGTTCTGTTCTATAGGTCTTTATTCTTAATCTAGGATACTTTGGTAAATCTATTTTATTCCAAATCTTGCCATTATTTATCTCAAGAGTAATATATGTATAATCATTTATTATCTTAATAAAATCCGATTTTCTTTTCTTTACATCCCAAATCATATAACCATGATTGGTAGGGTGTTCACCCCAATTCTGGCATACCAATGATCCTGCATAAGCTATTGATTTCTTTTTATCAAGATACTGCTGCTTATGTATATCTCCTAATAAGACCATGTCATAACCATTAAATATGTCGGAAGTAACCTCACCAGGTAATTTGAATCCAACATCAGTAAAAGCATTTTCTACCGAGCCATGGTATAAAGCTATTTTTGTTTTATCCGTTTTTATATTTTTTGATAGTATATAATCCTCTGGCTGGTTAAATACTGACATTACATTAAAAGCACAATCACCTAATTCATATACACCATTTTCTCTAAGGTAATAAAAATTATCCAAATTAAGAGAATCAACTATTGGTGTTAGGGCATCTAATCTACTTTTATTATTAAGATTACAATCATGGTTACCTGCTATAAGAATAGTAGGTCTTATCTTTGATAGATTGGTAAATAAATCAGAAACCATTTGTATAAGTTCAGGAGACATTTCCGTCTTTGCATGAACAATATCACCTGCAAGGTATATGATAGAATTTTTAGGTAAATCCCTTGATGATAAATCCTTATATAATTTTCTAAATACCTGTCTGTATTCTTTGTGTCTTTTAAGATTTCTAATATGTACATCAGCTATGTGTATTATAGTATCTATACTATCAAATCCTATATCTATTTTATTTATCATTATACTCCCATTATTTTCATCTGCATTAAATCCATCTGAGTCATTAATTTTGTATCCTTTATAATCTTTGTAATTTGACCAAATCCTAAATCACTAGGATCTTGTTCCTCCAGATCTACAAGATATACATTTATACCATTATTATAAAAATATTCACAAACATCAAGTGCCTTCTTTCTCGCATCCTTATCCAATGCTACATAAATATTTTTTACTTTATTTTCAACCACTATCTTTTTTAATTTATCCAAAACTAATTTTCCAAATAATGGTATTACATTTCTTTTTACTGCCATTGCATCAAATACACCCTCTACTAATACAATAGGCTCCTGCCAATTAATATATAATTCAAATCCTATAATATCTTTTGATACCTGAGGATTTTTATGTTTGAAGGGTGCTTCCTTATAATAAGATCTACCTGTAAAGAAATTTAATTCTCCATTAGTATCATAGCTGGGTATTATTACCATTTTAGTGTATGGCCCATTCTCACAATAACCTATATCATATTTTAATATATCTTCCTTTGTAACATTTCTATTTCTTAGATAATGTAGTGCATTACGAAATTCAGGATTATTTTTTTCTACATTTGTTAATTTTTTATATTCCGGTGGCAAATTTACATTATCATATTTTTTATCAGATTTTGTATTATAATTTGAATCACCTGTATAATCATTTAACTTTTCAAAAACCTTTTTAGATGCTTTTAATTTTCGAAAGAGTTGATATATCTTTCTTCCCTTAGCACCACATACCCAACATTGCCATAGTTGAGTATTAAGATTTATCTGTAACTTCTTTTTATGGTGATGGCAGAATGGGCAATGGAATGCTGTTTCCTCATTCCTTAATTTTTTACCCTTTCCTAATAGTGATTCAATTAGTGTAAGTAATTTATTGATCATTTATCTTTTATTAATTCAACAAATTCCTCTAAACGAATTGCTACATATGTTTTTGTTCTATTTCTTTTGAAAACAATTGCAGGCTCATATTCAGAAGCATTTGCTTCTGCCTGTTCAATTGCTGACCATATGTTTAATCTTTCCTGATTTTTACATTCGAATGAATATGGAATTTTAGTTCTGGCTAATGGGCTTAATTGGATGTCTTCTCCTGATTGGCCCATACCTGTTGAACGTATATCATCCGGCTGTAATTCCGTAAATGATTCTACTAATAGAGATGCAACTCTTTGTTGCAATCTTCTTCCTTTTGCTTTTGCTGATGATGTCTTCATAACTATTCCCTTTGATTAATATAATATACAAAAATAATTTGTAATAACCAAATATTATCGATCGAATCTAACCACAAATGTAGTATCTACATTATTAAGTTTTTGTAGCGGCTTTGCTAATTTAGCTACTGCTAATAATCTTAATTCATCATCGTATAAACCTACTGTAGTAACATAAGGTTTGAATGCTGGATTTTTAGCTAATGCATCCACTTCACTTGTATCTGCTCTACCATCCTTACGTATTGATGGATTCATTGTTAAATTATAATCGGATGCCTTCACAAGGCATTTTACCTTCTGCTCATATAATGTAGTAGTACCTTCAAATCTAATTCTAAAATTTTCTGAAAATAATCCAGTTTCATCATTATTAACTACTGCACCGTCTTCATGTAATGATCCTGAAAAGTACCTTGGATAGTTATTAGATAGTGAAGCAATACCATGACCATAGAACATATTTCCTACTGCATCATTATGATAAGCTTTTGATTCTCTCCAACTATTATCTCTCAATGCATCCATTTGTTCTTGAATTAAACATGTATCATAAAATCTTACTTCATCTAAACTTCCAGACCAAGGATTTTTTCTATCACCTCTCGCTCCAAAGAATAAATCGGAATTATTATGTATTTGATATTTTGTGTAGTCTCTTACCTCATCCATTAAATATCCATCTTGCCATAATTGTAAAAAGAATCCTTTCTTTTGAAATACTATGTGATGCCATTTTCTTGGAGTTAGAGGTATCTTTGATTCAACATATACATCATTAGCTCCATCACTTCTACCTGCGCTAATGGTATTAATTTTTAATTCGCAACTTTCATGATTGTTATTTCTTAGACGGATATGAAATGGAAATTTATTTAACATATCCTGTTTAGTGTCCTCAGTAAATATTTCTCTAGTAACAGAATTTTCAAAGGCTAATTTTCCTAATCCAGCTTTTATTATTATATCACACCAATCCGTTCCATTACCACTTCCAGAGGAATGGCAATTACAATCACCAGGAGCATTGCCTGATATAGTATGAGTAGCATCTGCATTACCTTGTGGTGTAGGATAATGTCCTCCTGATGAAGTTACATGCATAGGACCATAATATATTACATTAGGATGATCTTCTTGTTGTTCTGGTATTTGGATCCAGCAAGATATAGCAAACTCATCATCCTTTCTAAAATTAATTTCATCATAGTGATCTATACGAATACTACTTGTAAATGTTCCTTTTGCAAATCTAGGAATATAATTTCCTCTTCCCATTCTACTGCGATATGAATTATTAAATCTTGCAGCAAAGCCAGATGGCACATCAGTATAATAATAATTTATTGCTTCTGTATTCCAATTGCTTCCACTTTGTTCCGTTACCCTTATACCATCTATAAAAGATACATTTTGGGTTATACCTGTTTTTTCATATACATATTTATCGGTTCCTGTATTAATGGATGATGTAAATATCTTTGTTCCAAAATTAGCTTGATTATTTTTTAGACTTCCTCTGCTACCTAATCTTCTTCCCTTCTGTCTATATTTTTCATTGAAACCCCAATAGCCAATTAAATTACTCATAGATACAAATGAACCTGTAGGTATATTTCTATCCCTTAAATTTCCTTTACCATCATCATAAACATCAATAGAGGCTGTTACTGGAGGAACATTTTCCATATTCATATCAGCATATCTCCAGAGATTATCTGTTCTTTCTCTACTTAATGTACTACCAAAAAATCTTATATCATCATACGAGCCAGACCAATTACCTTCCTTAGGTTCTATCGTATGTGTAAATTTATCATCAGTAATTGCACTAGCACTACATCCTAATACTATATGTCTATGGTATTGATTGGAGGAGGTTACATTAGTAAATGATATTTCTTCTCCTGTAGATCCGCTTCCAACAGAAGCTCCAGATCCACCAGCTTGCATAAATGAAGAAGATTCGTATACTGAAAATCCTCTTGGATCAGTAGGATCCTTATGATAAATTCTTAATCTTGTTTCTCCTGAATAACCCCAAGCTGGTAATTGTTTATATTTACCAACGGTAAGTAAATCATCATTCTCCATTGATCCTGATGTTCCTATATGAGGCATAAATTTTTGGGTAAGGGTAACTAAATTCCATGAACCTGAAGTAAGATATAATCCTTGATCAATTGCACTAACATTATTTGTAGTAGTAGCATTACTAGATGAAGCTCCCCAATACATTTGTAATCCAACTCTTCCATTTGGAGCATCGAATGAACCTGTTAATTGTCGTATCTCAAAATACTTATGTCTATCTCTAGATATAATAACCGATCCTGAATGAGTTCCGTTTAGATCTACATTAACGGGTGTTGCTGAATGGCTTTCGTATGCAGGTGCTGCTCCAGGCTTTAACCACATAGTAATAGTATATTCCTGAGAACCAGTTAAGGTAAAAAGGTCTGGTCCTGTAAATCCTGCAGCTGATGATCCTGTAAAGAATGATTGTGATGGAATTAAAATTGCTCCACAATTATTAGTAGTCTTCATCGATCCTGATCCTACTCTAGAAGAAGGGGTATCATTAAATGGGCCATTAAAAAAGTTATAATTATTTTCGCTATTACTGCTAGTAAATGTAGAAGCAAAAGGAGTGTTACCTATATACTCTGCGGATGATGTTAATAGCATATTTGTATTACCACCATTACCATCTATAGATGATGTTTCAAATTTCCAATGACCTAATAATCTTGAACCAGTAGAATCCCAATTAAGATTTGTCATATAATGATCGGTTAATCTAAATGAGCTTTTCTTTACCTGTTCGTCATATATAAATGATGGAATAGATATTGTACGGATTTTTTCATATATAAATCTTTCCTCATCTTCAGGAACGCTTGTCCCAAAATTCTCAGATGGATTGTTTGGTCTTTCATAATATAAATGATTTTGAGAATCCCATATAATGGATTTGTATAAGCCATTACTATTGGTTGCTTCAAATTTTATATCCTTACCACGTCTAGTATCCGCGAATGAATATGAATGATAATTACCTTCCAACATTTGTACACCATAGCTGGCTGAATAATTACTGGCATTGATTAGCCAATTCTTATGTACCTGGAATGGTGTTACTTTTACGTCGTTTGATGCTATTTTTTTATATACTGACATTCTTACCCTTAGATATTAAACCCTCTATAATAAATATAAAGGGTTCAAAAAGTTTATCTATCATAAGCATTTTATATGATTATAATATATTAAAAATCGAGTTTAACTTTTATTAGAGCTTCTCTATCAAAGGATTTTATTAGCGGCTTACTTAATTTAGCTACTGCCAATAATTCTTGTTTATCGTTATACAATCCAACCGTAGTTACATATGATTTTGGATTATTCACCATAGAGTTATGTCTTAATGCTCCTAATGATCCTGTAGTAAATGTTGGATTATTACTAAAGTTGTAGTCCGCATTCTTAACCCTTATGTAATAGAATGTTGATGTAACCTCTTCCTCATTTCTTGCTGCAAAACCATATGATGTCTGTGCTGAATCGTTTGGAGATATAGATCCACTAATTGATTCAAATAAAACCCTATTCATTTGACAATCAGCTCCTGATGCGGATACTGCAACACCAAAATTATTATTTGGTCCTGTTAATCCGAAATCTTCTCTTAACATTCCAGCATGCATTATTAAAACACCTAAATCAGGATATACTAATCCATATCCTTTTGTGTTACCTGTATAAGCTCCATTTGCAATGGTTCCACTTACTATATTATAAACCCTCTTACCATCTGTAATAGTAGCATTGGATGCTCCACTATCATCGATAAGTTTTATAATTGGTTTATCGGTAGTTAATACTCCTGCAGATCCACCAGTATTGAATTCCATACCATTACCAATACTACCACTTAAACATAATTCCCAATTACCCGGATCTAATTTTTCTTTAAGTCTTGAACGCTGTATATTAATTACATATATTTCATTTGCATTTCTACTATCCTTCATAGTGAAGTTTGAATCACCTGGAGCTAATAGTAAATTTCTATATTGACCATATATTGCTTTAGTAGGATAATCGCTATCATTTATAACACTACCACTACCTGCTATATGACCATATCCAATTGCAAATTGAACGGAAGATCCTACTGAAGTGGATGAGCTTTGATAAACATCCCAATAATATTTTCCTGCATTAGATCCAGTCTGTGTGGATGATGTATGGAATGTATTTAATTCACCTGAGCCTGCTGACCATAATCCTGCTGTTATAGTTTCCTTTCTATTTTCTATAATATCTGCTGCTGGATCAAATCTTGAATATATCTTACCTGTAGATGTTCTTGCTTCAAATTGATCTCTTTCACGAATTATTTGAGTAGCTAATTTTTGAGCTTCTCTAATAATTGCTCCTTGAGCGTTATCCGTTGCAGAAGGAAGGCCTGCAGCTTCTCTTTGCTCCTCTCTAACATTTGCTAGTTCTTGCTCGAGTACTTGTCTGTCTCTTTCGACTTCGCCTGCTGGTCTTGCTGGGTTTATTCTTGCCATATCTTATCTACCTATTTTTTATCTAGCAACGATGTCACCACCTGATGTTGCTACTTCTTGTTTATTAACGGTTAAAGTGATTGTCGTTCTACCACCTGTCTCATTACCTATAATAGTAATGGTCGCAGTTTGTTTAGCAATCGGCTGATTCTTAGCTACAATATTAAATGCAAATCCTACTGCAGTAATACTTTGAGCTGATTCATCATCACCTATAAATGTTGGAACAGTTGCTTGTGCTAATAATGCACTTTGAACTGGTTCTGCTACATCAACAAATGCTACATCTGAATTACTTAATATAGCTGTATATCCTAATGTAGAATTTCCTCCTTCAAAATTGGAAGTGTTAGGTCTAACTATTACCGCATCACCACCTGCTACTAATGTAAGCGAAGTTTGTGGAACAGTAACAACAGGAATTCTTGTAGTCCTCTTTCTTAATGTAACCAACTTGTATTTCATTATTTGTGTTTCGTCTGGTATTGCTTCGATCAACGGCATGTTGTCTATTGCTATTCCATAATAATTTGTTCCCAGCGGATGTGCTGGATTCCATAACGTGTAATCAATTTCATCATCAGCTAATGCAAACTGTGTGATTCTAAATTCATCAGCTCCTTTAGCTAATATTTCACGCCCCTTCTTTGTAAGAATGGCGTCTACTGTAATTGATGTATTGTCTAAATATCCCATTTGTAATTCCCCTTATTTTGTATGTCTATAATAAATATTACTATTTGTAAAAAACCAAGATTATCTTATACTTAAATCGCCTTCGAATCCTCCAAAATTAGTAACTAATTTATTTGGATCAACAATGTTCACTGTTACCACCGGTGATCCGTTATCTGTTTGTAAACTTTCTACGTTAAAATCCAACCCTGATATCTTACAACCTTCATATCTAAGTCTTCTTTGAGCTGTTGTTCCTTCTAAATTATAATCAGATATCTCCGCTCTATGTAAAGACTGACTATATGCATATTCACTCATAGGATAAACAAATGTTCCATTACCATCATGCGTAGAACCTAATGAGGCACTATATGATGATGAATAGAAAAATCTAGAAGACATACGTGCATGTCCACTTCCATCCTTGAAACGTGAGTATCTTTGCGTTTCTATTATTGCTCCTGTTGGTGATGCTTTCCAATCAGGTGTTTTGCTTGAAGTAAATTCTCCTGTGAAATAATGACCATTAGCTAAATTGCCATAAGCAGGTGCACCAGTTCCAGCATATTTTCTTTTCCATTGTGTATAACTATATTTAGAGGATGACACAGATAAACCGAGCGAAATTGTATCACTAACTTCAATAGATAAACTACCAACCTTATCTCCTTCATGAGATAAAACTTTTGTTTGCTGTCCTCTTTGTTTTACTGCCTCAAAACCTTTTCTCTTTTGAGTAGGTAATTGATTTCCTATTAATATAAATGGATCATCATTAGTTCCAATCGTTCCAACTATTTCTAAACTATTTTGAATAAATGTATCATGCGTTTGTTTTTGATGTCTATCTACCATTCCAAATTGTGGTTCAGCTGTAAATGTTTTTAACGTAGCATATTGTCTTTCTCTTTTAGGTTCTATCTTAACAGGATTTGCCTTTGGAGTTTTTTGAGATAAGCTAGCTGATAATACAGGAGTATCTATTTGTGGCCCAATTGCTTGAACCTGTGGTTTAGGAATGGTTGGTAAGGTAGGTGTTTTAAGTTTCTTAAAATCTTCCGGCTTACGAATTATCTGTTGAGTCTTACCACTTCCTAATACTCTTATTTTTCTTGGTGGTGTTTTAGATCTTTCCAATACATGTGGTTCTATTACAATACCTACATCAGCATTAGCTCTTGCTGGTAGCATTTGCTTGATCATAGTAAATAAAGACATATCATAATTTTTTAATATGTTTAGGTATGCTTGTGAATCATTTTCTTTATTACTATATTTTTTGAAATATTTTTTTGCAAATGATTTCAAATCAGGATAGTCAGTAAAATGTCTATGTCTTGGATCGCCAATATAATCATCTAAATTTACTCCACCCACATGATTAAATATATCTGTATTAGTTAAATCTGTTGGTGAAAAGTAAACACCCATTTCATTAGTATCTAATGAATATTCATCGCCTGTAGCTCTTACTGCTCTTCCATCAACATGTAATTCCTTTATCTTTTTTTGATTCGTCTGAACCCTAATCTTATCACTAGTATACATATTAGGACCAATTTCAGGAGTATCAGTATAATGCCTATCATTAACAACTTTATAATTAATCGTATTAGGTCCATTTTGCACTGTTCCAGAAATAGGGTATGAGCCTTGTGCATCCCAAGTTCCCCATCTTTGATCAGGTTGAGATGAAAATAATTCCGGAGAACTACCAGTTCTATTTGATCCTGAATAATGTACTACGGAATCATTCAATCTAAGGCGTAATAGTAAATCATCATAAGAAGATGTTTCATTATTACCATTATACATATGAGGAGCTAATACATGCTGATTAAAAGTGGATTCAGATAACGGCATAGCCCAATATCTAAAATCAGCTACGCTTCCTGAAAATAATTTACCAAATACCGGATCCGAATATGGTGACTTATACATTTCTACAGTAGCTGGTGCTACGCCTGCCGCTGATGAAGTAATCCATCCACCAAGATAAGCTTCAGTGCCAATTGTTCCGGATGACCAAGCATTATTTATACTAGATGAAAATCCTGTGCCAGACATTAATTGATCACTTCCAGTTACTGATAAGCTTGATGTTGCTATCTGATCAATTGTTCCATAGTTAGCTCTTTTCATCATTACTTCATATGTGAATTTAGATGAGGTATGATATTGTCCATATTTCCATGGCTTATCAGTAGCATGTCTATTTAATACTATTGAACACCATCCTTCACCTTCCGTTTCATTTGATTCATCAAATATTTTAATTTTATTAGTTGATGATGAAACATATCCCGTTGAGCTAGATACTACAAATTTAACATATCCAAATTCGGTAAGGCCTTCTATACCTGCAGGATATGAAAATGTAGAAGATTGGCTTCTATGTAAAACTATTCCCATTCTATTTCCAACTTGCCATAGAGATTGGCTTTCCTCAGTTGGTATTCCTCTGCCAGTATACGTTCTAGGATTAAACCTAAATTCAACCGCATTAGGATAAACCGCAGAGGATGTTACATATCCTATAGTTTTTTGATGTTGCTTCCAAGGTGTGGATATGGATTCAGATGCTTGTAAATTTAATACATAAGTAAAATCATCTGTAATATATTTTGCAGTTTGATCTCCTTTAATTGAAGAACCATATTCTCTAATTCTTAATATACTAGATGGAACTCCATAACAATTTATTAATGCTCTAATACCTCTAGAGGTTCCTTTTGATTTTAATAAGAAAGGTAAATTATTAATTATACGTCGCCATACCTCTGATGTTCTTTCTTTGGATGACATTGTTTGTAATGAACCGGTAGCTTGTTGATGAAATCCTGTTTCATTTTTACCAAGTAGATAATACCATAATTCCTGATTAGGATCTCCATCTACTAAATTCATACCATAAGATTTTGCTACATGATAAAGTATATCTTCATGCAATCCTTTTTTCTTTTCGTAAAATTCATCATGCTTTCTATTAGATCTATCTGATAAATGTTTAATATAAGTCCAAAGTAGATCATAATGATGTCCTATCATATTTAAGAATAGTTCATAGGTTTCATTAGCTATTTTACCTCCACCCTGTCTTAGGTATTCAGGCATTGTATATATTAAATTATTTTGATTTGTTTTATCATAAGCACTAGCTGATGCAATTGCTGAATCATACCAAGTAGATACAGCGGATGAGGTTAAATTAAATAATTCATAATTTCTTCCTGGTAAAAATGCACTGTGTAATGCCCAATCATATTTATCATCATCTTCCCAAGATAACCAATTGCTTTCGTAATTATCATTTTTATATGAACCTGATATTTTAGGATATGGTGCTATAACAGATCTAGTCCAATCTTCTAATCCACCCTCCATCGAACCTGTTGTAGTAATATATTTATCATTGGAACCACTATCATAGTATACCCATTTTTCAAAATCATCAAAGCCATTAAGAACCTTAAATTTCAAATTAACAAATTTCTTTTGATAATTATTTACATAGGTTTGATTAGTAAATGTTCCAGACCATTCCTCTCCACCATTATACTTTCGTATTTCCCTATCATATTGACCAATTAATTGTAATTTATATTTGAAATTTTTAATTCTTTCCTCAGCTGAACTAAAATGAATATAATTTTGAAAAATAGAATAATCAATATTTAATGGTATACCTTGTAAGCTAGATGAAAATGTTGTATTAATTATTTCCTGTGAGGTATCATTATCGGTTCCTAATAAATCATTCCAACTTCTATAATCCGATTCTACTCTTGGAGTTGTATCTAAACATAAATCGAAATTAGGTCTTAATGATTGTTTTAATCTAAAGTCTGAATCAGGAACTAGGTTAATTCTTTCTACTACAGGTGGAGCTATTTCAGTTGATAACCAACACTTTTGTTTTTTAGTAATACCAGGTGGTAAAGGTTCATATAATTTTAATACAATAGATTTAGGAACTCTTGCAGTAGCTACATCATCTACCTCCCATCCTGATGCTATTGCTACATTATTCTTACCAAAATTTACTATTAGATCTACCCATGATCCAACACAAAATGGTATGGATTTTGATTGGCCACTAAATTTTTCATAGTCACCATAAAATTTTTGTTGCTTCTCTGGATTTTCTCTTACAGTAGGAACTATACGAATTTCATCCCTATTATCTGAAATTTCTTGAACATAAAATTGGCTTTCCAAATTAGGAGCACCTACTCTATCTCTAAAGAAATTATAAGCTACAGTAAAAGCTCCTTTCTCAAAATTTAATTTTTTAAGATTAGCTGCTAGTGTAAGGTTTATAGATTGTTCTTTATCCTTATCTAAAGCTACAGAAAAATTTTCAACATTATGATCTGATGAAATTAATTTTCCTGATATATCATATATATGAAGTTCAACTCTATCTCCTGGATCCTTTCCAAATTCAGGATTTAATAATTGACCATTAATGCTAGGCATTAAATCGATATCCTCGGACTTATATCTTTCGCCTCGAGTCTGCCCTTTTAATTTTATAGGGTTATCTATATTTTGATATTTTATTGGCATAGGTTAACGCTTTCCAGATTTTATTCTACCAACCAATGATGATGGTCTAGTATCAATAACTTCTCTATATTTTTCAGCATCGAAAAATCTTCTATTTAATGATATATTTAATTTAGCAGTTTCTCCACCACGAATTAATATAATACCAAGGTTGTTTCTATTATAAGATGTTTTTAATTTTTTAGATGCAGCATATTGTGGATTGTCCTTATCTATTTCAATTGGAAATTCTAATACTTGTTCATCCCATATATTTTTCATTTCGCTATCAAGATCTCCTCCCACTGCTTCTCTCAATGCTTGTCTTTTAGCAGACGATAGTTTTTGTTCAGAAGGAATATATCCTGCTGCACATATCTTTACCTCAGGCGGAGCAGGTGGTATTATCTCTTCGGTGAAATCTTCTACTACCTCTTCTTCCTCTGCAGGATATTCACATCTACCATTTTCTTTATTAGCTGAAGGGTTATAATTTAACGCATTAGGATCAGTACAACCTATGATAGGAATTTCTATATCATTAATAGAGTCATTAATATCATTAAGTGTTTTAATAATATCTGGATAATTTATTACGGGTAAAATATCCTCTTCAGTATCACATACCTTTTGATTGGAAGCTAAAATAGCTCCTGGATCTACAGTCCCTAAAATAGTAGTAGCCGTTGGATTATCTGCAAATATTTTTGGAGGCCTTACTGGTCGTGGTGTAGGAATTTCTTTTTTAGTATCAATTGATACTATTGCACTTTCGGAATTTTTTATTATCTTATCAACCACCGTTCTTGGAGGAGGTGTATTTCCTCCTGTTTTTACTGCGGGTCTGATAACAGGACTTTCTCCCACTGGTCTTCTTACTGGAGATACAGGTGCTGGCCTTGATACTGGTCTAGCTATAGGCGATACAGGTGCTGGCCTTGATGCTGGTCTAGCAATAGGCGATGCGGGTAGACTATTGGTTCTACCTCTAGTTGCTCTTAGTGGTCTTCTATTACTTCTGTTTACTGCCATTATCTATTCACCTTAAAATAATATCCGTCATCATACTCTACGTATGTTCCATCGGATTGTGTTACATGAAATCTTAATTTATAATATCTTTTTGGTAGGAAGGTATCCATTCTTAAATTAAAAAATGAACCATCACTATCACAGCTTAATTTTGAACCTGTTGGATCATAAGGTACAATTATATCTTCCGTCAAAGCATCCGTTACTGAATAGTATGAATGGCTTGGTAAATATTTAGTAGTCTTATAATTAGAGGATGTTTGAAATGTTCTAGTAGGATATCTTTCTCTTGCTGCTACCCTTATCTTAGGCGTCTCCCTAACCGAATATTCATTTTTTAGATTTTTAAGATGAATTATATTATCTGTTGTTCCTAATGCTGATAAAGTACCTGTCTCAAATTTTGTGTCATCATATACAACTTCAATTCGTGGTTGATATATTGTATTAGTTTCTCTAGAAAAGAAATTAAGGTTACCATATTGAATGGCATTGGTTTCTTCCGAACCTGATCTTAATAATATAAATCCTTCATTAGCTACTGGAAGTTCATTAGGATAATTTGATCCTGTTCCTATCCATCTATTTACTATAGGAGTTACATTCATTCTAACATCAGCTGATTCATAATCAAAACTTTGTGTTCCATAATATTCATGCCACCATGATCCACCACCAGAAACATTATTATATAATACTCTAGATGTGGATGGTGCTAGATCAGTTCCTGTTAAATCATAAGATGCTGATGTCCATTTTATATCTCCAGCTGAATTTTGTTCATCATATATTTTATTTCTATATGTCCAGCTTGCTCCTCTTGTTTGATTATTTGTGCCCCTACCTGAAAATCTATTTGCTACTGGCTCTTGTAATTTACCAGTTCCCATTTCCCAAGATTGAGAAACAGCATAAGCTACTAAATTATATTTGTCCATTAATTCATCAGCTTCCGCAATATATAAATTAAGATAGTATTTGGGATTTACAATGTCTCCTGATACAACTGATTTTGATATAGCGCTGAAATCAAATTGAGTAAGTATTCTGGATGTATATATTCCTGCTGATGAGGATGCTTTATTTAATTGTACAAATTCATCTACACCAGTATTCAAACTTTTTGAAAGTTCATATATTGTTGTATCCTTTTCTACGTATAGTGATCTAATCATAATAATTCCTATATATTTGTTACTCTACCCTTGATATCCGATTTAGGATATTTTACTTCAAAGATACTTGGATCTAGTGCAGGATATACTACGCCATCTCGAGTTGCTGTTTTTATATCATATACATTACCAGAATAATTTTGCTCCTTGTCAAAGAAGTTAATAATATTAGCTGTTGGAACGGATTGCACTCCTTTAACACTTATTAATAAACTTAATATATCCGATAATATAACTGGTTCATTTATTTGCCATCTATCAATATTAAAATGATGTACCATCTCATCAATACATTTTAACAATACATCATTTGAATTAAATCCTGGTAAGGTAACTATTTCAAAATCTAATCCTATATTAATAATGAATGCATCCTTTAGAGTAACGGAATCCGTTAATATTCTAAATGGAGTAAGATAATTTTTTATATTTTCCTTAGTTGCTTCATTATTAGTAATAAGTTTTTTATTAGCATCATATCCTAATGTATACATATTAATTGCTAATGGATTATTTAATTTATGTAATTTAGTATGATTGTTTAATTGTTCATCCTGAGCTACATATGCCTTTGCTACTGATCCAAATCTAGCTGGCATTGTCATTACTCTAATCATATAATCATCACGAGTAACACATCTATTTTGAGCATTGAAATACGCTAATGCATTTCGTCTAATCTCTTCAACCGTTTCTCCTTGTCTACCACCTTGTGCAGCTCCTGGATTTATTAATGCTATAGAACTCTTAGTATTATTAAATAAGGTTTCATCTAATCCATTTCCGGTAGATAATATATTAAGAGTATCAATTTTAGTAATTGTTTGCGAAGAAACATTATCTTCTATTCCACCACCATAAGTATAATGAACAGTAATAACAGTATTACCAGGAGCTTGTCCATATGTTCTTGTATGCATGAAATTAGTTGGATCAATAGCTCTATCTAATTGTCCTGCTACACCCGGTAATATTGAACCTACATTATTTGGATTTGGTATTATCTCCTCATCTGGTTGTATATTACCACCAGCTCCAAATTCAATAATCATAGCACCATCTTCTCTTACCCTAGTAATATATCTTTTAGATGTTCTTTTTTGTTTTAATAAATAAGGAGTCTCATGATTGTATTGAGTCAATGCAGGATCATTAAATTGATTGTTGGTTATTTCCTTATATATTGTATCTTGGGCTAAATAAGGAACTGAATGATATTCATTATCATTAGCATCAGTAACATTAATTATTTCAATTATATTTTTTCTTCCTAAAGCTAATTGTAAAAATGGCTTAGCCGTTCCCACACTAAATGTTTCACTAGCTACCTTTCCAGATTCAAATTTAATATTTTTCTTTAATAAATAATATGTAGCTTCTCCAGTAGTATCATCTGTAGTAAATATAGAAGTGTCGGTTAAATCATTAGATCCTGAATAACTAAAATCGATAGGTTGTTTATTTCTAAATACAGATCCATTTTCCGCTATTACTGTAGCTCCTGAATCAATAGCCATTGAATATCTATAATCAGGTCTATTAGAATTACCCGCTCCAATAGATGGCACGGTTTGGAATACATCTACATTCACTGCTGCTGCTGTAGTCTGTCTAGGCACATATCCTAATGCTTGGGCCATTGCTGTTACATTACGCTTTTCAGTAGCATAAGGTAACATTGATTCCTTAAATTGGTTGTCTATATAGTAACTTAATAAGTCTCCTACATATGCTGATGTTTCTAAAAACATCATCCCTGGTGATGATTCATTAAAATCATTTACCGTATTAGGATAATATGTTTTTGCAAATTCAATTAAATTTTCACGAAGACTGTTAAAGTCTTTACCTAAATAATTGATATCCTTTACTATTTTATTATTAATATCTGGCATAATTTATCCTATGTTACTTCAATCGATGAATCAGAACCAAATGCAAATGTTACAGTAGAATCCGAAAAGGCGTCTGCCTTTAATGAAAATGCTATAACGACATTTATCTTATATTCATTTACTTGTTTAACTTCTCTAATTGTTTCAATCTTATTAAGTTTAATATACGGCAACCAATAGTTAACCGCATCTACTATTTCCTCCTTAATACTTCTTTCAATTCCATCTACATTTGGTTCAAATATAATCCGTCTTAAATTTGTTCCAAAATGTGGTTGCATAAATCTTTCGCCTTTCTGTGTTAATAATAGATTCATTAAATTTGTTCTAGTCTGATCTATTGTAGTATAATTTAACGCAAAATTAGATTGACCAGGACCGAAAGGTAATCTCAATCCAACTGCTAAGTCCGGGTTTTTATCTAATGCTGATGGCATCTATTTATCCTTTTTTCTTATTTATAGCTTTCATTAAACCACTATAATCTCTTGTTAATGCATTTGCTACTTCTGGTGCTACTTCTGTTGCTCTTTGTGGAGCTCCTGAAACATTTGTTCTAGGCATCATTTCTTCTAATGTAGGGGCTGAATTTGCTACTTGTTGATTCATATCTCCATAACCTAACATATTTGCTAATTTACCTCTATCAGGTAATCCTGCTTGCGCTTGAACAGAAGTATATTGGTTTCTGTTCATTGTAGGATATTCCTGTTCTGCAGGTGCCATTGCATTTGCTGTTTCATTAAGAATATCATTAAGTTGTTTATTCTTAGTATAAGTATGTTTTACCTGCTCTACTGGTTCAGGTTTAACCCTTGGCTTAATACTATCCATTAAAGATACGCCTCGTTTAATTCCATCACGAAAATCCGACTTCTTAGCAGGCTTTTTATTTACCATTTCATTTATAACCTGCTTAACCTCTTTACGAACTTCCTCTCTTACGATTTTACGAATAACCTTTGCTAATTTATCTGTTGTGTCCATGTTAATTCCTCTTTATAGTTTGTCTAATATAAATATCAATTATGTGAAAATATTAATCTTAATTCACACATTTCATTTATTCTACCCCTACCCATGGTAGCGGCGGTCCAGGTATGGGACTTGGTGCTGATGGTATCAATCCTAAGTATATACCTGTAATTTGTTTCATATGATTCTTGAATGCTTTTATTAATAATGGAGCTATTTGTCCAGCGTCTTCTTGAGTAAAGGCATCCATAATCTCTACTGCAAGTGGCATTGGTACTCCTGGAAATAATTGTTGTACACCTACCAGAGGTGCTATACATGGTGGATGTGGTGGTACAGGAATATAAACAGGTGCTGCCCATGCTGCTACAACTCCACCAGCAGCTGACATATAAGGTGCAATTGATAAGTCTACAGGTGATGAGGCCATTTGTGCAAAGCAAGCTGCAAAGCCTCCTTCAATAGATGGTATAATAACTCCACCTGATACTATATTACCTTTACCAACTATAGAAGCTGTTTTAATTGCAGTATCATATGCACTGGCTATTTGAGATGCTGTATCAGCGCCAAAGCTTTGATCTTCTCCACCTTCTCCCATACCATTAAACCATTGGTTTAATATTGATTCTGCTACTGGCCACATTGCTGGCATAATAATCTCTCCTAAGGTTGAACGTAAACTGTTTGGCTATACTGTGTAGGTATATCTGCTTTAAGTGCTGCTAGATCTGATTGCTGACTTCCATATTGTGGCGCTTGTACTGGAGGGCCAGATGGACCACAAGGTGTTGGATGTATTTCAGATTGTAATGTTGTTAACATTGCATCAACTATATCACAAAATCTTGCCTTCCATGAATCATCAACATCACCCATTACTAATGGATGTCCTGCCGTGCTTCCAACAGTTGGTGCACCTCCTTCTGCAGAATCTTGTTCGACGCCTAAATAAATTAAAGGACATTCTAATTCAAATTTTTCTGTTGCATTAAGATATACTGATGGGGTATCTACCAGTAACTCACTTCCTGCGTCTAATGTTAAATCTGTTTCAGTGGTTAATCCTATTCCACCACCTCCAAATATATATGTTCCAGCTTCCCTGCTATTAAGAACTAATCGATTAGATGTTAATAATATTTGACCTTGCCTTTCACCTTCTCCATCAATTAAATCATCTGTAGTAGGTGCTGTAAGATCTTCACCGACTGTATTTGTTCCAGCTTCAAAAGATAGTGCATCATATTTAGTAGAGCCAAATGTTAATGGCACTGTCTGCCCTCTCGTCATCCAAATAGTAGAGGCTTCTAAATCAGGAGTCTCTATTACATGTTCTCCACCATCTTCTAAATCTTGATCTTGTCCGTTTCGTATAATTAAAATTGGTTCAGCTGGATCATCGGTAGAAGGATCAGACCATACATTTGCTGGTTCTCCTTTTACTGCAGAACCAAATCTTATTGATTGACCAAACCTACCTTCAAATGTTATATCACCCTCATATGGTTGTAGTGGTCTTATCTTAGCTTGTTCCTTGAATGTATCTCCAAATTCAAGACCATCTTCATCTCCTGTTTTATTTGGATTACCAAATCCAACATCTTTATATTTTTCAATTAATGCTTTATCAAGAGAATCATCTGTATTAGGATTTGGAACACTGACAAATGGTAAGGCATTATGATGAACCGATCCCCACATATTAATTCTATTCGAATAATATAATATTTCCGATTCAGGTGATTCTACAGCTCCCTTATTTATGTAATTAGTTACTAGAACTATTTCATGTTTTATTGGGTAGTGTTTTATATGGGTGTCTAGGGGAACTGCAAATGGTAATCTTGTGAGGTCAGCTACATCCTGATCCGAAAATACTCTACGAACCTTTATCATACCTATTTGTTCAGATGGATCCTCTATTTCAGAATCATAAAGATCATGAGTATCATTTAATATGATATCCACAACCTCTGCAGGTTCTACTTGAAAGAATTCTTCTGATGCTCCCCTTACATTAGCATCATTTACTGTTTGTACACCTCTATCAATTGATAACGGTGAATCCTTACCAGCATTCCCTCTTCTACTTGTTTTCCGTTTGTATGCCATCTATTGACTCCGATGTTTTTACCTTAGCTTCTTTTACAGATTTATCTAAGTCTTCTATTTCACCTAATGTATCTAATAATTGTTTTTTCTCTTCTTCAGAGATACCGAAATCGGAATCGTTGCCTGTTCCATTATTAGCTATCATACGTTGAATTAATGATGAAAGTTTAACTACCAATTCATCATTCTTTACACCAATTTCTAAATAGTCTTTAATCAGTGGCACTATAATTGTAGCATCACCTATATTGCTAATTAATGGTTTTAATTCAGCAATAAGTAAATTAATTTGGGTTTCCTTCTTTTTAGATGTAGAATAAATGTCTTCAGCTAAATTTGCAAAAGATTTGCCCTTAAATATTTCAGTATCCTTATCCATATATATAAATATTAGAAATGTCTAGATTTACTTACGGTTTGTCTAAGAGGCTTGTTAGTTTTATATCTTAAATACATTTCCGCATATTCTTTTTTCATTTCCTTTACTACCTTAGTGATATATTGAGTTTTTATTCCAGTCATTTCGCGAATCATTATATACAGAGCTTTCTTATTAAAGATCTCTATATTTTCTCGTCTTCTAAATAACTCTACTATTGCTGCTGCTACTGATAGATCTTTCTTACGTGTAAATTTAGCTGGTAAATTAATATCCCAATAATCTACCATTAAATCCATAAAGTCTTTCTGGGAATCTTTTACCTCTTGCCTTACTACCTCTCCTACTATATCCCTTTTAATATCAACCACATCCAATGTAGCTCTCTTAATCATCTTCTTATAATTTTCCTGGCTATTAAAGATTAGGTAATTTTTAGCGACTATACTGAAGTATGAGAATGCTCTACCCTTATCAGGTGCATACTTATCGATCTTCTCTATAAGGTATGCTATAACCTCATTCTGCACATCAGAGTATCCTCCTGGTAAATTATAAAACTTAAACGTATGAATTATATTTTCAGCTAATTTAAGGAATGCTTTATGAACATATCTTGTATATAACCTATCTCTTTGTATTCTACATTCTTCATTATTATAAGCTATAACCGCTTGCTCGGTTACAATATTAAAATAATAATTTTTAGTAGGTTTAGCACCTCTTTTAGGTTTAGGGTTTTTTAATTCTTCTTCATACTCTATAAGCCATTCATCGAAGGCCTTAGCATCAAATATTTTTTCCGTCATCTTCTTTTCCCAATGTATTTAATTGATTCATAATAGATTTTAATTCTTTGAAAAAATATCCAACCTCATCATCTGCTTCGAAGGATCCCTTTTTATCTATGTCATTCATACGTGTTTGCATATCTGTAATAGATTTTGCAAATCTTTGTAACCAGCTTTCTAAATTTTCCACATACTCTTCACTCTGCTCATAATTTCTTAATAGATTATAAATTATAAACATTGATGATATAAGCGCAATGGATAATATTATAATTGTTATTATCATGAGAATAGCTCGTCAAATAATTTAGCAGCATCAGTTCCTGAATTCAATGCTGATTGTCTTGAATTAGGTGTTGCCTGCTTTGTTACTTTTATTTTTTTGGGTGCTGGTGGATTATATATATCAGATTGGGTAGGAATGTGTTCCTTAATTTTATCCATAGGAGCATCTTTTAATGTCCTAACATTTTGTAATCCGTTCTCACCAAATTTCCACCTTTCATATTCTATTCGTGAAGCCATCATATCCGCTTGATGTAGTACATAAGGAAGATTGACTTGTATTCTTGTATCAGGATTATATCCCATTAGATATGGCTTATTAGAATCATCATACATTCCATCATGTAATTTTATTCCAAGAAATTCATTCCAACTATATTTTATACCAAATTGATTTAGTAAAAATAAACTACGATCTGGAACCAATGCAAATGGTGTTTCGGAATTAGCTTTATAAAGTTGGCCTTGATTCTTTCTATGCCATTCACTAGGGTTAGGAATATATGCATCTGTATTCATATCACCAACTTTACCTAGATCATGATTGAGGGCACTAAATAGTAATTCCTCAATTGTATAATTATCTGTATACCCTCCAGTACTTACCCAACTATTGTAAACCTCAAATGAACAATCCATCACTCTTAATACATGATCTACATATCCGCCTACAAAACAATTATGAAAATGTTCCCTTGAGCTAGCTGGAGCAAACATCATTCTTTCTTCAAAGTATGTATACATTTCCAAAAGCTTCTCTTTACGCTCACCTTCAAACTGATGATCAATTCGACCCATAAGGTCTTTCCAATTTTCTTTAATTTGTTTTTCGTCTAATTTCATATTATGTTATTATTATATCTATTACACCTAATTTTAATGCATCCTTAGAATTAAGATACATATCGGTTTTTATATTTGAATCCCAAAATTTCTTATCTTTATGGGTTTTTTGTTCTAATAAATCGTTGGCCATATTATTAAGATAGTCAAAATACTTTCCTGCTGCTTTAACATCAGATTGCTTACCTGAAGCCATTGATGATCCTTCATGCAACATAATAGTACTTCTCTTACTAGCCATTCTCTTACCAGTTCCTGCAGCTAATATTACTGCTGCTGCTGATAATGCTTTACCTCTACACATTGTATTAATTTTTATACCTAAATTTTTATCTAAGCTTTCCATATAATCTATTATGCCAAACATTTCAAAAACATCACCTCCATTACTATCTATAACCAAATTAAGAGGATCACTTTCTCTATCCGTGCCTGCATGGTATTTCATTATTGTTCTACATCTTGACATAAAATCATATAAAGCATAATCTTCTATTTCTCCACAAAGATATATTACTCTATCCTCTACATCAACTGCAAATTCTATTTCTCGATAAAGATATTTTTTATAATCCATTATCTTTTCTTTAATTTCATTTGTAGGCTTTTCAAATGTACCTTCTTCTAATGTTTCAATTCTTGGAGATTCATATTCCTCTCCATATAAATTATCTGCCATAACTACCCTTTAAGTATTTGTTTAATATTCTTTGACACAGATTCATTCCCATAATTATTACCAAAGGCTTCCTCTACGCTTTTACTACTATAACCTAATGCACATGCTAATCTCTTACATATTAATTTGAATTCATGTACATCTAAATTTTCTGTCACATCTAATTCTATCTTCTGAACTTCCTTAGAATATGTTCCTCTTGTATAAATTATTTTATCCATTCTTATCCTCGCTAATATACGGTGCTCTCGCATATGCTATTATTACATACATTATATTTAATCCTAACATCATCATGAATGAATTGAAGAATGATAATTCTTCATATCCTATTATTGGACTTATTACAAAATTCCAAACAATATATAATGGTAGTGTATAAAAGAACCAAAACATTATTACTAATGTTGATACTACTGTTAACGAAATTGCTAGTGTTATAAAATCTTTCATATTATATATAATATACAAAAATTATTTTAATTAACCTAATTATTTCTTAACTTTCTTTACCTTCTTGGTTCTTTTAAGTGGAAAATATTTTCTTTGAATTTTATTGATGGCGGTTTGGATTGGCTTTATATCTTTCTTTAATTTAGCTTTTGCTAATTTCCTTTTAAGATCATATAATACAGACATATCGGTTGCCTTAGTCTTTTCACGTTCCCTCTTAGTAGGCCTTTTCTTTTTCTTCTTAGCTACTATCTTGGTTGGTTTTAATGTGCCTTTTAATTTAGGTTGTTCTTTACCTTTATGATATACCGTTCCATCTGAATCTACAAACTCTGACATCCATTGCCATCCTGGTGGTCTTCCTGTAGGTTTATATCTTGCTGAAATCTTAGGTGGCTCGGTGATCTTATTAACACAGCTATGACATAATGTTCCTGTTACTTCATCACCTACCTTGTCCCAATTAAAACATCTAGGATGATCTTTTAATAAACTCCAACCCCAATAAGATGTATCTTCAACACTATTTCTACAGATCATATAGCGTTGACCTTTCTCAGTGTAGGTCTTAAATTCTATTTTAGGTTTCTTTTTCTTTGCCATAACATTATTATATGTTTATATTAAATATACAAAAAATAAATTAAATAACCAAATTTTACTATATATTTGTATAATTTTTTGTATAACCTGGTGGTTTGCCTTTCTCAATGCGCTTTTTATCACCTACCTTTTTTCTAGTTCTTTTCTTAGATTCGCCTCTTCTTGTAACACCTTCCTCCTTTCCATGATATAATTCATGCTCACCTTCAGGAGATTCTTGTTCAGCCTCTTCTTCCTCTAGTACATCAATCCATGCATCTAATCCAATCTGCTTATCCTTAATATCTTCTTGAGTATCTATCCACTTTTCTTCTTCGAAAGGTAAGTCCTCAAGATCATCCATTATGATATCCTTCTTTTCAATTTTAATACTGCCAGTAATTCTAGACTTTAATTTATCTTGATTATCCTTAACTCTTTGTTTTAATTCTGGAGAAGGTATTTTCCAATCTGCAGGCATAGGGTAGGGAGTATTAAATTTCATTCCATCTGGGACTGACATTTTAACAACAGGTGTATTCTTTTTTATTTGGGCAAATGCCATATTAGCCGCTATTACTAATGCTATAGCTAATGGATCGAATACAAATATAATAAGTAACAGGAACCAGTTAACTACGATTCCCATATCTTGTCCTGTTGTTTCAGCCAGATATTTTAATGGACCTAATTCACTTTCAGCCTCATTGGATATTTCTTTATCTAATAAAGTCATGTCCGTATTATTAATAGAATCCATTACCGCTTCGATTCTAATATTAATATTATCTCTATTGCCCGTAGCAATAGTTAATTCGTTTTGTAAAGCTCTTCTTGCAGAGGATGAGGAAGTAGTAATTAATGTTCCAGATTCTTTATCTATATATTGTATCTGAGATGGATTAGATAATGCTATACGCAAATCTGATATAGATTTAGTTAAACCTGTTTTTTCTATTTTAAGGTCTTCCTTTTGTTCCTCAAACCTAACCTGCTTCTGATTAAGAATCATTAATGATTTATCTAATAATTCTGATTGGGTAGCAGTTGATTGATATGCTCCTGATAGGAAACCATATATACCACCTGATGTTATTAGTATTAATATAAAACAAGCTATACCTAAATAGAATCTTAAGAACTTATTAATAGTATCCCAATATTGGTATAGTAATGATGCAACGACAAGTTTTGCAAATTCTAAGGAGCCGGCCATAATAATTACTTCCGTAGACGCTCCTGCAAATAATTTACTTAATCCAAATACTGAATAGAATGCTGCAGAACCCGAAACGGCTAAAGCTGACAATGCTATTAGAAATGGAAATAATCGCTTTTTCATATTTATGCTTCAAGTTCCAGTAGATCTCTTGTTGCCTCAATTTTTTTTAATAATGTAGCTAATGCTGATACTGTTTCTGCTGCAGTCATTTGATTACCTTCTAATTGCTTAGCAATATGTTCTACTAAATTCTCTAGTGCTTCTAGTTGATTTAATAGTTGTTGTTTATACTTCATCTTGTTCTCCTTTATTATATTATATATATAAATATTATAATATTATTAATATTATACTTTTTTTCCATTCGTTAATAGAAAATATACAAAAAATATCAATACGATCCTAATGATTTACAGATTATTTTTAATATTTTTTATTTCTTCATATTCTATATCTTCTATTCTTTCACAGAATAAGAAGTTTCCACTTTTCTGGAATACTTTATTTATAGATTTATGATTGTCTCTTAACCATTCAGCCCAAACCTTTACAATCTTATTTACATCATTAGAATTAATACCATAATGATTAGGATGCATTTGAGATTCAGGAATAGCTCTGTGTATTTTATATAATGAACCTTCATGGTTCCATATTGTGTGTTTGATATTCATAACGTATTGACGTGCGGGTCAGCCTTTTATTTTTTTTCTATAACCTTTTTTACGTTTTTGTCTATACCATATTTGCATTTAATCCAGGTACGTTCATGAAAATAATACAAAATCATTTTTGTAAGTATCTCCAATCCACTAACAGTTAAGCCAGCAGTAATACTACCTGTGACAAACCAAGTTATTAAAAGAGTATCTAAGCTGGCTATCGTTCTCCAACTTATAGTCTTTAATAAACTTCTTCTCTTACTTGCAAACATCATCATATAAACTCTACGTAATCGTAACCTGTTTAGGTTTAGCTTCATCTGCGAGTGGTGCAAATAAAGTCAGTAAACCATTTTCTAGCTTAGCTTCTAAATTTGATAAATCAAATCTTCCGCTGATTCTCCATCCAAAGTTAAATGCCCGCTTAGCAATATTTCTTTGAATGTATTCATTTTCGTTAGAGCCATTTCCTTTCTTGTACTCTACGCGAAGAATATCTCCCTCAATAGTAAGATCAATATCTTTCTTTGTTAACCCAACACAAGCAATATCAATATTAAGACCTTCATTGGCCTCATATATGTCTACTGGATGGTTTAGTTTAGTTGTATCTGCAAACTGATAGTCTACATCTGT